>Ga0136601_1000299_pt1 | contig 22726 bp, 20 predicted proteins | sample AntRauMFilla2699_FD_181020 | JGI IMG/M metagenome (GOLD analysis project Ga0136601, IMG submission 181020) | Saline lake microbial communities from Rauer Islands, Antarctica - Metagenome Filla 2 #699 | ecosystem: Environmental > Aquatic > Non-marine Saline and Alkaline > Saline | place...
ACCCAGACCTTCTAGTTCACAGAGCAATGCAATCTATTCTTACCAATAATTTTATGGATGATGGTGATGTTGCGTACTACAAAAAATCTGCAGAACAAGCTAGTGAGCAAGAAAAAGCGGCTCAAGATGCAGAAAGAAGTTCAATTAAACTAAAGCAATCAGAGTTCATGCTTCAACATGTTGGAGAAGAGTTTGAAGGTGTTATCTCAGGGATGACAGATTGGGGAATTTTTGTAACAATAAATGATACTGGTGCTGACGGAATGGTAAAGGTTGATGAGATGAAAGATGACTTCTATCTTTACGAAGAAAAATTATATAAATTTACTGGAGAGAAAACAGGTAATTCATATAGGCTTGGAGATCAAGTAAAGGTACTAGTTAAAACTGTTGATGTGGAGGAAAAGAAAATTGATTTAGAGATTGTTGTAGAAATTAAAGAATAAATATATGAGTAAGAAAAAGAAAAAAAATAAAATTAAGAGACCACCACAAGAAATTAAAACTATATTTGGACAAACTGGAGATTTGGGTGGAGGTGGAGTTAAGAAGGTATCAGGAGCTAGTATTAAAAGAGATAGTGGAACAAGAAGAGGACATGTTTAGAGATTAAAGCCACTCAATTGAGTGGTTTTAATTTAACCTTTCTTTATTTTTTCTTTATTCTAATAGTATATAATATAATCTTTCCTAAATAATTAACTTAATCAAAAAATCATGGAATTCTCAAAAGATTATAAAGAACAAACAATATTCTTGGTAGACACCAACGAAGGTCCTGTTATATACTCAAAGAATGAATTTGTTGGTTTTGTTAAAAAAATTAAAGATAATTATGAAAAGTTTAATCTTGCGGAAGATGAATTTAATAATTTTTTAAATAATAAAGTTACAGATGCTTTTGTAACAAAAGATGGGTATTTAATATAAAAAGCTCACCCAATAATAGGTGAACTTGTTAAGATTATTAAGACACATTACCGAGGTAATAAAACATTAACAATCTTCTTCCAAATACTTACATTATCATCTTCTACAACAATAGGTACTGGGCATAATGGTCGGCTCCTGAATGTTCTGTTGAACTGATCCCACATCATTTCTTTAGTGGTATCTTTATCAAGATCTGTTGCATAGTGGATAATAAATTCTCCAACCTCTAAATCGTCAGGTGGTTTAGAGAACCAGTCTTCAATCTGTGACATTGTTGGATGATTATCACATTTAATAATAACAAGGTGAGGATATTTATAATTCCAAAGAATTTCTCCATTGGTATCACTCATAAAGTCTCTTGCTCTATCCTGCCAACTAGAAGAGATATCATAATTCCAATCTCCGAATTTGTGCTCTAGTATAGTGATCATTTTTATATTTAGTCTAAGTTAAAGAACTATATAGACAATATATTAATCATCCCAGCAGGTCAACTTTATACTACTTAGCTACACTAATAGCCTCCTCCAATTTAATACTCAAAACCTGTGATGCTCCAGTATTACCCATAGTAACTCCATATAGTACACCAGCACGAGACATTGTTTCCCTGTTGTGTGTAATTAATATTAATTGTGACTGTCTTGCAAGGTTTTCAACCATATCTCCATATTTCTTAGAGTTTGCTTCATCAAGTGCAGCATCAGTTTCGTCCAGAATAATAAAAGGTGGTGGATTCACAGCAGACATAGCAAACAAAAGCGCAATAGAAGTTAGTGCACGTTCTCCACCAGATAGCATCATCAAAGATTTAATATTTTTCCTTGGTAGGTTTACATTAATATCAATTCCCTCTCTAATCTCTTCTTCCCCATCCTCATCTGTTATTGTCTCTGAAGTTAAAGTTAGTGATGAGTCTCCCCCTCCAAACATAAGATTAAAGTAGCTACTAAATGAATCATTTATCTTTTTAATTCCAATAGAGAATTCTTCTTTTAGTTTTACATCTAGATTTTCAACTAATACTTCTAGTGACTCACGAGACTTCTTTAGGTCTATTAACTCTGTATCAAAATGATCATCTCTTTCTTTTAGTTCATTATACTCACTAAACAATTCATCTTGAGATTCTGCTGATGAACCCATTGATTCAAGTTTTAATTTCATTCTTTCTATCTCTCTAAATCTATTTCTCTGTTCATTTCTGTCCTCAGAAAGAATATCGACAGAATCATCAATAGATTCATATTGAACGCCATATTCACCAAGAAGTGCTCTAGCTTCATTTAGTTCATCTCTAAAAATCTCTTGATCACGATCTAGTGTTTCAGATCTTTGTCTTAATAGAGCAATCTCTCTTTCTGTATCTGATAAATCTCTTTTGTATGCAAACAAATTTCTCTCCAACTCAAGAGTTTTATTTTTCTCTTCAACATCAGATTGACTTAGTGATCTTTGTTTAATCATTAATTCTTCTTCTTGTGTTTGAAGTGTTTTGTATTCACCCTCTTTTAATTCAATCTCTTTATGTACTTCTTCAATCTGATTGTCTGTATTATCAACTTCTGGTTCTCTTATGACTTCTTCATTATCGAACTCAGTATTCCAAGCATCTCTTAAGGCTCTAATAGCTTCTCTAAGAGAGCTAACATCCTTTTCTTCATCATTAGTCCTCTCAAAGAAAGATGACATTAAATCTTTGATTTTAGAAAATGAAATTTTCCTATCTCCTTCTGTTTTTGGAGTGGCTTTAGTAACTATAAATTCTAGTGCCTGCACTTTCCCTTCAAGAACACCAATATCTTTCATTACCGCATTCATCTTCATGCGTAATTCTGATATCTCTTTATTTACCTTTTCTATCTCAACAATATTATCATTACCCTTTTCTGTTTTTTCTAACTCTTCAATTTTTCCTTCAAGCTCACTAATATTAGTCTCTATTTCTTTTTTCCTATCATGTGGTTCTTTCAGTCCTGCCTCAATATCTTTTCTATTAAGAAAAAGATATTTCTCTTCACGGGCAAGATATTCTTTATATGATTCTTGAAGTGTCCCCCTTATCTCTTTAGCCTCTTCAAATTTTTCTACTTGTTTTTTTAGATATTTAAGTTGTGGAGATATTTCTCTACGTAACAACTCTACCTCACGAACATTACTAAGTGTCTTCTCTAGCTTTCTAACACTTTCATTCTTCTTCATTTGATAGTGTCTTAAGCCAAGAGCGTCCTCAAGAATCAATCTTCTTTCTTTTTGGTTTGAGTTTAACAACCTGTCAGCCTCACCTTGAGAAATAATATGATGACCAGAAGGTCCGACATTAGCTTTTGCTAGAAGCTCTGTAATATCTTTTAATCTAACAGCTGTTCCGTTAATTAAATATTCATTAATTCCATCTCTGTTAACAGCTCTTTCAATTACCACTTCATCATATGCCAAATCAAGTAATCTGTCTGAATTATCAAAAACAACCTCAACAGAAGCCCTATTAACTCTTTTTCCTCCTGAACCACCATTGAATATTAAATCTGATCCTTTCTTCCCACGAAGAGACTTAATGCTTTGTTCACCAAGAACAAACTTAAAAGCTTCTGCTATATTACTTTTACCAGAACCATTAGGGCCCACAATAGATGAGATTGGAGAGTCAAAATGCACTTCATACTTGCTAGCAAAAGATTTAAACCCCTGAATAGATAACGACTTTAAATACATTAGATATATTGTATCAATTTTGTATTAATTTGGGTAGGAAAAAATAGGAACTTGTATAAAAAAAGACCGAAGGTTGTTAAGGGGAAACAACCTTCGGTCCGGGTATTGGATGAGTTCTGCCCAGAATTGGGCTCTCAAACAAGAATATATAAAGAGCAGTGAGCAGGGTTGGGTAAAGCCATGAACAAGTAGATCCCAACCCTGCCCGGTTGCTGAACTGAGTTCCAGCTTAAATATACTACGTTTAAATATTTAATGTGTCAATACTATTTCCAGCTTCTTGCAACCAGACCATTCTTTGCAGCATCTTGTGCAGCCTCCTGCTTACTCTTCCCTTCACCTTTTGAAATTAAAATATCTCCTAGATACAAACCAACCACAAATACTTTGTCGTGATCAGGACCTTTTTCTTCTATCGTATCGTAATGTGGAGTTATTCCATCTATCTCTTGTGATTTTTCTTGGAACATACTCTTAGCATCAATCCACGCTTTGTTTTCAATAACCTCGTCAATTAGCGGTGCAATGTTTTTTAGAATGAATGCATCAACAACCTCATACCCCTTATCTATGTATATAGCACCAATCAATGACTCCATTACATCAGCAAGTATTGAATGTCTTGCGCGTCCTGTATCACGTGACTCTCCACGAGAAAGAAGAATATATTTATTTAAACCAATCTCTGCTGAGACTCTAGCCAACATATCAGTATTAACTAATGCTGCTCGATATAGTGTCAGATCCCCTTCTGATTTTGTAGGAAATTTTTTGTATAAAAAATCTGTAATAGATAATTCAAGTACAGCATCACCTAAAAATTCAAGTCTTTCATTGTGCTTTTTTTTATGACCCTTATTTTCATTTACATATGAACGATGAGTAAAAGCCATCTCTAACAATTCCTTATCAGAAAACTCAATTCCTATTTCCTTTTCTACTTTATTTGTATCCATATTTATACCCTACTCTAAAGTTTCTTTACCTGCAAGCACATTAATAGCTCTAGTAACAAGCGGTGTTACATCTTCGTAAAGGTTTAAGTCTGTAACTTCTCCAGCCTCAAACCACTTAGCATCATCTAATCCTCCTGATGGACCAACAGTAACTGGTGTATGATCTGATTCTGCAAGGAAATATACAACATGTTTTCTATGCTTTCCTTTTGTTGGATGATTAACAACAAAATCAATATCTCCTAATATACCTTGTGTTTCAATATCAAGATCCATTTCTTGTTTAATTTCTCTTACTGCAGCTTCTGGAAGTGTTTCTCCATCCTTAGGACCACCTTTTGATAGTGTCCAGTGTCCAAATACATCGTGAACAAATGCAAAATATATTTCTCCTTCGTGACGTGAGTAAACAACAGCACCTGCTTTTTCTACAACCTCTAAATCTTCATATGGAATTTCTTTCTTTTTCTTTCCCACATCATCCTTTCCGGGTTCTCCAAGTTCCTTATATACCGCACCAAGTACACCATTAACAAAACGTCCTGATGATTCTCCACCAAAGTTTTTAGCCAACTCAATAGCTTCGTTTATAGCAACCTTAGGTGGTACTTCTTTACGATCTGAAAAAATTAATTCTGATAGACCAAGACGAAGAACGTTACGGTCAACGTTGGCAATTTTTTCTAACGGCCATTCTGGAGCAGCTTTTGAGATAATATCATCAAGTTCCTGAGATTTAGAAACTATTGTATGAAGGAGATTTTTCATAAATGCGAAGTCACCAAGACCAGGAGCAAACTCTGTAGCATTACGAGTTAAAACTTCTAATGACTGTTTTTCATTGAAACCGTTAAAGTCCCACTCAAATAGAGTTTGTAAAACAATTGATCTTGAAAGGTGCCGATTCGCCATATATACAATTATTATATCAGATGATTATTAGTGTGCAATGTTTGTAAACAAAAAGATCTATCTTTATAATAGATCTTTTTGAAGGACTTTATTAATTATTTTGACTTAACATCAATAACTTTACGTCCTTTGTAAGTTCCATCAACTGGCGAAACTCTGTGACGTGCATGAGGAGCTCCACTTTCTGTTTTAGAAAGTGTTGCTTCTGTAACGTTATGATGTGAGCGTCTATTCTTTGAATGCGCTCTTGTGTGTCTCATTCTTACTGACATAGTGGAGAGATTTTAGCATAATATTAGATTAATGCAATGGGTATAAATACTTTTTCTACTTAAGAATATTCCTGCAAAAACTCAATCTATGATGTTCACATGGGCCAAACTTATAAATAGCTTCTGTGTGTAATTTTGTTCCATATCCTTTATGTTTATCAAAACCATAATCACTAAACTCTTTACCAAGCTTTACCATATATTTATCTCTATATACTTTAGCAAATATTGATGCTGCACCAATTAATAAATTACTAGCATCCCCTTTTATTATCGTCTCCTGATTAATCCACTCCTCTGTAGCATACAAACCACCATCCAAATATACTAATGTTACTTTTGGGTCTATACCTGATGCATCCAAACCGGCCTTCAAACACCTTTTAATACTTGGAGATATTCCAATCTTATCAATAGTAGCAGCAGGTACTGACTTTGTGTATATATTCATTTTTCCTCCTTTCTTCAACTTAACAAACTCAGCTTCTAGTGATTCCCTCTTCTTTTCACTTATTTTTTTAGAGTCAGTTACTCCTTCTGGTAGATATTTTAAATCCTCTAGTTTCATAATTGCAAAACCAAGTGTTACAGGTCCAGCTAATGGACCTCTTCCAACCTCATCTATTCCAATTAACCATTCTATTCCTTTTGGTATATTCATGGACATATAATATCATAGTTATCAATTACAGATTCAATAATTTATTGATATACTATATTCATTATGAAGCCTTTTATACACCTCCATGTACATAGTCACTATAGCCTGCTTTCTGCACTTCCAAAGATTAAGGAGCTGGTAGCCGCAGCAAAAGATGACGGAATGACATCACTGGCACTTACTGATAATAATAATATGTATGGAACTATTGAGTTCTATATTGAATGTGAAAAAAACGATATTAAGCCTATCATTGGTATTGATGCATATGTTGCACCAAGAACAAGACATGACAAAGAAACACGTGTGGATTCAAGAAGAACAAGACTAATTCTTTTGGCAGAAAATGATATTGGTTACAAAAACCTAATTAAAATAGTTACTGACTCTCATGTAGAAGGGTTCTATTACAAACCACGTATTGATCGTGAATTGATGGAAAAGTATTCAGAAGGCCTTATTTGTATTTCACCTTTCTTTGCTGGTGAAATTGCAACTCATTTAGATAACTACGATATTGATAGAGCACATGAGATGACTGACTTTCTAAAGAAGGTATACAAAGATAAATTATATCTTGAATTAACTCATCATCCAGAACTAGATACAAACCTTGAAAAGAAAAAGAGAACTATTGACTACTCAAAAGAATTTAATATTCCACTACTTGCGGCACAAGATGTATATTACTTAGAAAAAGAAGATCGTGTTGCCAGAAAGACACTAATCTCTATTCAGTCTTCTTTTGGTGCGAGAGATAATAACTATACAGAGAACGAAGATTTTTCTTTCATCTCTCAAGAGACTGCTAACGAATATTTTAAGGATACTCCAGAAGCATTAGAGAATACAGCTAAAGTTGCGGAGATGTGTAACATTCATATCCCAATTGCAAAATGGAAATTCCCAGACTACAAGATTGAGTCTGGTAGAACTGCTGATGATGAATTACGTCATATGACAATGAAAGGTCTTGAGCGTAGAAAAATGGAAATGAATGATGTTGTGAAAGAAAGAATTGATTATGAGCTTGGAGTTATTGAAGACAAGGGCTATGCAAACTACTTCCTTGCTGTGTCTGACCTTATTAATTATGCTAAAGATAATGAAATCCTAACCAATACCAGAGGTTCTGCAGCTGGTTCTCTTGTATCATATCTAACGGGTATTACCACAGTAGATCCAATTGCTCTACAACTCCCCTTTGAACGTTTTCTAAACCCAGGACGTCCTTCAGCACCTGATGTTGATATGGACTTTGCTGATTCACGACGTGATGAGGTTATTGATTACGCCAGAAGAAAATATGGACATGATCATGTAGCACAAATTGGAACCTTTGGTACCATGGCTGCTAAAGGTGCTGTTCGTGATGTTACTAGAGCCATGGGATATGACTATGAGATTGGAGATAGTATTGCAAAATTAATTCCATTGGGAGCACAAGGATTTCCAATGACTATTAAGCGCGCACTTGAAGACATTTCAGAGCTTAAGGATCTTTATGATAATGATTCTACAACTAAAGAAATTTTAGATATGGCACAAAAGATTGAAGGGTGTGCAAGACATATTGGAGTTCATGCTGCTGGAGTTGTAATTTCACCAGATCCTCTTGTGGTTGATGTTCCAGTACAGCTTGATCCTAAAGGGTCTGGAAAATTAATTACACAGTACAATATGCATGCAGTGGGTGAAGATGGTGCAGGATTACTTAAGTTTGATTTCCTTGGTCTAAAAAACCTTTCTATTATCGGTAATGTTAGAAAGCTTGTTAAGAAACTATATGACGTTGATATTGAGATTGATGAAATTCCACTTGATGACAAAAAGACATACGAAATGATTTCTCGTGGAGAAACAGGGGCTACTTTCCAATTAAATGGAGATGGAATGATTAAGTATCTAAAGGATCTTAAACCAACTAATATTGATGATATTAACGCCATGGTTGCTTTGTATCGTCCTGGTCCCCTGGCCTTTATCCCAGACTATATCGAAAGAAAAAATAATCCATCAAAAGTTAGATATATTGATGATAGATTTAAAGACATTCTTGAAATGACTTACGGTATTCTAATTTACCAAGATGATATTATGCTTCTTGCTGTTAATTTTGCAGGATACTCATGGGGAGAAGCTGATAAATTCCGTAAAGCCATGGGTAAGAAGATTCCAGAACTTATGGCACAACAAAGAGAAAAATTCTTTAAAGGTTGTCAGGAAGTTGGGGGTCTTGATCTGAAGCAAACAACAGAACTATGGGAACAAATTGAAACCTTTGCCGCCTATGGATTCAACAAAGGTCATGCCGCTAGTTATGGACTAGTTGCATATTGGACAAGTTACCTAAAAGCCAACTTCCCTGTTATATATATGGCTGCTGTACTAACAGCTGATCAAGGAGACGTAGAGAAGATTAGAGATATGATTAATGAGTGTAAGAAGATTAATATTGAGGTTCTACCACCTGATATTAATGAATCATTCCAAGACTTCACTGTTATTAAAAGTGGTGATGACAAGATTAAGGACAAGATCAGATTTGGACTTAAGACCATAAAGAACTTTGGTAATAATTCTGCTGAAGCAATTATTAAAGCAAGAAAAGAAGGTGGTCCTTTTGTTTCTTTCGAAGACTTCTTGAATAGAGTTTCATCAAAAGATATGAATAAGAAATCTCTTGAAGCACTTGCTAAATGTGGTGCACTCGATAAATTAATTGATCGTGGAGAAGTAATATATAATCTAGAGGATATTTTGGCATACAACAAGGAGATTTCTAAACAAGCAACGGCTCAGGATTCCCTATTTGGATCTATGGATGAAGATTCTGGACTTGCAGAACTTAAATTAGTATCACATGAAAAAATTGATTCGGAAGAAAAATTAAAGTGGGAAAAGGAACACCTTGGTTTATACATCTCTGGTAATCCACTAGATAAGTTTAAAGGTATTTTTGAAACAAGAACTAGAACAAACAAAAGTATTAAAGAAGATGGTCAAAAAGAAATAGAGAAGGCACGAGAAAAACTCCTTAGACAAGAGGAAGAAGAAATAAATGAAGATGGTTCAGAAAAAGAAACTGAAGTGCTAGATGCTGAATCTAGAGAAGAGCAAAAGAAAAGAAAACAAAGTGAGTGGATGGACAAAAAGAAGAATGCAAAAATATTATCTGTTATGGGAATAATTTCATCAGTAAAGGTTATTAATACAAAGAAAGGTGAAGAAATGGCATTTGTTGAAGTAACAGATTACTCAGGTCCAATTGAAGTTGTTATTTTTCCAAAGACATATGCAGAGGACAAAGCTGGCGACAAATTAATTCAAGAAGATAATTGTGTAAGGATTGATGGTGAACTGTCATTAAGAAATGATGAGGTGAGTGTTCTTGGAAATACAATTAAACCTTTAGTGAATATGCGGGGTTAAATAGTTTTATTTTACCCAAAATAGTGATATCCTATAACCTATGAACGATAAACTACATAACATAAGACACTCATTAGCACACCTTCTAGCAATAGAAGTTCTTAAATTTGATCCAGACGTAAAATTAGCAATCGGTCCTGTGATTGATACGGGATTCTACTATGACTTTGAATTTAGTGAAGGAAAGGTTCCAACTGATAAAGATTTAAAAAACTTCCAAAAAGGAATGAAGAAGTTAGTATCACGCGGACTTGATTTTGAATACCAAGAAATATCAGCAGATGATGCTCGAATAATGTTTAAGGATGATGTTTACAAGATGGAGTTAATTGAAGAATTAATTGCTGATGGTAAAACACTTTCTGTATATAAGACTGGTGATTTTGTAGATTTATGTAGCGGTCCCCATGTAGAGAATACAAAAGAAATTAATGCAGACGCTTTTAAATTAGATAAGTTAGCTGGTGCATATTGGAGAGGAGATGAAAAAAATACAATGCTTACTCGTATTTATGGTATTGCGTTTGAAACACAAGAAGAACTAAAAGCATATGAAGTACAAATGGTGGAAGCAAAAAAGAGAGATCATAGAAAGATTGGAAAAGAGATGGGACTATTTACATTTTCACCACTTGTTGGAGGAGGACTACCACTATTCACACCGAAAGGAACAGCAATGAGAAAAGCTGTTATGGACAAGATTAATGAAATTCAAAAAGATCTTGGTTATCAAGAAGTATCTATTCCTCATATAACAAAGCCAGACCTATATAAAACATCTGGTCACTGGGATAAGTTTGGTGATGAGCTATTTAAAGTTCAAGGTAAAGAATCAGAATTTGTGATGAAACCAATGAACTGTCCTCACCATACTCAAATCTTTGCAGCGGAAGCACATAGCTATAAGGACTTACCTATTAGATTTGTTGAAGCAACAACGGTATACCGTGATGAGCAATCAGGAGAACTTCAGGGACTATCACGCGTTAGAAGTATTACCCAAGATGATGGTCATGTATTTTGTACAAGAGAACAAATTGAGCAAGAAGTTAATACAATCGTTAATATTATAAAAGAATTTTATACTTCACTTGATATGTGGAATGAAGGAGATTTCTGGGTTTCACTATCGACAAGAGATGAAGAAACAATGCTGGGAGAAAAAGAAACTTGGGATATTGCAGAAGACGCTTTAAAGAAAATTGCTGAAGCAGAAAAACTACCATATAAAATTGTTGAAGGAGAGGCAGCATTCTACGGACCAAAATTAGACTTTATGTTTAAGGATGCTATTGGAAGAGAGTGGCAACTTGGAACAGTACAATTAGACTTCATAATGCCTGAAAGATTTGGTCTAGAGTACACATCAAATACTGGAACAAAAGAAACTCCAGTAATGATTCATAGAGCAATTGCTGGCTCACTAGAAAGATTTATGTCAGTAATCATTGAACACTTTGCAGGTAACTTCCCATTGTGGCTAGCACCAATACAAATCAAAGTATTACCACTTGTAGAAGTTCATAATGAGTATGCAGAGAATGTATACAAACAATTAAAAGATCTAGGTTACAGAGTTGAACTAGACGACAGAAACGAAAGTTTGGGAAAGAAAGTAAGAGAAGCAAAGAAAGCAAAAGTTCCATACTATATTGTAATTGGAGACAAGGACATGGAAGCAGAAATGATTACTGTTGAGACAAGGGATACAGGAGAGTCTAAACAAATGAAATTAGAAGAGTTTATAGAAATGATTAAGTAATAAAAAAGACCCCAATTGGGGTCTTTTTTATTTTAAGCTAAGTTTTTGTTTTCAGCTTTAAACTCTGCAATTCTATTTTTAACTTGTGTTCTATATCCAGACTTTCTTGTTCTTACAACGATTCCAGCAGATAATAGAATTCCTGCAACTACCCATAGTAATAGTACTAGTGTGTCACCGGGTCCAGTATATGGAACTTGTGATAGGTAAACAGCTGATACAGCAGGTGTTCCTAGGTTAGGATCTCCGAGCCCTGTTGTTGAAGTAACTGAGATATTTGAATCATCATCTTCAACTTCAAACTCACAAGTATCACTAACTATGTTTCCATCATCATCTTCAACAGTAACTCTTGCTTCATAGTCACCATCTCTATTGAATGTTTCATATACCACACGATCATCACCATCAACGTCTCTTGACCATTCGTAGTCAAATGGAGAATTTCCTCCATCAACGTCAGCAGTAAATCTAATTCTTTCACCTTCTTCTGGGTTTCTTGGAGACATCTCACAAGTAACATCGAAGTCATCATTATTATTGTCTACCTCTACTTCTATATAACATGTATCACTTTCTCTGTTTCCATCATCATCAGTTACTGTTACGGTTACAGAATAGTCTCCTTCATCATCGAATCTTTCTGTAATTGAACGACTATCCCCGTCAGCATCTCCATCCCATTCATAGTCATATGGACCATCTCCTCCATAAACATCAGCAGTAAATGTAACAGTATCACCTTCCTCAATAGTTGAGTCAGACACATCACACTCTACCTCAAGATTATCGTTATTGTTGTTGTTATTACCTCCACCACCGTTACCACCGTAGTAAGTGTTATTACCGTAGTATACGTAACCAGGTTGGTATGAATAACCATATGAACCATAGTCGTAACTATAATCATAATAGTCATAGTAATCTACATATGATGGCTCATAGTATGAATAACAATCGTAACATGAGTCATATGAACCGTAGTCATACGCATCGTATGAACCATAATCGTAGGCATCGTATGAACCATAATCGTAGGCATCATATGAACCGTAGTTATAAGAATCGTATGATCCATAATCGTAGGCATCATATGAACCGTAGTTATAAGAATCGTATGATCCATAATCGTAGGCATCGTATGAACCGTAACCATAGTCATCATATGCAAAAGATGTTGTCGCAAATGATAGTGCTATTACAGTAACGAATAAGTATTTAATTGTTGTTGTGATATTTTTCATATTTATATTTAATACCCCTACATTATATCACACTGTATCCTTTTGTCAAGCTATTTATCTGGCTCTATATGCTTCTACAACCCACCTTTCTTGTTTAGCTCCAAATGAGTTACATGTTGATATAGTAAGCATTTGTTCATTTGTGTCAAGATCTACAAGAGCATCTGATTCGTCTACCAAACGAACATTATCTACGTTATATATATAGTCTACACCATCAGCAGAAACAAGTATTTCATCACCCTTTTCAAGCTCCTCAAGACCATTAAATGTCTTATAAGCCTTGTTTTGAACTATTTTCCAGTTAGTACTATGTCCAAATAAGAACATGTTTCCACTTTCAATACCACCTGATCCTGGATAATGAACAGCACCATTTTTAAGACTTTCATCAAGAATATCAATATTTTGTGACTCTGGCTGCTCTATTACTGATTCAACACCTATTTTTGCTATAGAAATGTAATCAGGTCTAATATATGTAGTATTTGCAGCGTTTTCTGGTAATTCTGGTGATTCTATAGTATTAACCTCTCTATCTACCTTTAACTCCTCAGGTATATATCCTGTTATATATACAATACCAACAAAAACCATGAAAATACCTAGTATTTGCAATAGAAATGAGCCTTTTTCCTTTCCTGAAAGGTCAAAAAAGCTTCTTTTTTTCTTTATTTTAATTGGGGGTTGACTACTCATAATATCTATTATATCACGAAACTAGTATTCTTTGCAATAGGTAAACAAAAAGACCCCTTTCGGAGTCTTTACTTGGTGCACGGAGGAGGATTCGAACCTCCGTAGACGTAAGTCGTTGGATTTACAGTCCAATGCATTTGACCGCTCTGCCACCCGTGCAAGCCTGTATATTGTAGCAGAGTTTAATAATATGTAAACTATGCTAATGTTGGCTTTTTGAACGCCTCTGCCTCAGTATAAATAGTAGATTTTTTACCTTTCTTTACATTAAATGTAAACTCCCCTCCCTTAACATTAACTGAAACATTTCCTCCTGTATATAGACCATTGGAGATAATTAGTGATGCAAGTGGGTTAAGAATCTTATTTTGAATAAGTCTCTTAAGAGGGCGTGCTCCATAGTGTGGATCATAACCTTCTTTAGATAAATAATTCATTGCTGAAACACTAACCTTTAGGTTAATACCCTTCTCCTCAATCCTCTTCTTAACTTGATCTATTTGAATATTAACAATTTCCTTAATTGCCTCCTCAGAAAGCACGTCAAAGATAACAATATCATCTAGTCTATTTAAGAATTCTGGTCTGAAGTGATCCTTTAATGATTTCTCAACATTCTTTTTCATCTCTTCGTACTTATCCTTCTTAGTTTTCTCTGTTCCTCCACCAAAACCAATTGATTCCATCTTATCAATAAACTCAGAACCAACATTAGATGTCAGAATAATTATTGTATTTTTTAGATTCACCTTTCTACCCTTAGAGTCTGTAAGGTGTCCATTATCTAATGCCTGTAAAAGAATATTAAACACTTCTGGATGAGCCTTTTCTATTTCATCAAAAAGAATTACTGAATATGGTTTGTGACGTATTTGTTCTATAATTCCGCCCTCATCATGACCAAGATATCCTGGAGGAGCACCGATAAGTTTTGAAACAGAGTGTTTCTCCATATATTCTGACATATCAATCCTCACTAATGATTTATCATTATCAAACATAAATTCAGCAAGAGTTTTTGTAAGCTCTGTCTTACCAACTCCTGTTGGTCCCAAGAACATAAATGATCCAATAGGCTTATCTGGATCTGATATTCCAGCGCGTGATCTCTTAACAGTGTTTGCAACACGAGTAACAGCATTATTTTGACCAACTAATCTTTTTTGTAATTCTTCCTCGATACGAGATAGTTTTTCCATTTCTTCTTCAAGCATCCTAGAAACAGGAATACCAGTCCATCTTGATACAACATTTGCAATATCCTCTTCTGTTACATCTTCACGAATAATTCTTCTAGACTTTTGAAGTTTCTTTAATCTAGATACTGATGATTTTAATCCTTTTTCTACAGTCGGAATACTTCCATATATAATTTCTGCAGCTTGTGCAAAATTAGATGCTCCTTCAGCAGTATCAGCATCATGTTTTAATGAATCTAGCTTTTCCTTTAATTCTTTTATTTTAATAATTGTCTCTTTCTCATTTTTCCATTTAAGCTCAAGTTCGTTTGATTCTTCCTTTAAATCTGCAAGCTCCTTATCAATAACTTTTAGTCTATCAGTTTTCTTTTTTGTTTTTTTCTCACTACCAATAGCCTCTTTTTCAATCTCAAGATTCATAACCCTTCTTCTAACGTCCTCAAGTTGGGGTGGTATATTTTCTAGTGAAATTTTTAAAGTTGAAGCTGATTCATCAATAAGATCAACTGCCTTGTCTGGAAGATATCTATCTGTAATATATCGACTTGATAATTCTACCGCAGCAACAATAGCGTCATCTGTTATATGTACACCATGATATAACTCATATTTCTCTTTGAGCCCACGCATAATTGAAATGGCATCCTCTATTGAAGGCTCTTCAACTAATACTGGTTGGAATCTTCTCGTCAGAGCAGCATCTTTCTCTATATGTTTTTGATACTCCTTAAGTGTTGTTGCGCCTATAACCTTTATCTCTCCACGAGCAAGTGATGGTTTAAGCATGTTTGAAGCATCTAATGACCCTTCTGAAGCCCCTGCTCCGGCTATTGTGTGCATTTCATCTATGAAGAGGATAATCTGCCCTTCAGTAGATTTAATATCCTTCATGATTCCTTTTAGGCGATCCTCAAACTCTCCACGATATTTTGTACCAGCAACAAGCAATCCAAGATCAAGGGATACAATCTCCTTATCCTTCAATGATTCAGGAACATCTCCAATAGCAATCTTATTTGCTAAGCCTTCTGCAATTGCAGTTTTACCAACACCAGCTTCTCCAATTAAGATTGGATTATTTTTTGTTCTTCTTGATAAGATCTGAACAATTCTATTTATTTCTTTATCTCGACCAATTACAGGATCAAGTTTATTTTCTTTGGCAGAATCAGTTAAACTTTTTGTATACTTGCGTAAATTTTTTAATTTCTTAACAGAAACGTCATCGCTAGATTTTTTATCTTTTAAATTATTTACTATATCAAAAACTTTATTTTTGCTTACCGGGTAAGTATTCAAAACATTCTTTGCAGGACTTGTTACATCAAGTAGCGCCAAGAAAAGGTGTTCTGTTGAAACAAATTCACTTTTTAGTGCTTTTGCTACACGTGTAGCACTTTCTAAAACCTGTGCAAGCTCAGGAGAAAGATACATTTGATATGATGGAGATAATACCTCAGCTCCTTCTGGACCTTCAATTAATTCAAGTAGTGCATCAACAAGCGCATCATGATCAATTTCAAGCTGCTCAATAATTGAAATAACCATGCTCTCATCTTGGAGAACTAGTGATGTTAATAGGTGTAATGGTGTTACATGATTTTGCCCTCTCTCAACAGCTAACTCATGTGCAGTCCTAATGGCTTCATGTGCTTTTTTTGTAAAGTTTTTTAGTGGTGGCATATATTTTTATTATACAAATACTTATGTGTTTGTAAATGTTTTAAGTAACCTCTTCTTCATCACTTGCTTCTGCTGAGTCTTTTAAATAATTAAATATTAGGTTTGATGATGAGAATGCTGTGGGTGAGCCCTCTATTCCTGACTTAACCCCAACAATTTTTCCTGTAAGGCTTATTAGTATTCCCCCTCTTGCAATACTGTTTGATTTAATTGACGTGTCAACAGTCCTTACTGCACCAGTATCTTCATCCACACTAATTTCTGTAACTATACCTATATCAACCTTATCATTTCTAGTACCCGATAGAGAGATTATACTTTGTCCCAATTTTAATGAATTTGTTGTGGAGATTTCTGCAACATTAAATATTGTTCCTTCTTCCTCAACTATTGGTCTCATAATAATTAGATCATTAACATCTTCTCTTGCTACAACTTCCATTTCATATGAACCAAATTTATATTCTCCTACATAATTAAGTCTTTTATTATATGCAAATGATGGTACATATATTGTTCCATCATCTTTTATGATAACTCCAATTGATATAAAATTTCCACCTTTTGAATCAAACACCCTTGCAATACTTTTTGAATTCTTTTCAATTGCTTCTATTGTTACATCTTCTTCATTAACAACAACAGTAACAATCTCTTTTTCTATAATTTTTTCTGGTTCTTCTTCACTATCCTCCTTTGGCTCTACAACTCGCTCAATTGTTTTCTCTACAACTCTATTAACAGTTTGTGTAACTGTCTGTACAGGATTTTGCCCAACCAATGAAATGGTTGTTATACCAGTAGCAATTGATGTTACGATACTTACCAGAAGTGTAAGCAATACTATTTGTTGTTTGTTTAATTCATCCATCTATAGATTATATCAGACTTTTGGGTATAGAAAAGATTTTACTACTTCTCACCTTTTAAAATTATTCTTTTATCAAATCCTCCTCTTTTAAATCTCTTTTCTGATTGTATAATCCTAACATTTTTATATTCTTCTAATCCTAATATTGAATCTATAACCTCTAAAATATCAGCAAGTTCTTCTATATCAGCAGCTTCCATAAACTCATCAACCTCCTCTCTAAGCTTTTTAATTAATTCAACCTTATACTCATCATCATTAGCAATTCTTTTTTCATAAGAAACTCCTTTCTTATCAAGAATATCTGGAATATTATCCCTTACTAGCTTGTTATATTTCTCCATGGTTATTTATTAATTATATTTCTTAATTCCTTAATAACTTTTTTAAGATCACCTCTCTTTGTATCTCTACCCATACTAAATCTGATAGATGACTTTGAACACTCAGGATTAATTTGTCCAATTACATAAGATGCGGAATCGTCTCCCAGATTACGACAAGCTGTCATAAAGGCACATTGTATACCTTTTTGTGAAAGTGCAATTGTAATAAACTCTGAATCAATACCAGGAATACAAATGTTTATATTATTAACTAACCTGTTTTTTAGACTTCCATTGATAGTCGATCCGGGTAATGCTTTTATTAGTTCTTCTATAAAATATTTTTGCAATTTATAAAGTCTTTTTGTTTCTTTCTCTCTCATCTCTTCTGTAATTTCAAGAGCTTTTGCAAAACCTACAATTCCAGATATGTTTTCTGTTCCTGGACGATGTCCATTTTCTTGTCCTCCTCCAAACATAATAGGATTCATTAGAACCTTACTGTGCTTATACAAAACACCAACACCTTTAGGTCCATAAATCTTTGATGAATCTAATGTTATTAGATCAGCACCTAGTGATTCCCTATTACATTTAATGTAATTTGGTGACTGGCTAGCATCTGTATGAATAAAAGGATATTCGTGTACACCTCTATTATTTTCTTTTTTCCATATATTAACCTTTCTTGATATATCTTTAATTGGCTGAATAGTACCAATCTCATTATTAGCATGAATAATTGATATCAATACTGTTGTATCTTTAATCTCTTTAGCTATTTTTTTAATAGAAACAATCCCATCTTCTTCTGGAACTATGTAAGTAACCTCTCCACCCCTTCTCTCTACTTCTTTTAGAGTTTCAATAACTGCAGGGTGTTCAATGGTAGACGATATAAAGTGCGGTACAATCTTTTTTCTGTAAGCTTCATATACTCCTAAAATCGCCATATTGTCACTTTCTGTTCCAGAACCAGTAAAGATAATATCATCTGACTTACAAGCTATATATCTAGCAACACTAGTCCTACTCTCTTCTAGTATTTTAGACACATGTCTCCCCTCATTATATACAGAAGAAGGATTAAAGAAGTCTTTAGAGAAATACTGATTCATAAAAGAAAGAACCTTTTTGTTCAAAGGAGTTGTAGAAGCGTGGTCTAAATATATTTTTCTTTTTGAAAAGATGGACATTAGGTGTATAATCTTTATTACTATTAATATATAACCTAACAAAATTACCATGATAGCTCTTTCACCAGAATTACTTACTATTATTATATACATTCTATCAGCTTTGTCACTGACTTCTTTGATTTTAATTATCGTCTTATGGACAAGAATTAAAAGACTAACAAGAGGATCAAAAGGATCGCTTGACGCCGTAATTGGAAACATTGGAAGAGATGTTGATAATCTTCTTAAATTCAAAGATGATGCAACTAACTACTTCATTAAATTAAATAAAGAATCAAATAAGAGTATTAAAGATATTCCAGTTAAAATATTCAAGGCTTTTGATGGATTAGATTCTGGAGGAAAGAATAGTTTTGTTACTGCGTTTGTAAATAAAGAAGGTGATGGAGTTTTGCTATCTGCCCTACACTCAAGAGACAGAATTAATATTTACGCCAAAGAGGTTATAAAATGGAAAACAGACAGAATGCTTACTGAAGAAGAGGAAGAATTATTGACAAATACGCGCAAATCACGCAATATATAAAAACTTATACATATGACAACTAACTCAAACAAAAAAAGATCTCCGGTAGTAGTAATCATGGGGCATATCGACCATGGTAAATCTACACTATTAGATTACATAAGAAACACAAATATTACCGCTAAAGAAGCAGGTGGTATTACTCAACATCTTGGTGCATACGAAGTAGAGAAGGATGGTAAGAAGATGACTTTTATTGACACTCCTGGTCATGCTGCTTTTACATCAGTAAGAGAAAGAAGTGCAACATCAGCTGATATTGCAATCTTAATTGTTTCAGCAGAAGACGGAGTAATGCCACAAACAAAGGAAGCATATAAATGTATTAAGGATTCAGGACTTCCTTTTATTGTTGCTATTAACAAGATTGATAGTCCTAAAGCTAATGTTGGTAATACAAAAAATACATTAGTTGAAAATGAGATATATATTGAAGGGTTTGGTGGAGACATACCAGTAGTTGAAATATCTGCGATTTCAGGAGAAGGAATAGATTCCCTACTAGAAATGATTAATCTTGTTTCAGATGTTGAAGAGTTTGAGGGAGATCCATCACTTCCAGCAACAGGAATTGTTATTGAAGCTCATACCGACAAGAGAAAAGGTATCACATCAACAATGGTGATAAAGAACGGATCCTTAGAACAAGGAGACTACGTTGTTTGTGGTGATTCATACGCACCTGTTAGAATTCTGGAAGATTACTTAGGTAAACCAATGAAGAAAGCTAGTTTTTCATCACCTATTAAAATTTCTGGATGGTCATCAGTTCCTGATGCAGGAGAAGGGTTTGAGGTTATAAAATCAAAGAAAGAAGCAATTAAACTTACTGAGGAAGTTTCACTTCTGAAGGAAGAAGAAAGAGAAAATGTAAAAAACCTAGTTTCAACAGATTCTTTCTTTGTACTCCCTATCGTAATTAAGGCTGACACATCAGGATCACTTGAAGCGGTACAACAAGAACTTGAAAAACTTCATAGTGAAAAATTAGCATTCCATATAGTATCTACTGGAACAGGAGCAATTAGTGAAAAAGACATTAAGATAGCTAGTGGTAACGAAGGAACTGTTGTTGTGGGATTTAATACACCTGTTGATAAGCAAGCAGAAATTTCAGCAGACAGACTAGAAGTAGAAGTTGCTACTTTTAAAATCATCTACGAAGCAATTAAATGGCTTGAGGATAAAGCATTTGATAAAACACCTAAAGTTATGGCAGACGAAGAAACAGGTAGAGTTAAGGTACTTAAATCATTTAGTATTAATAGACAAGCACAACTTCTTGGAGGTAAGGTTAAAGAAGGAAAAATAACAAAGAATTCTAAAGTTAAGATAGTTAGAAGAGATGAGGAGATTGGCTCTGCAATCGTTCGTGAGCTACAAAAGATCAAAGAGCAGGTAGATTCAGTGAATGAGGGAGAAGAGTTTGGTACAATGCTTACAGAGCGTACTGTAGACGTTGCTGAGGGTGATATGTTGGTTCCATATATGTCAGTAGAAAAATAATATGAATTTCCGAGACGCTAGAAAAGAAAAAATAATAATGGAAGCAGCTTCAAAGTTTATTTCGCTTGAGGCTAGTCGTGAATCTTTAATTACTGTAACACGAGTTTTACCAAGCAAGGACTTTAAAACTATGGATATTTTTGTTACAGTATTACCCGAGGAGCTAGAAAAAAAAGTTATGTCATATCTTAAAAGACATCGTTCTGGTTTCAAGGATTTTGTACGTAAAACTACAACCTTAAGAGATATTCCATTCTTTGAATTTGCGATCGACTCTGGAGAGAAGCATCGCCAAAGGATAGATGAAATATCCAGAGGAATTAATTAAATAGAAGGCGTGGTGGCGAAGTGGTAACGCTGCGGTTTGCAAAACCGCCATGCGCGGGTTCGATTCCCGCCCACGCCTCAAGTTGAGTATTCAACTTATCTGCCTGGGTGGTGGAATCGGTAGACACGCAAGACTTAAAATCTTGTCTACATAGTAGGTGCGGGTTCAATTCCCGCCCCAGGCACAAAAAGAAAGACCGTATTAAAATGCGGTCTTTTGTTTTATTTATGATAACAAAAAAATCTCAGAATTAACTGAGATTTTTTAAGTGGCTTTGGTGCCGAGGAGAGGACTTGAACCTCCACAGATTGCTCTACTAGTTCCTAAGACTAGCGCGTCTACCAATTCCGCCACCTCGGCGTGCATAGAATATATCATATTGTAATATATTCTTCAAGCTAAAATTTTGTCCGCCTACTAGGACTTGAACCTAGGACCGTTCGCTTAAGAGGCGACTGCTCTACCAGCTGAGCTATAGGCGGATGTGAGATTATTATACTCATAATGATTATTTTGTCCAATTGTTGCTTGTGTATTTAATATTGAGTACTTGCTTTTTGTATTAAAGGTGGTATAATACTAAGTAGATTATGAAGACGTTCATTATGCTATTAATGTCGGGACTTGCTCTTTTGAGCTTGTCGTCTTGTTATGTTGTACCTGCTTATGGTGTCCACCGCAATGGTGGCGGATATCGAGTCCAACATTCACAGCACCAAAGGGTTTACTACCCTGAACATCAACAACGTGGAGTTCCTTATGGTGGTCATAGAGGATCACCGCAAGGTTATAGAGGTGGTCCACAAGGTCACCTCGCAGGAAACCCGTACTATGCGGGTCCACGTAGAGTCTACTATCAAAGGTAAGCTCAAAAAAACTCAACCCATCCCTGTATCTTCGGATATAGGGGTGTTTTTTTATATAGACCTTGATTTTTAATGTATAAAGTGGTATAATATATATGAATTAAACACGTCACAACTCAATTCTGAGCGGGTGACAAAAACTTGAACATTGAAAATTATGAACCTACAACAAATTAAAGAAGAGTTGTCTGGCATTCCAGCAGCTCAACTATGGGGCTCTGGAGCCCTACTAACAACAGTGATAGCTTTTGTTATCACTTTTGTAGTAGCCATCTTCTGGCTACCCCTACTATCAGCATTGATAGTCGCAGTGATAGTATCAGTTGTCATGACTGTAGTTTTTGTTACGTCCTTATGGGACAGTATGTTTGTGTCAGTTGACCCTGATACAGTACTGGTAACAAAAGATAAGTTTATCGGTGAACCAGGTTTTCTTAAACCAGGACTCAACCTAATGCATCCACTGAGACCTCTCACAGGCGAGAGGATTTCTCTAAAAGTTGTTACTTTTTCAATTGAAAAAATAACAATGGAGTGTGAAGGTGGGGTGAGACTAAAAACCTCACTTACCGTATCTTTTCAGCCCGACGTAGATAATCTTACTAATTTTTATCTACAAACGGGTGCTGGGTC
>Ga0136601_1000300_pt1 | contig 22675 bp, 8 predicted proteins | sample AntRauMFilla2699_FD_181020 | JGI IMG/M metagenome (GOLD analysis project Ga0136601, IMG submission 181020) | Saline lake microbial communities from Rauer Islands, Antarctica - Metagenome Filla 2 #699 | ecosystem: Environmental > Aquatic > Non-marine Saline and Alkaline > Saline | place...
TGCCGTTAGTCACGCGTATATCTGAACCATCAGCTGCTACCCCACTCCAGAAATCAGAACCAAGCGTACTCAGGTCAATATATACCGGGAAATCAGTCAATGTAGCAGTCACGTTTGCTGCTGGAATAGTGATACGCTCACGAGCTGTCCAGGTTGTATCATACCAACCAAAACCACCTTCTAAACCAAAGACAACGTTATTGAATGAAGATCCGTTGGTCGTCACATTTTCACCATTTGTACTGGTAAATGCCACCGTTCCAGAGTTGGCATCAAACCCACCACCACCAGTTGTCAGTAATGTTCCGCCGATCGTTAGCTCGCCACTTGGGAATGTAACCGAACCATCTCTGATAACAACATCGTTACTGGTAGTTGCGTTGGTATCAATAAATGACCAGTCGCCAGAGCCGTCAAACGTCACGTCGTAAAAGGCGTTGAGGAAGGTTGTTCCTTGCAGCTCGATGGTGTTTGAACCAGAACCACTGAACTCTACTTCCCCGTTGTTGTGCATAAACACGCCGTTGTTCTCAAACGAACAGCCGACGGTTAGTTTTCCAGTTGGGAGCGCTACTGTTCCGGTCGCGATTGTGAAATCGCAACTAGTCACAACCGACGGCTCGGTGAAGGCTGGCGTTGTAGTTGCGTCGTTCAATACCAAATTGTAAAACGCTGATCCATTGGCTGTGATGTTGTGGGTTGGAGAATCTAGCGTGATTGGCGGCTGATATGTCTCGACGCCAGCAGCTGTGACAAAGACACCAGGTGTTAGTTGGTTGTTGTACTCAGTTGTAATCCAATCAAGATTGCGGATTTCAGTTGCAAACCGCAACTCGTCGACCACCACTTCAAGTGAACTCCCACCGGTTCCATTGCGCCCGATCTGCAGACCACCCAGGTTAAGGTTTTCCGGGTTGGCAACGGTTTGGTTTTGTGTCTCGCGCAAGATTCGGTCGTGATACACCCGGTTTAGACCAGCACCAATTGCTGTATCACCGACGGTTGCAAAGTGATTCCAGTCCACTGTTTCTCGCGGAGAGAACGTGTACGCCGAACCGCCCGTGTTACCAAACCGGTAAATTCCGTTATTCCCAGTGTTCCAGGGCCAGAATTCCATCCGGTCGTTTGAAGCCCGCCCAAATTGCCACAACGGGTTGTTTGAAACCGCTGACATTTGATACCAACCCGAACTAGTTAATGGGTCACCGCCAGCCCAACCAAAATCTAGTGATTCGAGATACCCAGTCACCCCATTAAGATCAACGGCAGTCCCCATTTGTCCGGAGACTGATGCAAGCGCCGATCGCTGTACCGCTAAATCATATCCGTTGCCAGACGAGTCGATCATCAAGTTGTCGATAGCGGTTGGATCACCAGAGAAGTGGTATACCGCGGCAAAGTCTGCCCACACTGCGTTTCGTCCAAATGGTGCTGTCGGTGCTGGCATTGTAGCTGCTGGATTATTGAAATACACATAAAATGTAGTGTCGGTGACGTCGCTCAGGGAGTCTGCAAGGAAATGTAGCTCGCCAGTTTCAGCTACAGTATCAATTTCTACCACCTCAACTGGTAATTCAGTTTGCCCATTGTTGGTCGTAATTCTAATATCACGTCCGTTAGTTTGTACGTTTGTCCAGAAATCAGCCCCAAACGTAGACAGGTCAACGTAGACAGGGAAATTGGTGACGGCCGCCTCTACTTCATCACTCTCAACAGTGAACGGAATCCGAGATACAAAGGCTGTATTGCTATACCAGTCAGACGAACCAGGGATTACCGGTGGATACACCCGGTCGTCAACCACGATTTCTACGGTGCTGGTTTGGGCTGAGAAGGTACCGTTGTTAGTCCAATCTCCACCGACAGTAATGACATTACCAGTCCCGCCGACCAGAGTGTCATTTCCGCCGATAGTAATATCGTACGCCGATACATCGCTGCCAATAGTCACGATGGTACTAGCACCATCAATTACTACATTTCCGATATTTTGTGGGACAGCATTGGCATCACTCCAGGTTTTGGCTCCTGATCCGTCAAACGTCGTCGTACCGGTTCCTGACCAAATCCCGTCAACCAAAGTTGAAATGTTGCCGCCAATGTTTAGGTCGTTATTTCCACGGACGAACACTCCCTCACCAACCGTCAAACTACCAGACAAATCAAGAGACATACTCGGCGTAAAGGTCGCCATACCAAAACCGCCAAAACCAAGGTTATGGAATCGAAGTGGGCTTTCGGTAGAGGTGATGGTCTCACTTCCGCTGGCTGCGGTTAGATTGATGGTTGAGGTGTCAGCTGAAGATGTCGCCGTGTTGAGCCATGAACCACTGACGTTAAACGTGTTGTTATCAAGTTCGATCGTTCCGTCGTTGACGAAATCATGAGTGGTAATAGTGGTAGCGGTGGTAGTAGCTGGAATGTAGGTTTGCCCGGGACCAATGTACAGGTTAGCATCACTGCATACTCCAGCTGCACAAACTGTCAGGGCATTTGACCCATTGACATTAAAGAAAATATCTTCGTCGCCAGACGCACCGTTGTCATACAATCCTAGCTGGGCGTTAGTAACGGTACCCAGCTCATCGGCGCTGATAGCTAGGTGTAATTCATACAAGTTTACTCCGGTTATATCTCCCAGTCCGTCATACGTAAACACCGTCACCGCTTCTTGGGCATCTGGTGCGTCATCAATCCAAACCGTCACCGTATCACCAGCAAACGCGGTGACATTTGGTAGTGTCCACGTGCCATCGGTCGCAATCACTCCCACATCTGCTATCGGTACGCCGTTTACGGCTGCTCGAATTTGCCCAACAATAGATGATTCCGCTGAGCTGGTAGCATAAAAAGTCGACGCGTCGCGCTGGTTATCGTGCTCGGCTGCGATCCAGTCGATTGACCGGGCCACACTGGCAATGCGCACTTCATCAAGTCGACCATCAATCTCATCAGTATTCCGCCACCGACCGAGCAACATACCGTAGCTGTTGTTATCTTGCGTATTAAGCGCAGCTACTTCTGATGCGATTTCAACCCCATCCATGGTGGCTCGAGACGTTACACCGTCATATGACAGTACCGCATGTTGCCACACTCCTGTACTACCGTAAGTGAAATCATAGTCAGGGGTGCCCCAGTGCTGGGTTCGCCAACCATTAGTGCCACCATTCACCCGCAATGAAAAATCTCTCCCAGTAGCTGAACCACCGATATTCCACAAACCACCAGAGCCAGCATAGGTATCAAGATTCGTCCAAGCTGACACGGTTTTTGTATTCGCACCAGAAATGGCCGGAATCATCGCGGTGTTAAGGGTAATAAAATCGTCCGCACCATCGATATCTTGCCCTCGACCAAGCTGTCCAGCTGCGTTTGTCGGTACGTTTGCCGCTGTACCAGCGCCACCCTGACCGTCAAACCCGTTACCAGTACTGTCGACAAATTCATCTACTGCACCAGCTCCAGTTTCCTGCAAGTGAAATACTGCTTCAAAGCCATTAGTCCAGACGTTGTTCCGACCAAACGGATCAGTTGGAGCGTAGGCCGCCGCAGCTGGGTTATTGAAGTTAATTAGATACGTTGTGTCTGAACTGGCACTCAGGGTTGGTGCCAGGAAGTGCAACTCTCCGGTACGAGTACCAGCGCTCATTGACACCAATTCAAATGGTAGTTCCGTCGCCCCATCAGCACTCGTCATGCGGATATCGCGCCCGTCGCTTTGTACCCCTGACCAAAAACTAGACCCTAAATCGCTGAGATCTACATACACTGGGAAGTCAGTCAGCGTTGCATCAACATTCGCCGCTGGAATGGTGATCTCCATACTACCGAGCCACGCTGGATTATAGAGTGACGTTTCCGATAACGGCGTCTGGCGGTTGTATTTGAAAATCCGGCCAGCCATACTGACTCCTTCACTCCATTCCACTTGCCATGACTCGATCGTCGGACAATCCCCAGCATTACACTCCAGGGTCGCCAATGGCCTGATCTGACTATAGACATCGATATCCAGTGCTGTCAGGTCAATTGGGCTGGTAGTAAACCCGGTACTGTTGCCAGGCAGGGCTGCGTCTGGAACCAGAGCGTACACTCCCTCACTGACCAAGTATTGCAACTGGTAGGTAGTCTCACTACTGCCAGGGGTCGTATCAAGCCACGAGAAATTATCAAATTTTGGCCCGGCGCCGTCCGAGAAAATAATATCTTCACCGGCGATGGTACTGGCGTTGCTACCGCCGAGTGTCAAAAATCCAGCAGCTCCTTCAAACGCCACAATCGACACTGTGTTAGCGGCGTGATTATCAGCCCCCGCACCTTGCTCTGACACACTGAGGTTGATTGAAGTATTGGTGTTTGGGCCATCTAGGTCTTTGTGTGCGTACCCTCCTTCTGGGCCGTTTTCACCGTTGTTATGCACCACCGTCACAGCGGGAGCAGTGGCAAAGCCTGTCAGTGCAACCGCGGTGTTCAGGTGTGTGACTGACGCTCCTGAATTGAGTACCTGATACGCCGTCCCGGCCACTGAACCATTTCCTGGCTCGAATAGCATATAGTCGATATCTTCCGCCCCGGTATGTAGACCACCACCAGTCTGTTTACTTAGTGACAACGCCACTCGGACCTGATTGGTCGGTACGGTATTGGCAATATCTAAACCACCGTCGACGTGTGTCCCGACCCAGGCGCTGTTATTGTCACTCGCCACTGTGGCCAATACCGCTGGCGCGGCTGATAATGGGGGTGCAATCGGGATAGTCCGGCCAACCCCATCAACGTAGGCAGAGGTCTGCTTGTCGTTGACTGCCTCAGCTGTAGCGGCGATCACCTCAAAACCACCAGTCCCGTCATCAATAGTCCAACGGCCAGCCTCCATCACAATGTAGTCCACCTCGGTCGAACCAGTGAAGCCATTGTAGTCGTCAGTCTTGATTTCAAAACTAGTTTCGGTTTTGTTTCGTACCCGTACCGTTTGTCCATTATTTCCACCGTTAAAGCTGAGCTCTGGCGACGCCGTCACGACCATATCGCTGTACGATCGGTTGGTAGTCACCGTTTGCCAGTTGTTGTCGATCAGGGTCACTCGGCCGTATTCACCGATACTCTTACTTACCACAACCGATCCGCTACTGGTAGCAGTAGTTCCGTCTAGTTCACCTTGATTAAACTGATCGCGAGTGGTTTGGAACCAGGTTGAGAGCGTTACAGTAGTATCGACCGTAAAGGCATCCGGCCGTGACCACGGCGACCAAGCGTCACCGCCAAGTGGGTCTTTGGCTCGCACTCGCCACCAGTAGGTGGTGTTATCACTAAATGGTGCCCCTACCTGAGTGCTGTAACGCACCTCTGTACCCGACACAAACGGACTGGTAGCCGCGCCGCCACTGAGGAATCCGGGGTCTGAAGCCGAATTGAAAGTCGAGCTGGCCGCGGCAAAATCAAACGATTCACTGAAAGAAATCTCGTACTCTAGTCCGTCACCCTGCGGGTCGGCCGACACAAAGTCAAATACCGGCAACGTGTCAGCTGTTTTTTGGTTATCAAACAAGTCACCCAGGACCGGGGTTTCTACTCGCTCTCCCCATGACACGTTCCAGTCTTGCAGGGTCAGCGAAGTTCCAGCGAAGTTTGCCACTAACCGGATCTCGTTGTAGGTAGCGGTGTCCAGACCAAGAATGTTAAGCGGTGAGGAATTAGCTCCGACACTATTACCCGGTAACGCTGAGTCTGGCACCAGCTGCCACACTCCGTTGTCGTTGTACTGTACTTGGATGGTTATATCGCCGCTAGTCTGCGCTGCATTCCAGACCACCTCGCCCCAGGCGTTACCGACAGTAGCGTCGTCAAAATCAATCGCTGTACCGATCATTTGGCCCGACGCCCCAGCTACACTTACTTGACCTGAACCGACAGTCACACCGGACAAAGCGTTGGTATTGAATTGATCAGAAGTGGTTTGTAACCACTCACTAACCGTTACAGTTGTGTCGGTAGTGTAGCTAAATGGCGCTGACCAGGCACTACTGGTCGCTGACCCGCTAGGGTCACTCGCCCGCACTCGCCACCAGTAGGTGGTGTTGTCAGACAGATCAGCCGTTCCATTGAACCTAATCACTTCTCCAGACACAAATGGAGCTTTGTCCGCACCACCGTCAGCCTCTTCAAAGCGAATAAAGTCAGTGGCTGAGTCTACCTCGACCTCAATTGAACCAAAGTTGACATCATCATCAATCTGAATCTCATAATGGATATCGTCACCCGCGATGTCGGTCGCCACAAAATTCAGTGTTGGTGTTAGGACTGGAGTATTTTCATTGTCGAAAAATGAGATGGCCTGTGGTGTGTTTGGTGGTCCAACGGTTTCGATTTGTGGATATAGGCGGTATGAATCAAACTCAACTCCACTGGCCCGCACCATGCGGAAACAGTAGTTGGTGTTGACGTTGATATTGGATGCAGTCAACACCCAGTCCCACTCACCGATCTGGCCAGTACCGATATCAGTCGGTACAAAATCAGAGAAATTGCGCTCTTCGTAAGTAGCGGCCATCGTACTAGATGCCAAAAGCGTACTTGGAAGTGGAGACCCATCTGACAAGCTAGACACGTTAAAGCCGGCAAAAGCGGCAGTGCTACTACCAATCGAACCAACGTCGAACCAATCTTCAACCAAGCCACACTGCCCAGCCACAGCTGAGGTGTACTGCAACATAAAGGCTTCTTGCCCCGCCGTCGACGTCGCATTGTCGACCTCGACACTAACACGCAAACGAATCACATCACCTTCATCCAGGGCACCAGCTCCAACAACGTTTTGTGCTTCATCCACTGGTTCTCCGTTTCCTGTCCACGGGTTCACTGGTGTCAGTTCGTCATTATTCTCGTACCAGCCAAATGAGAATTGATTATATTCTGGACCATTGGCTTCTTCTTGGGGGCCAGCGATAAACGCTGTGTCGTCGCCACCAAATTTACGCGCTTGCACCGGAGACTGAGTATTTTTTTCATCGTCATCGTCAGACCGGTCTTCAAAAATAGTGTAAAAAGGCTTATCGTTAGTAGACACCACCAGCGTTCCAGCGGCAAAGTTTACGGCGTCATTATCATTTGTGCTATTAGTGAAGTAAGCCTTTCCAGGAGTAGTAGCTCCCGGAATACAGGTTCCTGACTCAATACTATTACCCAGTGAGTCAACCACAGCCAAATCAACGTTACCGTGACGTGGAGCACAGACCACTGCTATATAAGAACTGCCAGCTGGTAACGCGTACTGCGTACCAAACTCAATTTCCGGCCAAAAGACAGTTGATTCGTTTCCATCGCTATCGGCTTGTTGAATAGCCGCAATTGGACTTGACTGACCACTAAAACGCACCGCCGAACCACTTCCGTCAGCGCCATTATCACACGAGGTAACTGAGGTTAGTCCCCCTCTAGTTATACCTGTTTGTGTACCACCGGAACCAGATGAACAAGACACCGTTGGATCAGAACCGGTCGTCAAACCAGAAACAAAGACACTGTTAGAGTTCACGCCATAAATTGCATCGAGGGTCGGCGGGTACGCCACAATACCGTCAGCTGGCTGTGTCGCTCGGTGCATAAGCAAGAATGGTTCGTCAGCCGTAAATACTGCACCGTCACTAGTAATATCGTTGGCAAACGTGACCGACGTATTTTCGCTGACGGTTTGCGTATTAAGGGCTGTAGGTGATGCTCCGTTAAACATACTCACTGAAGCATCAGCAAACGGAGCGTATGTGTACCATCGATTAGTATTTCGGTTTGTTGGAATCGCAAACGTGGTGGTCGCAAACGCTATCGGCACAAGCATTTCTCCACTATCGGCACTCGCCCCCGCTACCATCGCTGATACTGGGCCCAAAATAGACAATCCGTCATTTCCATCGGGACTAGCAAACGACGTTGTCTCACCTCGGTTCAGGTCGATAATCGTGCCACCAGCCAATTGTACCTGGTTGTTATCGACCAGACTGGTTACTTCCACCGAATCAGCCCCGTGGTCGTCGACGACATAATAGACTTCGGTCAAAGTGTCGTAGGTAAAGGTCGCTAGTTCATCACTCGCTGACTCAGCGACACTATTGCCGTAATAAACGTAAATAGTAGTCCCAGCGGCGGGTAGGTTTTCGATCTGCACCCAAATTTCTGCTTCTTCGGCTGAATAATCAAAGAACTGCACCCAGTGATCCAGCTCCTGCAGATCAGCCGGCTGTAGTGTTTCAGCTGTAGCCACGGTGATGAACGTCGCGTTGTTCGCCATGTTTTCGTACTCTAGCGCAGCCCAGGCAGCATCACGCACGACGGTAGCCACTCGGAATTCATCGAGTTGCCCAATCATCCGCTGATTGGGATCATAGCTACCGTTAACCGCATCTTGTTCCTGCCCGATTACGAGCCCGCCGTTAGGGATACTGAACTGTGTAATCGGTTGGGGATCGGGGTTTTCGGTATCACCCTGACCGTTGACAAATAAGTTCACTGAATCAATCGCGTCTTCACCGGTAGTCAGGTAGTGCTGCCATAATCCAGTGTTAAACGAACCGACAGTATCAGCCAGACCAAAAGATTCATTAGGACCATTGAGATACGCATTAAAGGTGGTCGGGTTGCTGAAAAACATCAAGAACTCATTTTGCTGACTAAAATTGGCACCACTGATGATTGAAAGATCGTTGGTTTGCGTGGTGTTGTGCCACCATGACACAGTGTAGTCAGATATCCCGTCGATCAATTCATTTGGTGGTTCAACGGCATCGTTGATACCAGTTCCAAAACTCACCCCACCACCAAACCGGCCGGCCAAAGTAGTATCAGTAGTGTTGTCATCCGCGTGGAAACGGTTAGCTGTCGAATCGGTGTACAGGTTAGTATTACCGGTTCCGGCCGCTTCTTCTTCAAAGTGGTATACCCCCCGGAAACCATTAGTCCACACGTTTTCGCTTCCATAGGTAGCACTGCGGGCATACGCCTCAGCATCTTCGTTATCAAAGTAAACATAAAACTGGTTGTTTTCCCCATCGACGATGTCGGTTTTGAAATACAGCTCGCCAGTCTCAGTGGTGGTGTTGATATTGACTAACTCAAGCGGTACTTCGGTCTTTCCGTCTGCCAGCGTGATTCGTACATCAGCACCGTCAACCGCAACCCGGTTAAAGAATTCGCTACCAAGTAGTGATAGGTCTACATACACCGGAAAATCATCGATCGAGCTATCGATCTGTGAATCCTCAATTGTAAATAACTGTCGACCTTCCCAACTGGTGCTGTACCACTGCGGTGCATCACTCGGGATTGATCCAGAAATCAACGCGGTTGACGTAGCATAAAATACCGTCGGGTCGCTTTGGTTTACAAACTCAGTCGCAATCCAGTCAGCTGACCGACTGACACTAGACACTCGAACGGCGTCGATTGTTCCGTTCCAGTACCCGTCGTGGGCCCCTCGACCAAGAGCGAGTGTGTTGGCTGCGAGTGTACCAGTCAACGCTACTGGCGCGGCGTCCCATGGTAGTACTGCTCCGTCTTTGTAGATGTCAGCTACCTGGTTAGTGGTACCGTCCCAGGTATGTTGCAACATCATCCAATCTGTTGAGGCGGTGTTATTGACCGTTTCTCCGTCGGCAAATGCACCAGCGGTGTTGCGCGCGGTAGCCTTCAGGACGTTAGTGTCTCCACCCAGGAACCCAACCGAGTCAAACCGCATACCCACAAAGTTGTCGCTTGTTTGACTAAACGCCGCTGTGTCAAACGTATAGATTGGCTGGTTCGCAACTGAGTCAGACTCAATCCACATCGACGTCGTGAAGCCACTCAGGCCATTGAGGTACGCAGCTGACGCCGTTTGGAAAAACTGCGAAGTTCCATTGAGGTCTGTAGCAGTACCGATTTGCCCAGCGATATTGCCGGCAGTTGCGCCACCCTGCGCGTTGGCATTACGACCAAATTCGGTAGAGTCAACCCCTCCTCCATCGTGATACACCGCGACGTAATTGTTTGTCCATACATTATGGGCACCAAACGGATCGGTATCAGCGTACGCGCTGGCAGCTGAGTTATTGAAATAAATATGGAACACGTTGTTCACACCAGCATCAAGTAATGGCGCTTTGAAGTGCAGCTCGCCAGTACGCGCGCCGGTATTGATAGATACCAACTCGTACGGTACTTCACTCGCCCCATCAGCCTGAGTAATACGGATGTCGCGCCCGTCACTTTGTACCCCAGTCCAAAAATCAGGCCCCAGGTCACCAAGGTCTACGTACACGGGGAATTCACTAAGGGTCGCATCAACCGCACTAGCTGGAATCGTCAAGGCTACGCGCCCGAGCCACGCTGGATCATAGTTGTTAGCTAGCAGTCCAGCCACGTCTGGTTCACCAAACAAGTTGTCCTCTGCCACTTCTTGAATAAACCGGATGTCGCCCCCATCATTCTGGATATTATCCCAGAAATCAGCCATCGCCCCGTCGAGCTTGAGTCGCACTTGGAACTCGGTCTGGTCTACGCCAGTAGGGTTGGTAATCTCTAACGGCATTTTGTAGCGCCACTGCGATGACCAGAACGGGTCAAGGAGGCCGTACTCTCGATCGCCAATCGCCTCAATCCACCACTCACCTTCAGAGAACGCTGGGAAGGTGATATCCATTTTGAAGTAACGCGTTTCTCCGGGTGCGATAGAAAATGTTTCATCAGTGTGTACCCTACCTTCAAATCCATCAGGAATATCCTTGCGGTCTGGACTGAAACCAAAGAATGATGACACTCGACTGAGCACTCCACCACGTCCCAATTCACCAGGCTGCGCTTCGATTATATCCCAACCTGGTGCGTATTTTGTGATCTCGTGATCCTTTACTTTTTGTGAAACCACACACGCTGTATTCTCGCCATCGAGGCTGTCACAGGTTCGAACGACACTGGTTTGACTACAACTGAACTGTCCCTCAACTGCGTCGGTTGCAATCGTCAGATCTACTTGTGCAGTGGCTGTCGCAGTGTCAGACGCCGGGTATTCTACCAACTCTGACTGTACATCTGTTGTAGTCGCTGTGGTAGTAGCGCTGGTATCTAAGGTGCTCGTGGCAGCCGCAATAGAAAATGATTCTAGTGACTCGGGTGCTTCAGTTACTTCAGCCCCACTTTTCCACCCGGCCTCACAATGGTAAATGTATGGACGATATTCAGGCACTATAGCATCTCTTGGTTTGTTGATGTTAAATACTTCCAAACTAGTCACCTCTCCTACCCCATTCGGGAAATACGTTTGTACTGCAAATTCATCAGCCTGGTCACTGGTATTGGTCACATTGAAGTAAGTTACGATTTCAGACAAGCCGTCGTAGGTTTTTTGGTCAGATTTTATGATGAGAGTTTCGCCGTCGTTGTTGTCAGTGAACGTAAAGTTGATCTCTTCTCCGTTAGGTAGCTCAAGCGTGTCACCCGACAATTTTGAATCAGTGAAACCGTCGTTTGCCAACAATTCAACAAAATCTGTCTCAATTTCGCTCTCGGGTGGTTCTAGCGTAAATAGTTCCAACCAGACGCTTTCAACGTAAAGCGAATCAAGCAGGGCTAGATCGTCGTCGTAGCGCAGTTCAACCTGCAAATCCTCCAAAGTGGCTTGCTCGGTGATAGCGGGTAGCGCAAACAGATAATACCCACCGTTAATACTGTTTGACGCTTCGTCATCAAGCAGCACTGAACCGCCAGTACTCCACGTGGCTCCTGCATCCAGCGAATAGTTCATGGTAAAGGACGGTATGCTTTCGCGACCGGCTCGCTGTTTGGCAGCAAACGACATGCGCAGCTGTGCACCAGATAGTTCAACTCCTTCATCTAGTGGGTATCCAAAGTTTTCTAAACGCAATACGTGTCCCGTACAGTTTGGTTCACATGCCTCCGCCAATGTCTGACTTGGGGTGCTGGTCGCGAGACTTGTAGTTGCAGTATTTGTACCCGACACAACGTCTAATTCAGACCCGGTCGGATCAACAGCAATCGGCTCAACAACCGCAGCGTCGTCGGTAGACTCGACTTCGTTGGTTGGTGTATCTGCTTCAGGCAGAACTGCGGGTACTTCGCTAGCTACCGGCGTTTCGGTTATTACTGGGGAATCGGTTGCTTCAACAGCCGCCTCTGTACCGGTCGCGACTTCACTCACCTCACCAGTACGCGTTGCGGTGGTGGCAGTTGCGTTAAATCCAAATGCGGTGGCAGGAACAGTATTGGTGGCAGGTTGTAGTGTGGGATCTGCAAAGATAACTGGGAGAAGCGCTGGAGGAGTAATCTCGACCACTTCTTCCACAACACTAGAAACGGGTGAGGTACTGGAAAATGTTTCCGTCAGGGATTCAATCGCCAAAGCAAACAGACGATCAGCGGGTCGAGTGACGGCGGTTGTTTCGTCGACAGGCTGATCATCCGCTGCTTCTGGTTCTGGTTCTGGTTCTGGTTCTGCATTCTCTACCACTTCTTGTGCCACTTCGATCTCATCTGCTACCGGCTCAACTACTGCTTCGGGGGCTGGGGGTGCCACCGCTGCATCAGTCGGAGTATCAGCTGGAACTTGCTCCGGCGCAGCGTCATTAACGCTTTGTGTATTGGTCGGTGTGGCGGCATCAGTCTGGTCTGTTGACGTTGCATCTGTAACAGGATCTACGGTTACTGGTTCCATCGCCTCTACCTCGGTTTGAATTTGCACTGGCGGCGCAAAAAATGTGTCAGTCTGGTCTGGCAGCGGCGGCGCTTCCGGTTCAGGAATATCAACTCGTTCTAAGGTGGCAGAGTTGATAGCGTTAAAATCCTGCAGCAATGCAAATCCGTCTAGGTTTTGAAAGGTAAGGGTTTGGGCGTTTTTAAATCCGACTGCTTCAATTTGACTAGGAAATACGTGCACGGTGCGCACGGTGTAGGCTTGGCTGGAAAGTTGTGCGTACGTCGAAAAAGCTCCTCCGATGATGAGGGCTGTAGTGGCAACGTAAAAAGTTCTAATTTTTATCCGTTTTATGCCGACTTTATACATCCGTAATAGCTCCAACCCTAAAGTTAGTTTTGGGCTGTATAAAGTATACCGCGCGATCCCCTGGGAATCGCGCGGTTATACTCAAATATGTTGATTACTCAATGTTTTTTACCTCAAAATCGTCTTCACATCACTGATTTCCTTCTCTATCAAGGTTTCGGATACTTCGAGGGCTTGGGTAAGTCCTTCAACCGCTTCTTTTTCTTTTTCCGATAGTCGTTTTCGTTTGGTAATGTGATTCACTTGCTCGTAGATTTCGTCTCGCAGGGCGGAGAATATTTTCTCCATTTGGTCTTGGATCTCGCGAGTTTCGCGACGCAACTTCTCTTCTTTGATGCGCAATTGCTTGTGCTCGTACCAAATGTAGATGAGTAATAGCAGAATGATTACAAAGAGGAAGAAGAGCAAGATGTTGATACCAGTTAGGTAATCCCAAATGGTCAGCTCGATCTCGACCTCGAGTGGTTTGATCCAGCCGGCTTTGATCAACACAGCGGTCGTCGCTTCTCGCGCATTGCCAGCCATGTCGTACGCGGTCACATAGACCGAGTACGTACCATCTACAAGGTCACGCAACAAGTAGCCGACCTCTGACTGAGCTGGGGTAATGATAATCGGTTCACCGTTATCAATCACCAACTCATAGTACTCGATACCCGACGTTACATCAGTCGCGTTAAATACCAGTGTCGGGAACGAATCATCAGACGCTCCGGGATTGACTGAGATTGTAAACGGCTCTGGCGGGGTTGTATCAATCCTTAGTAGACGATTTGTCACCGCTCCCCAACCAACCTGGTTTTCGAAGTTAATACTGACATACTGCACACCATCGGTCGCATTTTCACCATTGATGACAAATTCTTCAGTTGGTGGTTCGATTATAGCTTCAGGGTTATCCTGAGGGATGTTTTCAGGATTGTCTGACAACTCTACCGCGACTGCAGTGACGTCAAATGGCAACGTCCAGGTGAAGACTCCATTGATCGAATCGTACCAGATTTCAGAGTCAAGGAAGGTCTGTGACCCGATTTCGGGCGGTCGTGGTGGATCTCCAAAGATAATAGCTTCCTGGTCTTCGTTGTCTGCTGCAGGTTGTGGGGTTGGGGTTGGAGTGGGGGTAACTGGTGTTGGCGCGGCGGCGGCTGAGATGGTATACGTTCCGCCGGTTGCATTATTGAATACATCAGTTCCTCGTCCATCGGCTATCAACACTAAAGAATCTCCAAACGTCACCGTCGCACTTCCAGCCGCCACCACCCGGAACGTCACGTTCATGATGTTTGACGTACTAGTGAAAGGGGTTGGGTTACCGCCACCAAAACTAACGGTGCCGGCTGCATTCGAGAACGTTGGCTCATCTGTCCAGATGCTCAGGGCTGAACCGGTCCGATTAACACTGACAACGGATAATTGTGCCGGGTCAAAATTGAGGACAGATTCCACCGAGTTGACGTCTTGTCCACCGGGCACAACGCGGACTGTCGCGGTAAATGTCTGACCGGGTGAATACGTGCCGGTACTTGGAGACAAAACTAGATCCGCCGCAAAGGCGGTTGAAACTAATAGTAAACTGACCGCGAGGGTAGCCCCGGCTAGAATAATTTTTGAAAAGAACTGTTGTGATAAAACCATAATACAATATTAACTTCTGCGAGTTGGACGGCTTCTGAGATTTGTGTTTGTCTTGCGACCGCCACTGACTTTGAGGGTGACTTTTTCTTTTTCGCTCGGTTTTAATAGGGGAAGCATCAGTACCAAAACACCATTTTTAATTTTGGCGTCAGCTTTTTCTATATTGACGCTTTCCGGTAAAATAATTCGGCGGTAAAAGTCTCCCCACACGCACTCTTCTGCCACAAACGCACCACTGACTTTTTTGCGCGGAAAGGCAATATATTCTGGTCGAATACGTTTTCCTTCGATCAATACAATATCTGCATCACCCTCGATTGAAACATGGACATCGGTCATATCGGCACCAGCGGATTGGGCGTATACCACGATCATTCGTTCGGTTTGATAGACGTCGACGTGCAGCTGTGCGACTTTATCTGCGGCGGTTTCCTCCGCATCAGACAAAAGTCCGCTGTCTTCATTGCGTACACCGCGACCTTTGAGTCTTTGTAGAAAGGACATAGATGATTGTATTATACTAAACTTCGGCTCAGTTTTATTTCGTGTTACCCACAGGGTACCGAACCACTAACCAGTCCAGTTGAACAGCAAGATGGAGAAATCTGTCAGACTAACCGTCCCGTCTTGGTTTATGTCAGCCGGCGGATCAGAATCACCACCGCTTGATTGCCACCAAAAAAGCAAGATGGAAAAGTCGATCAGGTTAACGGAGCCATCCCGGTTCAAATCAGCAAACAAGGGCTGTTCAGCCGTCTGTCCCAATCCGTAAAATTCAAACGCAGAAAAGTTTGTTCGCTCGCCGTCCCCAGCAGGCTGTTCTGCGCGGGCGCGCACTTGGTAGGTGTCGCGGGCAAAGCCTTGGGTTTCAAGGGATGTGGTATAAAACCCAGAACCATCGGAGGTGGCGGTCAGTGTAACTGTGTTGGCGCCACCGGTTCGACCAGTCTCAATGGTCACGTTGGCATCAGGCAACGTAAAACCAGAAAAGGTCAATGTTTCACCTGGTTCGGCTGGATCAGGGCTGACTGCTATGGTTGGGGTGATATTTATATTTGACAGGCGCGAGGCTCTGGCACCACTGACCGTAAACGAGGTGCTAAACGTACCGGTTCGTTCACCGTTTCTATCTTCGGCGTAAATCGCAAACGTATACGCCCCACGAGCGATTTCGTCGACGGTCGTGCTGTATTCCCCCTGCCCATTGGCACGCACTCGATCAACTATTTGACCATCAGCCATAATAGTTACCTGCGCCCCAGGAAACGCGTGTCCCGATATGATGACCTGTGCATCACCACTTTCAAATGGACCGTCAGAGTTTTCAAATCCCCCACCACCGCCAGAACCACGACCGCCTCCACCACCGCCTCCGCCTCCGCCGCCAGAACCACCGCCGCCGGTTTGGTTTCCGGATTCGTTAGTATCACCATCTGACCCGCCGACGGTACCGCCAGCCCCTTCACCTGAACCAGTTCCGTCGTTTCCAGAACCAGTTCCGTCACCACTGGTGCTACCAGTGGTGTTGGAGGTTCCCGTTGGTTCGGCGCTCACCGTAAAGGAAATTTCGTAGTCATCAATGTTAAAGTTTCCCTCGTCATCAATACAGCGTATGAAAAACTGCGCGAGTGAGTTTGGCGTAACTGGGACTACGGTTGTGTGTACCACTAGTCCAGTATTGCTAAAGAAATTTGGCTGTAACGCATACGGCGTACCAGATGCAGTATCAAATCGACAGATTGCGAATTCGTTCGTTTCGAGGGAAATTTCTACGTTTAGTGAGGTACCTGCTACTGTTGAGGTTGGTGACCCGTTGAAGCGCTCGGGGGGTATTTCCTCAGTAGTATCACCACTCACGGTTACTTTACGGTTTATAAATACAACAAAATTGGTGTCCGCAATCTCTACCCCATCAATAATTGACAGCGCAATCTCGTGCACTCCCAGCGTATTTGGGTTACGCACCGGCAGCACATCAGCAGGCACCGTCGATGTTCCCGTAGTGGTTGAAAATACCTGTCGCGGACCCAATGCTACCGATGTGTGGTTTCCGATTCGCAATTCTAAATTGCTATTGGCGCCGATACTCGCGTCTGGAGCCAATGTGTAGCGTATCGATCCCCCTGCCCCGCCAGTCAGATCAACCCGATCAATCCCGGTCGACACCGTTGTACTAGCTACCCGCCGAACACCGTTTACATACAACTCCACATTTCGAGCGCCAAAGGTTGAGGTCGCTTGTGCCATTACAAAATCCGAGGGAAAGTCGACTTGAAAAAAAGCATTTGGACCAATCGGGACCTTTGGTGTAAATTTCAACGTGTGGTTTGCCAAGGCTCCCGGACCAGAGTCAGAAATGAGATCAGCAAACTGCCCGATATTGACCGCATGAGCAGCTGAGGAAAAAATACCGAACGAGGCACCTACCAACAAACAGAGCAAAAGAATGCGCATTACAACTATTGTACCTGCTAACCAGCGTCAAAACCGACGCTACCCACTGGTTGTATTTTCGAACCTGAGCATTTCTCGCTCGCGGGCACGAAGGAAATCTAGTCCGTAGTTAAGAATAATCAGTACTAGCTGAATAAATAAAATTGCAGCTAGAAAATAAGTTGTACGCATACTAACGTCCGAAGATCTATCTGGATTTCGCTGTACGGCAATTTCTCGTTCAACCAGCGCTTGTTCCCGAGAGGCAAGTAATTGCTGTTGCCTGGTCAGTTCGGCAGTGATGGAGTTTAGTTCGTTGGGGGCAACCGACGCTGACATACCAACGGCTGCACCTAGATACATTGTGGCGCCATCAAATGCGTTGGTAGTTCGCTCATCAATCAGTCCACTTTGAAATAGCAACACTGCTGCCATAACTGCAGTTGAAATTCTCAGTAATCGGCGATACGTGTTTGAAGTATCCATTATGATAAGTATACCGCACCTTAGGCAAACAGCACCAGCATGACCAACAAGAACAAAGCCAGCACGATCAGCACCGACACGATCAGCAGTAGTGACAGCGATGAGCTAGTTTGGTTTTTGCGGCGCACCATTCTACGACCAGCATTCATTTGAGCCAAGGCTCGTTTAATATACATTCGCACTCCTATGATGGTTATCAGTAACAACACCGCCAGAATACCAGCCGCCGGACCGATAATCCCTAGTGGTAAAATCCAAAACGACACGGTACTACTCATGGTTTTACGGGCACCGTCTTCACCGTAACCGGCGCTTAACACTGCTTCATACCGACCAAACCCAACCGAGTCGCCAATCCATTTGATTTCCGCAAATTCCCGAGTATCTCCCGGAAACACTCCAGCCCTATCGTCGTTAAACGGAATCGTGTCAACCTTCCTTCCCAGCGAATTATAAATTTCTAGCGGTCCACTCGGTCGCACCAGCACGTTGCCTGCGTTTTCCACACGCACATTAAAGTCGACTTCTTGGGTACCGTACAAAAAACGATTGGTAGAAAACTGACGGATGGTCGCCGTTTCGTTCGCCTCTCCCGAGACTCTAATACTTAAAATATTTGCCACTTGGTAGCCAACCGACGCACCACTACTTTCCATTTCTGGTGGTTCAGCCGATATAAACACTCCACCAAAGTGACTACCGGGAGCGGCATTTTCTGGCACATTCATCTGGAACGGAACCACTGACTGTCCACCTGCTGGCACAATCAGTTGATCAAACGGTAAAGTCACCCAGTCAGCTAATTCAAATCCGGTTTCTTCAAGATTTGAATTAGCAAACACCGGCACTCCGCCCGCTTCGACCCGACTAATATTTCGGGTGAATAGAAAGTATTCTTGATCAACGCTATTTAGATTTTGAATTTCTATTTCATATTGCTTTGACGTACCTGCATCCAGCGTTTCTTCGATGGTCGCTGGCGAAATTCGCACTCCGGCTTCCTGCGCGGAAGCTGGTTGTACAAAGACCAACAACAGTGCCGCCAATAAGGTAATACTCAAGGGGAAAGCCCGCGAAAAAGTTCTATTCATATATGCAGTAAGTTAACTCACATAGTGTAGCAGGCGACAGACGCTCGTTCTGTGGTTCTCAACAACAAAACCCCGCTGGGAGGCGGAGTTTTGTTTTTTTACAAGGTAAGGAGGTGACTTAGAAAGTCGGTGTCGCTACGTATGTAAGTGTTGTGTTGTAGTCATCACCCGCTTCTTGGAGGGCAGTGATTTCAATTTTGTACGCAACTTCGGTTGATCCGATGTTAGCATCTGATCCGTTAGACGGACCATCGTGAGAGAAAATTTCTCGTGGTGTCGTACTGGCTGCAACAAAAAGCTGTGTCCCAAACTCGTCAGAGTTTAAATCAGCATCTTCTGATGTTAGTCCCCAGTGTCCCCACGTGTTCTCGTCTGAGATATCATTTGAAGGTACCACCCAAGAGGCTGGTGCGTTGGTGTACGCGCCCTCGATGAATGAGTCAATATCCGCACCAGTTGATGACTGAAGGTCATCGTCTTGACGGACGGTAACTACGAAGCCATTAATGGCGTTTGTTGTTACCGTGAGTGCTTGTCCAAGTGTTTCGGCTGTACCGGCTTCTAGAACTCCGAATGGAATTTCAGTTGCAGTGGTTGAACCCGTTGTGGCTTCACCGTTCACATCTGTTGTTGTACCAAGTCCAGTAATAGTAAAGTCAAAAGTAGTTTCGACAATAGCTGTCACGAGGACGTTGTCGATAATTGCTACTCGAGTTTTACCTGAGTCTCCGTTTCCGGTGTCGATCTCAAACTCGTACGAACCAATGGTAGTTGGGTTCGTGACAATTCCATCCGCGACCACTACAATTACTTCTTGCCCCGCTGTGGCATCAATGCCAGCAAATGAAACTTCTTGACCTGTAACTGAAATTGCAGTTGCAGCGTCAGCTGAACCGTCAACAGTAACCGCTAGAGCTGAGACACTTCCGACGTCAGTGAATCCAGCTGGAAACGTGACGGTGATAGTATCAGCAGCTGCAACCGTACTGCCAGTTGGGACAGTGAATGCAATCGTGTGAGATGAAGTCACACTAACGTCTGAGTCTGATAACGTATTACTTACCAAAGTAAGGTTAGCTGCTTGTGCAATATTGTAGATTCCGACTGAGAATAATACGACTGCACATGCAACAAGTGTCGCGACCACTCGTTGCGTAATGCCAACTTGTAAAGTTGAATTTACGAACATGTTTATTTATTTAGTTTTTAAATAACTGTGGCGCTCGAGTGGACGTTGTATTGAACACTTGAACTAATTCGATAGAAACGTTTATGGAGATGATGGGTTGATCTTGTATGTGAGAAAATCTCAGCCTGTAAAATCTTGCATCCGGTTCTATCGATCTGTCCTTATTGTACTGAGACAAAATGGTTCTGTCTCACATCGGCTGTTGATAACTAGTTTGGGTTGACCCTGTGTCGCACACAATAACTATGTTTTTAGCTACCGTCAGAGTTTGTATGCGGCATGTCTGACATTGATGGTTAAGTACAAATGTCTGAAACCTGTTTAAAATCTTAGCTAGCGGACACGCGTGCGATGTCAGACCACCGTGTCGTATAGGCTGCGCTGCGCGCTACTGCTTTTGACTGCCATTGCTTGGTTTGCAATCTCGAACCAAAAACGATCAACTCTCGACCAGATACGGTTTTGTTTAGTGCGTCAATCGTCTGCAGCAGAGCCGCGTTATCGGTTTGCGGTTTCGGAAATAGGCTGGTGGTGAGACTTAGTCGGTTTGTGATCTCCCCCACCATTACACCCACTTTTTGGTACGGTACCGCTGGTTCATATAGGGATTCCAGCAGCTGGGCCGCTTGCGAAATAAGCGTAAATGTATCAGCAGTGGGTTCGGTAAGAACGGTTACCAAACTTCCGCCACGTAATAAAAAGTCTCCGTGCCGGCTGGTCTGTAGTGATACTCGAATCGTGCCTGCAACCGCGTCCATACTGCGTAACTGCGCCGCAATATGCCTAGCATGATACGCCAACGCATCAGACAAAATAGCTTTATTTTCTGTTTTGGTGGCGAACGACCGAGAACTCATTAGGCTCTTTTGTAGCGGTCTTTTGGAGGTTACCAGGTGAACGTATTCACCCGCAAGCTCAGCCTGTAAACGGGTGCCCTGCACCCCAAACAATTGCGCCACGCGTGATTGGTCGGCTTGCATTAGATCAGCCGCCGTAAACAGTCCGGCGGTTTTGTATTGTTCAGCCAGACGGCGTCCAACTCCCCACAGGGTCGGGAGTGGCACGGTAGCCGCAGACCGCAGCCACTCGTCTTGTGTCAGTACATAGCAACCAGTGGTTTGCTTGGCTTGATCCACCGCGTACTTTGCCAGTGTCTTTGAGGATGCAACTCCAATCGAAACTGGCATGCCGGTTTGGGTGAATACGTTGTCTTTAACCTGTGCAATCAATTGCTGCAGGTCTGTCACGTCGGACAAAATAACAAACGCTTCGTCAATCGAGTACTGCTCTAGCTTTGCGAAGGATTCTGCCACAACTGCAAACACGCGCCGCGAAATATCTCGATACAGCGTAAGATTTCCAGAAAACACTGCTATCCCTTTGTCTTTTATAATGTCCTTTATCTGAAAATGTGGCACACCCATTGGTATACTCATGTCCTTTACCTCTTGGGAGCGGGCAACCACACAGCCGTCGTTTGACGATAAAACGAGCACTGGTTTATTTTGTAAGTCAGGTCGAAATAACCGTTCACACGATACAAAAAAATTGTTGCAATCAATCAATCCGACCAGCTCACCCATAATAATTATCTTTTACCGATCCGGCGGACACAGCCAGTTACTACTCCCCACACGTATACATCGTCCGCTTGGTTAATATCAATCGGCTGGTAGTCTGCATGTGCCGACACCAGTTCTGTACGATCCGCAGACTGTCGCAGCTGTTTGACGACCAACTCACCGTATATTGCTGCCACTACGATTGATCCCGATTCGGGGGTGATCGACCGATCCACCACTAAAATATCTCCATCAAAAATCTTGGCTCCTTCCATTGATTCTCCTGACACCCGCACAAAAAAAGTGGCAGTTTCGTTGTCGACCATTAATTCATTAAGATCAAGTGGTCGTTCGACCAAATCATCACCAGGGGCAGGAAATCCAGCCGCTGGTTGAGCTGCGTATAGTGGCGAAGTTCCAATCAAAGCTGGTCGAGCAGCAGAAATTGCAGTAGCGACAGTTTCCCGTTTTGACATGTTAGTAGTATATATAAAAAATACCCGGCGCGCAGCTGTGGCTTGTCTAGGTGATCACCGCACCACTAGTCAGCAGTGTGTGAGTGAACCACAACCCACCCACGCCAGCGATGAGGAGTAAACTGTAGGCAACTTGGAGGTAGTGCAAACGTCTCGCTTCACCAAACAATGCCACACACAGCAGTACCAGTATACTGCTCAACAAAAGCGAGTAGGTCACATCCAGCACCAGGTTTGGTCTGGTTGCGGCAGCGGCGATGGTTGCTCCGGCGTGCGGAGTATTATAACTAAAGGCAACAGTCTCCAATTGACTAGCAGCGACCAATCCTGATGAGGTTGCCAACTGGGTCTCAAATACCAGCACGTCAACTGGTTGTGGCGTGGCTGCGGGCAATGTCACTGGTTGAGGTTGCTCGATAGGTGCCGTGGCTAGTACTGCTTGGGTAGTTTCTGGTGGCTCGCTCGTTTCGGTTTCTGACCGATCCACCAGTGTCACAGGCGGTGTTTGAGCCAGCGTATTTGCTTGTTGCTCCAACAATTCGAGCTCTGCTCGCAACTGTGTCAACGTTGGCTGTGTCGATTCACTGGCTTGAAGTTCGGGATTCTCTGGCGCTGCCGTTGGCACTGCATCGCTGGTAATCGGTGGCACCGCGGGCTGCGTGCCGGCTGCCGGCGTGCCAAACAGCTGTACCACAAACACAGTATCGTAACCGTCAAACGACCCCCTCGCGGTTCCCACTCCAATCTCGGTAAAC
>Ga0136601_1000301_pt1 | contig 22582 bp, 45 predicted proteins | sample AntRauMFilla2699_FD_181020 | JGI IMG/M metagenome (GOLD analysis project Ga0136601, IMG submission 181020) | Saline lake microbial communities from Rauer Islands, Antarctica - Metagenome Filla 2 #699 | ecosystem: Environmental > Aquatic > Non-marine Saline and Alkaline > Saline | place...
GAAAAGAGAAAAGAGAAAAGAGAAAAGAGAAAAGAGAAAAGAGAAAAGAGAAAAGAGAAAAGAGAAAAGAGAAAAGAGAAAAGAGAAAAGAGAAAAGAGAATCATTAAGCACAACTAAGTTGTTGTTTTAATTATTAATTACTATACCCCGACCCCCCGAGAAAATATTTCCCCACCCCCCCCTCGAGAAAATATTTTTCTCTCACCTCCCACCGTGTGTCTGAGTCTTTCAGTTACTATCATCGTCACGGTCCGAGCAAACATGCACACTATCAATGACGGCTCTGATAGTGTGCGAGATGTTGCTGGCCCACTAGGCTGTACATGTTGGCACCCAACGCTGCCCACATTAGGGTGCTGAGTACTGTGACTACTACTAACTCTGTGTCCTCTTCACTTAGTGGCCACTGTGTATTGCACGTAGATTGAGAACGTGTTAAAGGCGGCCAGTGCACTCCACACAGTGGCCCAGGCGGCGTCGCCCTCTGCTATGTGTATGCCAGTGCAAATGCTGGCAACTACGACTGCGGCAAGGGTTAAGATGAATAGCATGTCTTATCTCTCCTGGGTTGTTCGTTGAGTGCTCATAGCCGTGCTTACTACTAGGTTGTGTATCACCTGGAACACTCGTGTGGGCGAGGCGGTGTCTATGAGGGGAGTGGCTGTGAACTGTGCCACTCCCGGATAGTCTACTTTGAATATGTGTGCGTTATTCATTATGCCTCCACCTTGTCCCAGTTGTTGTTAACGTAAGTGCGAGCCAGTGCGCGTGCCATGCCCAAGTCTTCAACGCCGTAGTCTACAGCAATGTCACGAGCAAACTCCATGCGTTTGCAGCGTAGGATCGCTTCACGGATCAAGGCTGCTAGGCTCTGTTTGGCAGTGGCTTTAGTGGGCAGTGGCTTCTTAGCAGCCGTTGGTTTGATTGGTTCAACTTGTTTAGTTGTCTTTACGGGGTTGCCACTAATACCAACGACTTCATATGAACATGTCTTGTTGACATCGCCGCCTTTGCGCAAGCTGTAGCTAGAGCCGCGTTGAATCTTCTTGTGGCGCTGTTCTGAAAAGCGATGCTGGGTGCCCTGGGTGCAAGTGTACTCGTAGGTCTTGCCTTTTGCATAGACTACTTCTTCGTTGTGATGAGTTTGTCCGGAGCCGCCCAGTGCAATACAAGCGTTACGCCAAAAGGTGCCGTGGCCGTTGTCGCGACATGTCATGAAGCCTACTAAGTGGGCAACTTCGTGTGGGACTGTATCGTTTAGAACATGCTCAAAGCCTGAGCCGTTGATCATTGTAGTATTGAAGCGGACGTAAGCAAGGCGGCTTTTTCCGTTGATGTACTCCATAGCGGCTATGCCCGCAGCAGTGCCTTTAAGATCGAAGCGTATCTGCACTTGGCTCATGTCTACGTTGTAGAGCTCTTGTGCCTTTTTCAAGCAAGCAACTGCCGCAGCGTGTACAATTTTGATGTTGCTCATAGTGTGCCCTCTATGTGTTTTGCTTCAGTGTACATACAGTATACTGTCACCTGCCCTGGCTGTCAACCGGCTTTTTTACGGAGCCTAAGGTACTCGTCGTCGATGTCCATGTCCACGTCGCGCTCCAGGACGTCGTAGATGAATCCGATGATAGCAGAGCCTGGTGGGATGCGTCCAGGCCCGCCGTTGAGGAAGTTGTTGAGTTGTTTCTGGGCTTGCTGGGTAATTACTTCTGCGTAGGTTTTCATTTTGCTGCCCTCATTGCTTCAGTGTACAACTATTATACGATCTTTGGGTGGATGTGTCAACCCCTCATTTCCAGAACATGTACCACGGCCAGGGCAAGTCGTTGCGCTCAAGTGCTCCGCGCATACAGTACTCGTTGCCCACACGCACGGGCGTCTTGCGCTGTCCGAACTCTTTGAACTCACCGTTGCTCATCAGTGCCTTGCCGTTACGGTAGCTGATCTCTACAATCTCTACCACGGTGGCTTTCTCGTGACAGGCCCAATCTACTCGTGTCTCTGTGTAGTGTAGCCAACCAACCACCGGGCCAAACACTGCGAGTAGGATAATCAGCGTCTTGAGTTGTGTCTCTCTAAGTTTAGTCATTTTGCCCTCTTGGTTTCGTTAGTCTCACTGTACATACAGTATAAGCTCAAAGGGCGATGTATGTGTCAACTGGTTTTCTTAGAAAAGATCGTCTCCATTCCATTTGTCTGTGTAGCCTGAGCTGAGCGCGATAGCCATTGCCGCTGCTCTGAGGTGGCCTGCGCCTCTGCGCTTTGCTTGTCCCATTAGCAGCTTTCCTCGTAGGTATTCTTGTAGTCGGGCCAACCGTTTGCGCCACCGCTGGCGTTGTAGATCTCAACCATCTCGCAGTAGGTCGACTGCTGAGTTTGCAGTTCCTTGTCAGCAGAGTCGCTGCTCCACATTACTACGCCCAGGAACAGGAATGGCAGCAAGAGGAAAAGGTTGTTGCTACGCTTGTGCTTCAGGTTATGCTTCGGTACCTTGACCATCTTGTTGCCCTCTGTATCTTTAGCTTCAGTGTACATACAGTATACGCTCAGGTGACGTCCTTGTCAACCCCTAAATTCTCTAACGTGCTGGATGTCTATTACGTCTCCGTGGATCCAGCACAGCTCGGCCTTGGCGTCCTCAACCGACTCTGCCATAACGTAGGTCAATCGGATCTCATGTTTGCCTGTGAGCACGTTCTGCTTCTCAAACTGTGCTTCGAACTCTTTCTCAGTTGATTCGATCTTGCCTTCGGATGCTGTAGTTAGACACATAATTTTCTACCCTCTTTCCTTACTGTGTACTAACAGTATACTGTCACCTGCCCCATCTGTCAACCGGTCATTTAGAAAATTACTATGAAAGTTCCTGTTGCGGCAGCAGCGAGCAGAACCAACGCTCCTACCATCTGTATCACTTCTGTCTTCGTTAACATCTTACTCTCCTTTGGTGTCGTGCCTGGCCTCCGAAATTATACAGTATAAGCTTAATGGACCAATCTGCTCAACCAGTTTAAAAGAAAATGTGCGGCTCGCCGTGGAACCAGTGCGGCATTTCAACCCAGCCAAAGCCGCCGGATTCGTGCCAAGCAGCTACGGTGTGTCCAAACTTGACGAACTCCTCGTGCCACGCTGAATCGTCATCGTTGGTTTGGTTGGTTGTGCTCTTCAACCTTGCCCCAGGTCTCTCCCAGGATGTCACGGAACTGGGCTTCGTCATAAACTTCAATCCGGCCGTCAGTATCAATGCTGAACTTCTTCATTTGCTGCCCTCTTGTGTCATTGCTTCAGTGTATATACAGTATACAGCCATCCTTGGCTGGTGTCAACCCCTTATGCGTCAATAGACGCTGCGGTGGTCACAGCAGGCTCAAGTGAGTAATCATGCGTAACAGCAATGCCTTGCTCATCAGCAGCTTCACGCACAATGGTGTTCATCTTCGCTTCTGTGCGAGCATACAGTGTCTCTCCAAAACGTCCAGGCCAACCGTAACGCTTGTACGGTGAGCTGGCGATGCCAAACACCTGACGGAACTCTTGTGCGCGGTTGCAAAGGCCGTTGTTGTAGAGGTCGTGGTAGCAGTTACATGCCTTGCGGAACTTCTCTAGCTTCTTGTTAGTGCTGCGTGGTTTGTCAACCGAACCTTCGATGGGGATCAACTTGTTCAGCTCTTTAGCTGCTGATTCAAAAGTACCTTGGTTGTTCCAGTAGCTGTGCTTCAACATAACTTTTGCCCTCGTTTGCTTCAGTGTACGTACAGTATACTGTCAGTTGACGTCCTTGTCAACCCCTCATTTAGCCTTTGTCCATTAAAATTTCGTTGAGCTCTGAGCAGCTAATGCCAAGCTGGGCAGCGTACTGGCGGTTGGATAAGTCTGGATGCTGGTCGTAGTACTCGCAAATCTCGTGGTCTGTCCAGGACTCCATGTCAGTAACATCGCACCAGTTAATAGTAGTAGTTGTCATATCGTCTGCCCTTTGTGTCGTTTGCTTCAGTGTATAACTATTATACGATCTCTAGGCGGGACTGTCAACCCCTCATTTTAAAAAAGCCACCCGAGTAGGAAAAAGAATCCTACGAACGAGGCTAGAAGCAGCGTGTTGAACACCAGGGAAAACCCTACTTGGAAAAGGAAAGGTGTGTCGTGGTTACACTCGTGACACACAGGAGCAGCCATCGGCTTGTCGCTGTGACAGTAAGGGCACATTGCCATGTCGTATTACCTCTTTTGCTTTAGTGTACGTACAGTATACGCTTAGTTGTTGTCTTTGTCAATTGATTTAATTATAGGATCAAGAGTGGTATCACGCAAATCAACGCCGTTAAGTCTAGCATAGTCAATGTCAGCGCCACTCAAGTCAGCGCCGGCCACTGTTGCGTTGGTAAGAGTAGCATATCGTAGGCAAGCGTTATTTAGAATACAATCACTTAAGTCGGCTTGTCGAAGGTCAGCGCCACTCAAGTCAGCGCCACTCAAGTCAGCGCCACTCAAGTCAGCAAGTTGTAAGGACACTCCCCTTAGGTCAGCACCGACAAAACAAAGGTCACACATAATTGCTCGATGGCCTTCGTCGTCACCGAGCAACCAGAGTCGATGCAACGCTAAAATCGTTTGAATGTCCATTCTATATTGCTCCTTAATAACTAAATTATTTAGTTGAGGAACGAGCTTTAGATTGCGCTAGTCTTCGTCGACTGTCGCCGACGGAATTTTAATAATCTCTACTAGGGTAAATTCTGGGTACGTTACCGCAGTGTCCTGTCGAGCGTGTTCATAATCAGGAGCCGAAACAAACACTTCAAACTTATCCTTGCCTGCTCTTAGCTTAACTTTGTAATCATTCAGCTGGGTCATACTAATACTACTCCCGTTAAACAGATCTTTGTTTATGTTCCTTTAGTACCCCATTGGGGCATTACAAATGCGCCTGGACCACGTGACTTCTCGTCTACTTCGGTAAAGTAGTCTAACAGGTCTTGATCATTGTCGAAGTAGTTGGCAATAGCGAAATCTTTGTTGCTAGTCAGCATCTTGTTCCAAAACACATCGCCACTACCGTCAAACTCGTTTAGAGCGTCTCTGCACTCATTAAGTACCCCGTCATTAAATCCCATACGGTATTCTCTGATGTCGAGCTGCTTGAGTTTGTTTGCTATAACTTGTGCTCTATTCATTCCGTTGTCCTTAAATGCTGTCTACGTATGATTTGGCCTGTTGCCAGCAAACCTGTTTCGAAGTCTACATTAGCCTCGTTAGCCATTTGATCTGCTTCGATAAGAAACCCTTCTGCGTCGTAGTCTTGGAGGAAGAATGCATCTTCGCAGTCTTCGTTGTTGTGGATAGCAACCAGGCCATTCCTGTGGTGCTGTATTCGACGCTGAAGTTCGAATCGCGTACATAGCGAGCCATTTCTGTAATGATCTCGTGCATAGTCGGTGCTGCCATGTCTTTGCCCTTATTGCTTCAGTGTATATACAGTATACGCTCGTCCTTGAGCTTTGTCAACCCCTATTACACCAGGAATCCTAGCTCACGCGCTTCTTTGAGGACTGCTTCGTGAGCAGCTTCGTTGGGCAGAGCTGCGTCAAGCAGTTTGTCAATACAGTCTTCTTTGATCTCAGGGTTGCTAAGCTCCAGGAAGAAAATGTTTGTATGGCCGTTCTTTTCAAGTGTACGGACCCGATTCATGTTGTTGGCGTAGCGTACCTTAACCTTGCCTTTGTTCTCGCTAACTCCTACAAGGGTGAACTCTTTAAGTGTAGCCATTTGCCTTCTCCAATCTATCAGTGTATAAACATTATACTACAGGATCGCCGTTGTGTCAACCAGAACTTGGAAAGTATATGAGCTGCCAGGACCGTTGCAAGTGAAGATGAGCCATTACCAGTAACCCCTTGCAGCCAGTTTAGTGTACTTGACCTCTTGCTTGGCCAGTTGTTCACGCGCCTTAACCTTTGCTTCCCTAGCGTTGGCTGCGTCAATGTAAATGTGCCCTGCTGGACGCTTGCTGCCGTTGTAAACAGTAACTTCGTACAGTGCAAACATGTCTTGCCCTTATTGCTTCAGTGTCTATACAGTATACGCTCGTTCCAGTTCCTTGTCAACCACTCGTTTGAACTTGCGCTTGCTTTTGGAAAACAGCTTTAACGGCTTGCTGAACACGTCGACCTTGCCTGTTAGAACGTTTCTGTACGCTAGCAGATGTCCCCGGCTCTTGTCAACCAGGTAAGTGTGATTAGGCGTGTTGTCAGGCCACTCTGTAATCTCTAGCAGGACCTCTAGCTCTTCTACTTGTACGTCTTCGTTTAGCCCCAGTGACTGTGATAGTGCGCTACTCATCGCTCTGCTCCGTTTGCTTCATTGTATATACAGTATACGCTCGGCCCGCGTATCCGTCAACCTCTTTTGGGTTCTTTGGTGCACAGACGTTTTAAGTTATTGTTCTGCATGCTCTTTCTTAACAGCACATCAATGACTTACGTTAGGTGCCTTTAATTTGCAGCGTATTGTGTATCATTGCGCACAAGGGTCCGTAGAACCTGCGTATACGGCGATCTGGCTCAATTGAGGCCGTTGTACATCAAGAACTTACACGCAAAAAAAAGCCCTGTATGGACGAGGGCACGTACCACACAAGGCTTTCTAAGCAGTTAGCAATAGTCGAGGGCACGAACTTTGCTAACCTTCACTGAAAGGCTGTACTGTTCTTGATGACAGTTTAGCCTATTATGGGTTAGTTAACGAGGGCACATTAACTAACCCGGGGGCTTGTTACTTGTTACGCATCAAAGTAGCCTGTGCATAGTCTTCCCATTGCGTTGGAAAGGCTTTGACTAGGTCAGCTGTTTTAAGCACCGATCGTAATGAAAGTTCACGCAGCTTCTTCTTGTTCATGTCGATGAAGTCAATGATTTCATCGTGTACTTCTGAAGTAAAGCCGTAATCATCGAGCATGCCATCGCCAACAATTTGTTGAATACGCAGCATCTTCTCGCGCTCACCGCTAATAGCCAAATCCAAATAATGACAACGTGACTCGAGTGCTTCAAGATGATCTTTCAGCTTCTTCGACTTTACATTGTCAAACTTGATGTTAGTAATAAAGATAACTGAACCTTTAAAAGTAAAGCTGTTGGGAATCCCTTCTTCGCGCAACTTATAGCTATCAGTGTTCCAAGATATAGTACGCTTCTTCTTAGAATCAAGTGCTGCTTTCAGAATGTTCAAACTCAAGTCATCAAGCAACACGGTGTCACAGTCATCAAATACCAAAATGTTATCTTTGTCTGAATACTGATACAATTTGGTATATAGACCTAGTGCTGACATTGCACCTTTGACTACTTCATACTTGCGTTCGCCATTTCCCAAGTCAGCGATCAAATCATGACGCTGCAACACTTGTTCAACACCGTGTGACTTACCAACACCAGGAGGACCACTTACAATCATTGCTCGAACGGCACCTGCTTTTGCAGCTTTGGTCATGTCAGTTAGTATGCCGAATTGTTTGCGCATACGTTCCATAATCTCTTCATCAGTTTCAACAACTGCTTCTTTAACAACGCCGTTATCAGCTACTTCTGAATAATCTTCTGCACTGTCAACTTTAATCTTAATATTGCGATCTGGAAAGCCTGAAACATTAGTAGCATCAACAGTTACATATCCGCCGTGAGCACCAAGTTGGAATTCTTTTACCATTGGAAATTGGGTGCCCGATACATCAGTGTCAACGCCGCGAATCTTGTAAGTGCCGTTCAGAATCTCGATCATGTTAGTCATATCTCAATGCCCTCTAATGCTTCAGTGTACATACAGTATACTGCCATCCCTGGCTTTTGTCAACCGGTTTATCCCTCTAGGCTGCCTACGACCCAATCCTCTAGTTTGATCTGGTACTCCTTGCTCCAAGCACCGTGCTCCAGGTTGTGCTGGTTAACCAGCAGCTGGGCAAGGTCACGCTTGCGGAGTGCTATCAACAGTCGACGTGCTTCTGACAAGTTGCCGTGCCACCAGTTCCACATGATCTTGTTGAGCCTGTTCTCTTGTTGCTTAGTCATCGTGTGCGCCCTCGTTTGCTTCAGTGTATATACAGTATACGTTCAGCTTAGTGGTCTGTCAACCGGTTTTTGTGCTTAACTACACCTTTCTTGGCGCTCTTCTTGCGATCCACAAAGACGGCAGCTTTGTTAAACTGGCAAGCGTGTTTTGCTACATGGTTGCGGTCTTTCATTGTGCTGCCCTCGTTGCTTCAGTGTACATACAGTATACTGTCAGCGGACGTCCTTGTCAACCCCTAATTTGGCCCGACTACCTGGATTCGAACCAGGACGAAGAGTTTAGAAGACTCTTATGCTATCCCTTACATCATAGCCGGTTATTCTTTGTAACCCCTCATACCTTCGCCCAACGTCTTAAGTAGGAGCTCAGAAGACTCATGCCGGGAACAAGGGGTATAAAATGGTACGCGGAGCGAGACTCGAACTCGCACTTAATGGAGTTTAAATCCATTGCCTCTGCCTAATTGGGCTACCCGCGCATTAACCTTTTTGCTCTTGCGTAGTTACCGCCTTTGGCAGCTAACCCCACACTCAGTAATGCTTGTCTAATGTTATCTGTGTTGGTTAATGCTATTATCAACTCGTCGTCGGTAACCTTAACCAGACCAGTGTTTATGTTACGTCCTCGCCACGTGGGTGTTATAGCGTGACAGTTAGGACATAACAGTCTTAAATTCTCTATCTTACTGTTTGTAGAGTTGCCGTCTGTATGATCTAACTCTAACGGCAGTAGCTCTCCTTGCCAAGTTGTTAGTTTACATCTGCTACATTCTTCTTTTAACCCAAAGCTCTCTTTTAAGATATTACGTATCGACGCATTGGATCCTCGATACTCGCCACTAGCTAATCGATTGGCAGCAGCTTGCTTTTTACTGTCAATTGACTTCTGTCTCAGTTCAGAACCAAACACGTCACGCTTCCTTCCTTCGGCATACGTCGAGCGTTGTCCGTCGCTGTTCTTCTTCTTCAATGCTGGACAACTGTTATGATGTTTGCTACAACAGTTCTTTCCGTTCGGTCTACTATAGATTGCTTCTTGTTCACACCCGTAGTCACATAACATATCACCTTCCTCGTTATGTAACTATTTATCATTGGCAGACATAGTCTTAACTTAAACTGATGTGTATACCGATTCCATCATCCGAGCAAGTTATTCTAAAAGCTATTACTGGGACGACCTTAGGTCCACCTAAGTCACAGGACGCGCTTTTCCTGCTTCGTAGTTTTCAAAACTTCACGCCCCAGTAATAACTCTCTCGCATAAAACACTTTGGTGGGCCAGACCGGCCTCGAACCGATAACCTAAGGTGCTTTGGTGGGACTGGAGGGATTCGAACCCCCGACCGTCAAATTATGAGTTTGCTGCCTTAGACCGCTAGGCGACAGTCCCCCAAAACACCCTTTCCTAATCTGTTCTATCTCTTTCTTCTTTACTACACAAAGACTGTGCGGAAAGTAATTCCACTTTGCTCTGTCTCTATCCGTTTCGTATCCTTTAACTTCTACGTATAAGTCTAACGAACTAATATAAAAGTCTGGAAAGTATTGCCTTTCTCCTTTCCAAGTATAAGGAAACGATCCTTCTGGTCTCTTTGGTTCTAACCCTTGTTCCTTTGCCCATAAGTAAAAGTCTACCTCCCATTGTCCTTGTAGACTAATTCCGTCTACGACTTGCTGCTTGGTTCTTCCTCTGTTAGCGCTGGAATACGATTCCGGATTATCTTTAACCGCTTTCTTCATTACAGCTGAACGACGTTTCCTCCTCTCAGCTGTCCATACATACTTGCCTTTCTTGTTGTCCGGGTTTGCTCTACATATAGCCAGATGCTCTGTTAACTCTAGCCTAGGTGTTGCCTTACAATATTCACAAACTACTGTCCTTGTTATACCCAGCGCAGCCTTTTTATCAACAGCCTTCTTACAAGTCTTTCCGTTATAATGATTAGTTAACTGTTTGCTGTTCACTTCTGTGCGACATAACATACAAGACACTGTTGCCTTGTTAAACTGTACTTTTCCTTTATTCCTCGCAGCCGCGTCGCGGGCTCCTTGCCTTAGCTTGTCGAGACTTATTGCTGCTAAAGGATTATACTTACAAAGTCCTGTATGGCTCTTCAACGCATTCTCTTTACTATATTCTTTATCGCAATATATACACGCTAAGCTCATTCGAGTACAATCTCCTATTGTACTTATTTATATCTTTGGAGTTGTGTGCTCTAACCAACTGAGCTACAGGCCCCCAAAGTATTCTATGCGTAGTTTATTTATGTCTTGCTGTGCATGAGCAGGTACTTAGTCACTGCCGCCGTGTTCATCCGTACTAGTTAGTCAGGAGATTGTGATAGTTCTCGACCGTCGAGCTACAGTGGCAGTTTACTTCCTTTACTTCGGTTCTCTGATATAGTTAAGTATTGTCATTCCGATTCCAAGTACAAGGAAACGATCCTTAGGTCCTTAAAGACTGTTGATGTATGACCTTGCATCTGCCAACATTGCAGTATTTAAGTCGACCCGCGCCTCACTTGCACAGTCTTGAGCATTTTCGATAAAGTCAATTGCTGCTTCGCCGGTTAGAGTAACCTCAGCTTCGCCGGTTATTGTATTTCGGATAGTTACAGTAGCTTCGCCATAACTAGCCTCTATATCAAAGCCAAGTTGCTCAACTTCATTGGCAATATCAGTAATGCTGGCCTTGATTGAAAACATATCAAATACCTTTTGTCATCAGTGTCAGTGTAGTTTACAGCCTTGCGACGTCCCTGTCAATCCCTCGTTCGTCCTTAGTATTAGTCGAAGTACTCTTCGTCTTCTACATCGTATACTTCGCCTTCGATGCTTTCAAGTGCGCTGCTGAACGTGGTGCTGTGAGTCTGATAACCCATGTTACCAAGTGCGTTCTTAACGTGCGCAATCCAATACACTTCGGCGTTCATATATTCGCCACGGAACTCTTTGCGCATAAGCTGTTCGGTCTCGCGAATCATGTCTTCCATCTCTTCGCGGATTTCAACTAGACGATTAAACGATTAAACGCTTGTTCTTTGCTCATTTTGTGTGCCCTCTGTGCCGTTTGCTTCAGTGTATAACTATTATAAGCTCTGTTGACGTCCTTGTCAACCCCTCATTACCACTCAATGCCTAACTGTGTCAGTGTCTCGCGGGCAAGGAAAATTGCGCCGTCGTCCATACCTGCTACATAAGCGTCGTCAATGTTCCCACCGACGAACGTGTCAATCCCTTCCATTTCGAAATCTTCGTCCTCTGATTTAGCTTCTGTGCGGGCTAAACCTTTAAGGTGTTCAATGTACTCTGAATTAAATTGTGCCACGTGCTGTTCTCCGTTTGCTTCAGTGTATAACTATTATAAGCTCTGTTGACGTCCTTGTCAACCCCTCATTACCACTCAATGCCTAACTGTGTCAGTGTCTCGCGGGCAAGGAAAATTGCGCCGTCGTCCATACCTGCTACATAAGCGTCGTCAATGTTCCCACCGACGAACGTGTCAATCCCTTCCATTTCGAAATCTTCGTCCTCTGATTTAGCTTCTGTGCGGGCTAAACCTTTAAGGTGTTCAATGTACTCTGAATTAAATTGTGCAATGCTCATTTTGTGTGCCCTCTGTGCCGTTTGCTTCAGTGTATAACTATTATAAGCTCTGTTGACGTCCTTGTCAACCCCTCATTACTCTACACGATCAAAAATAGGAACCACCCGTGGGTTGTATCCCAGCAACTGAATCAACGCACTGCGCCAGCGGCTGTCGCTTGTGCCTGCGTAGTTGCCGCCAAACATAACCCACTTGCCTGCTGGAATGCACATAGGAGTCAGCCGCGGATTGCCGTTGCTGTCCACTGTCAGTGTCAACTCGCGGTCATCGCCACTGTTAAACGGACCACTCACTTCTTTGACTATCAGTTCGTCGTACTGGCTGCTGATGCCGTTGTTGGTAGTGTCGCCGTGGTTTGCGCGGTAAACAGTAACTAACATTCCCATAGTGCTTGCCTCATTGCTTCAGTGTAGTACTATTATATGATCTTAGTGCTGGTCTGTCAACCACTTTATGCCTCGTATTCTTCCTCCAGCTTACACTCAAAACGCTTGACGCAGTAGCCTGTGATGTCTGACATTGCGTCAGCAAGCTCATCTTCATCCATAACAGCCATACGCATTACGTTGGGCAGTTCAACATCGTCGTCATCGGTGTCCCAATCAATGTCATAGACCACATACACTACACTGTCTTCTTCGTCTTCGTCCTCTTCTTCGTCTTCAAACAAGATATCGTTGGCCAGGCACATTGCTTTGATGTCGTCCTCGCTGAAGTACAGCAGGGCAGTCTCTGCTACCGTCTTAGGGTCAATAAGGCCTTCCGTCCATTGCGTCGATTAGCTTGTCGGTGTACTTGCGGAAGTTGCTCATAGTGTGCCCTCTGTGCTCGTTGCTTCAGTGTAGTACTATTATATGATCTTACTGCCGATCTGTCAACCCCTCATTTACTCTTCTTCTTGCTCGCGGCTTTCCTGGACCAGGCGGTACCAGCGCTCCATATTCTCTGTGCTGCCTATGCTAGCTGAGGGCATTACGTTGAGCATGAACATTACAATGCCGGGCAGCGCATTCAAGTTCCAAGCATCAGCTCGCGTAACAGCACCGATCAAGTCGTTAGTGATGACCGCAGTCAAGAAGCCGCCAGGAGCAAGACCGTCATTGACATATCGCATAAGGGCGCCTTGGGTGTGTTCCGGAACAAGGGTGTTGTCAAAGTCTTCTGGATATAGTTTGCGCATCGTGCTGTCCTCTATTGCTTTAGTGTCTATACAGTATAAGCTCAGGTGACGTCCTTGTCAACCCCTCATTACGCTGTGACAGTGTAGGGCTGGTCCCATTTGCCTAGCTTGATGTCGATGTAGTGACTGCGGTGGAAATAGTCTGTCATGCTGTCGCTGTGGTCGAAGAAGTCCGGACCTTCCAGTGCTGCCTTCAGTTCATTGAGGAACTTTGCTGCGGTACCGCTGAAGTGTGTGTCAATCCAGTAAGTGTTGACGCTGCGAGTAGCATCGCCAAAGTCAACATCGCCTGTTTTGAGGGTGACTACCAATGAGCTATGATTGGCAACGCTGATGCTGCCTTTGACCTTGTACTTTTTGAGCACAGCCTTAATGCCAGGAGCCAGCTGCTTCTTCATCTCTTGCGATACGTATGCCATGTCATTTGCCCTTTTCGTGTCGTTTGCTTCAGTGTATAACTATTATACGATCTTAGTGCTGGTCTGTCAACCCCTCATTTTGTTTGCTCTGAGTCGGTGCCACGCAGGTTAGCATTGCTCAAGTCAGCACCCCACAAGTCAGCACCACTCAAGTCCGCATTGCTCAAGTCAGTACCACTCAAATCGGCGCGACGCAAGTCAGCATCGCGCAAGTCAGTGTTGCTCAAGTCCGCATTGCTCAAGTTAGCAAATCTCAAGTCAACATTGCTCAAGTTAGCATCACGCAAGTTTGCATTGCTCAAGTTAGCATCACGCAAGTTTGCATTGCTCAAGTTAGCATCACGCAAGTTTGCATTGCTCAAGTTAGCATCACGCAAGACAGCGTAACGCAAATCAGCACCCCGCAAGTCAACATCACTCAAATCATCACCACTCAAATCAGCACGACTCAAGTCAACATAACGCAGGTCAACATTGCTCAAGTTAGCATCACGCAAGTTTGCATTGCTCAACTTAGCATCACGCAAGTCAGCACCACTCAAGTCAGCACCCCACAAGACAGCACCACGCAAGTTAGCACTCCACAAGTCAGCACCACGTAAGTTAGCACCACGCAAGTTTGCATTGGTCAAGACAGCACCACGTAAGTTAGCACCACTCAAGTCAGCACCACTCAAGTCAGCACGTTTGCCATCTGCTACTCCATTAAGCCATTGCTGGTGTAAACGGACTACTTGGTCTAGTTCTTCTTTGTTCATCTCATGCCCTCTTTTGAAGATGTAACTGCGCCTTTTAGTATTGCCCACGTCAGTTGCTGATCTGACATTTTTGCATTGGTTATGTCGACATTACGCAAGTCAACATAACGTAGGTTAACATCTCGCAAGTCAACATTACGCAAGTCAGTACCACGTAAGTCAACATTACGCAAGTCAACATTACGCAAGTCAGTACCACGTAAGTCAACATTACGCAAGTCGAGTACCACTTAAGTCAGCACTACGCAAGTCAACATAACGCAGGTCAACATTTCTCAAGTCAGTACCACTCAAGTCTGCATTGTTCAAGTCCGCATTGCTCAAGTTAGCAACACATAAGTCAGCACCACTCAAGTCAACATTACTCAAGTTAACATTACTCAAGTTAGCATAAATCAAGTTAACATTACGCAAGTCAACATTTCTCAAGTCAGTACCACGCAAGTCTGCACCACACAAGTTAGCACCACGCAAGTCTGCACCACACAAGTTAGCACCACGCAAGTCTGTATCTCGCAAGTCAACATCTCGCAAGTCAGCGTAACGCAAGTCAGCGTAACGCAAGTTTGCGCGCCTAAAGTTCGCAAACCTCAAATCAGCACGACTCAAGTTAGCACCTCGCAAGACAGCGTTGTTCAAGTTAGCACGATTGCCATTTGCTGCTCCAGCAATCCATTGCTGGTGTAAGCGGACTACTTGGTCTAGTTTTTCTTTGTTCATAACGTGTGCCCCTACGTGTCGTTTGCTTCAGTGTATAACTATTATACGATCTTAGTGCTGGTCTGTCAACCACTTTATGCCTCTTGGACGTGTTCTTTTGCCAGCCACTCTGCAATAAACGTCTCGCCTGCGTCCAAGCTGACAAACGTCTCGCCCTGCATGCCTTGCTCGCTATATTCGACGTCGTCTGCGGCAGCACGTGAAAAGCCTAGGTCTAAGACCAAACGGTTGCGAAGCCCTGTGAGGAAGAACTCGTCTGTGTAGATCAAACCTTGCTGTTCAACGTCCCAGGTGTTGGTGTCAAAGTATACGCGCACCCCCTCAAAGCGGCTGTCTTTGTCAATGTAAGGGACCTCCACACGAGTTAGGCGTACACGCGCACTCACAGCAGACCAAAGGCCGCTGCCGTCTGTGAATGCGAATGTGTTGTCTTTGAATAGCATCATATCGCCTGCCTCGTTGCTTCAGTGTATAAACATTATACGCTCAGGTGACGTCCTTGTCAACCCCTCAATTAAACCAGGCGGAACTCCGAACGGTTAAGCATTGCTATTTCGTCGTTGAGCAAGCAAGTTCCTTTTGTTGCTGCATCTTTCGAGCTAATTACAGCCCATTTGCCTGTTTGAAGAAAGATATACAGGTATTCGTAATCACTGCCTTCGAACTCTTCCTTAAGCATTTGGTAATGATTGCTGTATAATCGAGCAGCCGTGTACTCGTAGTCTTCGCCCTCATCTCGATGATAGGCTATACAAGTGTCGATGCTCTCACCTAAGACACTTATATCACCAAGGTCAACAAGTTCTTGAACAGCCTGTCGAGTGTTGTAGTGCTTGTTCAGAATACGACCGTTGTGCTCAATATAGCCATCGTGATGACAGTAGATAATTTGGACGCCGTCTTTGTTGGATAGTACAATTGCGCTGCGAGTTGACATAGGTTTTGCCCTTTTTGTCGTTTGCTTCAGTGTATATACAGTATACGCTCAGGTGACGTCCTTGTCAACCCCTCATTTAGTCTAAACGCGATCCAGCGTATGCTTTAAAGCCTGCGTCTTTAAACACCTGGGCTGCGGCTCGTGCACCTGCGTCCAGGACGTCTACATTCTGAGCGTGGAGACCGCTAGGATTCCAGATCTGGAATCCGCCGCCGGCTGCCTTGCGCACACCTTCTGCCATCAGCAGTTTGGCCAATTTGCTGCGGCCGTCTAGCTTCTTGTCGTTATATTCGTACAGCGTGGTCCAAGCAAAGCCACAAGCGCCCCAGTCGGATCCAAGCTCGCCCAGCTTGCGGTTGGCTGCGGCGTGTGCTTGAGTACGTGCCTCTACTAGCAGTTCGCGGATGTCTGCTTGGGTTAGCGTCTTAGTCGTCATACCGTTTGCCCTCATTGCTTCAGTGTAAATACAGTATACTGCCATCCCTGGCACCTGTCAACCCCTAGATTCCAGAAATTACTATAGCAACTCCCGCCAGGATCAATACTGCTATTGCCGCCATCATCAGTGTGGTCAGAAGCAAACTCAACAAAAACGTCGGAGAGCACCCCTTTTGCACCTCGTCATCAAGGGTTCGTTGCAATGGGTTGCCGAACATTACCGTCAGGGCAATACCCAATACTATTAAGACTATTCCAAATATTATCAATGTTATTCTCCTATTTGATCCCAGACTCGAGCCAACAACACAGGGTCAGCGTCAAACAACGCTTCGGTCAACAGCAACCTCTTCTCGGCCAAATACACTTTAGCAAAGGCAGCATCCTGCTCAACTACATCCTTGGTGTTTGACCACAAGTCTGCTAACTTAATCATCTTGGCTCTCTTAGGCGCTTTAGATGTGTGCGCCCGGTCAACAGCCTTGCGTTCTGCTCTGGTACCGTCAGTGGGCACACTCACAGCAGTCAACCAGCATACTAACTCAGCAACGTCGTCGCCAAAGAATTGCTGTATCTGCTCAACGGTAATGTCAGTGTCTTCGACTACGTCGTGCAAATGAGCGGCGGCAACCTGAGCATCGTCGCCGCCTGCTGCTTGGACAATAGCGGCAACCTCACGTGGGTGGATCCAATATGGTTCGCCTGTGTACTTGCGGGTCTGGCCAATGGCCATATGTGCTGCGGCTGCGAATAACTCTGCTCGAAGGATGACATGCATCTCATTGTCCTCGTTTGCTTCAGTGTATATACAGTATACTGCCGTCCTTGGCTTTTGTCAACCACTTTTGCCTGTTGCGGGCTTGGTCCATTCTGCTATAGGTTTGTGAAGGTGGGTTTGGGATTCGGGCTTGCTAGTGAGGGGATTACGGCTGCGACGCTTGGTGCGCTTCATAGTTGACTCCTGGTTGTCAACACTACTTATCATTCAATCAATGGTCCTGAATTTAACAGCTCAGGACCATTGTCAAACGTCCACTGTTGATCTAGACTAGATCATCAGTGCGTCTACCGTAATTTAGATTGGTTGATCATGTGTGTCACTCGGGTGACTGCCGTTCGATAAACGTGTCCTGAGCTTGCTTCAATGAACTCATTAACACTCCCTAGCATAGCCAGCTTCGTGTCAACGAAGTCAAACGTGTCATTAACACTTGCTTTGTCAATAAGGTACATCTTAGCAGCCGCTTCACAGATTCGCTCTACTAGATCATCACCTTGCTCGGTTGCCATTACTTGAATTTTCATATTGCTTGCCCTCGTGTGCTTCAGTGTATATACAGTATACTGTCAGTTAACGTCCGTGTCAACCAAAATCTTGCATTAATGGCTTTCTACGCTCGTTCTTGTACTTGCGAATATTTTTGCAATCCGGACAGCCGCCATGGCTACGACAGCTAACGTCTACACTCTTGCGTCCGCGATATGGCTTGCGCTTTTCTTTGCCGTGTGCAATTGCGTTGTCTAAGCTCATCGTCGTTGCCCTCATTGCTTCAGTGTATATACAGTATACGCTCAGGTGACGTCCTTGTCAACTCCTCATTTCTCTACAGCTTCGACAGTGACTTTATACTTCTGGCCGTTTTTGTCAACGACCTCAATGGTCTTGGTTGAGGACTGGTACCAGCCTTCGGTGGGATGCAGGTCTGCTTGGGTGGGGCCTACAGTGTCGACGATGTTGCCGAACGCTTGCTCTTTGGATTGGTTCAGTCCTTGTCGGATTCTATCAGCAATGTAATCACAGTATTCCATGTCTTGCCCTCGTTCTTTTCCTTCATAATACTGTTCTGTTCGTGTTAGTTGACTGCGCCAAACCGCTGCCGCAGCATACGGCCTTCTTTCATGCCCAGTGCATACGCGCTGAGCTTGTGCATGGCCACGCGGGTTGCCTGTTCTGAAGTGAAGTTGACGTCAGTGAAGGTGGTAGCGACCGTGCCGCGGCCTTCGACGGAGTAGTTGTAAACCCTCCAGTCAGCAACACCCGCAGTGGTAGCCTTGACCAGCTGGTAGTGTGCGTTGTGGTACAGGAAAACAATTGCTCTGGATTCTTTCATTGTGCGCCCTCGTTGTCTCAGTGTACAACTATTATACGACAGAAGTGGGAGTCTGTCAACCCCTAATTTAGGAGTGGCGCTTTCCTTGCGCTCGTTTGGGAGGCGACACTCCCAACGCTTCCCTGCGTCTGTGGGACTGTAGCTTGTTCTACATTGACCAGTAGGAGATAAATACTGTATGAAATCATACACTTACCACCTGTACCACAAGCCTAGCGGGCTTCACTACTACGGAGCAAGTTACCGCAAGGGCTGCTCGCCTAACGATCTCTGGGACACTTACTTCTCCTCGTCGCCTATTGTCCACGAGCTCATAGCACAGCACGGCAAAGACTCGTTTGTTGCTACTGTGCGGAAGACGTTTGACTCTCCTGGAGGTGCTGTACTATGGGAGTCACGGTTCTTACAAAAGGTCAACGCCCAGCACAGTGACACGTGGATCAATCGCCATAATGGCTGCGACAACTTCATAGGACCACATAGTCACACTGAGCAGTCAAAGCAACAGATCCGCTCTAAGATTACAGGCACTAAACGATCAGAAGAAACCAAAGCCAAGATGCGCAAGGCTGCCCTACGCCGCGAACATCAACGTCGCGAAAGCAGTTGGCAGTATCCCAAAGACGCGCGGCGTAGGGCAGTTAAAACGCGCAACGAACGTATCGCAGCGGGCGACATCAATCCCTACTCTGAAGACCGTAACAAGAAGATGGCTGCTTCAAAGCGCGGAACCAAACGACACTATCTGCCGGATGGTTCCTTTGTTATGGTTAGGCCTCAAGCCGACCAGTAGGCTTCACTAGCAGGTGAACAGTAAGAGGGAGTGTTGATGCTCTCCCAGTAGGTCTTGCCCGACATCATATTCACTCGCTCGACTTTGCGCTCAATAAATTCGTAGTAGGTCTCAGCGTGAGCAACCTTATAGTCGCCGTCTACGTCGATCCAGCCACTCTTCTTGTGCTCTTTGTTAAGGTAGCGTGTTAGGGCAGCTTTAGCAGCAGCCGCAGTCTTGTACTGCTTGGTGATGACCAATTTGGTGGTGTCTGCGTTGTAAATTACGTATCCCATCTCTTGTGCCCTCTTCTCAGTGTACATACAGTATACGCTCAGCTGACGTCCGTGTCAACCTCTCATTTTACGCTGTTTGCTGTGCTAGCTCAGTAACCACAGCTCCGATCACCACGCCGCTTTGGATAACAAACCAAGAGCCGGCATAGAACAAATAATCGTATTCTTCGCTCCGACATTCGGTCCGGTATTGCTCCAAGCTGTCGTATCTCTCAGGTTCTTGTTCAGTCTCGCCACGGTCGCGAGCGTAAGCTACGCACACCCCAGGCGCAGCTTTCTCGAAGCTGTGAGTCTCACCTGCGTTCGCGTCAAGGCGTGCGCCAAGCTCGCTTAGGTTGCCAAGCTCAACAAGCTGCTCAGCCAGTTCCAAGGAGTTGTAGTTGTCTACCAGGCACTTGCCAGCAGTGTTAACGTGGCCGTCCCAATGAACGTAGATCTGCGATACTGTGCCGTCTGCGTGTGATACTGCTATCGTGCTGTTGGTGCTCATACAGTGTGCCCTCTATGTCTAGTGCCTCAGTGTACATACAGTATACTGCCATCCCTGACATCTGACAACCCCTAAAACGGATTAACCCAACGCTGCCACTGTGTCTGTGTGATCTCTCCCTGCTTGGCAAGACCGTCCAGCCAATTCCAAAACAGTTCGTTTTTCGCGGTCTTGTCACTGCCGTAGGCAGTAAGGGTAGCAGCAAAGGCGTCACGGAACTCTTTGAGTACTTGTGCCTTGGTATACTTCGCCATCTTGTTGCCCTCTTGTGCTTCAGTGTCTACACAGTATACTGTCACCTAGCAGTTCTGTCAACCTATCATAATGGCAAACAGCTGAGCCAGATACCACACGCCTACCAGCCCGTTGAGGATGGTAAGGACCACAAAGAACGAGCACCACCAGCTCATGTTCCGTCGGGCAGAGTCTCTGGCACAATGCGCCATCCAGGCTGCGAAGCACCAATGAAGTATGAGTAAGACTATAGTAATGAGCACAGGATGTTCCTCATTTTGCTGGACTGATGATTGCTGCCGCTGGAAGCAGACAGTGGATGATGTTGCTGGCTATGGTGTAGCTCTCAGCACAGATGCGGTGGGTGCAGTCCTGGCTGCCTAGTGTCACGCGGAAGTCGTAGGTGTTCATTGACTATGCCTCCTTGGATGCTGTGAGCGGGCCTAGTGTGATCTCCCACATGCCGCCGCCTATGCTAGTGAACCTTATGCTGTACACCCGACCCTGAATAGCCAGCTTAGGAGCAGTCGAGTAGCCTTCCTCTGCGATGATAGCATTGCGAGTGGCTGTGGGAATCCACAGTGCACCCGCAGGACCAGACTTGTGGAAGTAGTCTCTCACGCGACGTGTGGTCAATTTAAGAGCGGTATACTGTTAGTACACCTCCAGAGCCAGTTCAACTACACTGTCACGCAGGTCCAACGGCACTGCCTGCTCGCCTGCGACGTCCATGTAATGCAAGCGGATCTCGTTGCTGATTGCACGTTCGCTCAGTCCCTCGTCGTACATGTCTTCCACGATGCCGCTGACAGTGCGCTGGGCCTGTGCACGTACCTTGTCTGCATAAACTTGGATCTTCATATGCTTGCCCTCTTGTGCTTCAGTGTACATACAGTATACGCTCACCTAGTCTGCCTGTCAACCACGACACAAACCAACGCCGTAACCTCTTGAAGTCTATACAGTTATAATACCAACTTTCAATGACTTACACAGCCTGCGCTTATTTTGTATGCTGGCGGGCATCGTAGCACACGCCCGTGAACACACGCGACCCTAACACTACTAACCCCAATTGTATCAATGACCTACACTAGTGTAGAGAGCAGGTAAGTCATTGATGTATATACAGCCGAACGGACAAACGGACAGATGAACACAAAGAACAGCCGAACGGACAAACGGACAGATGAACACAAAGAACAGCCGAACGGACAAACGGACAGATGAACACAAAGAACGGTGTCCGCGAGCACCCCCCTGGGTACAACGAACAAGCTAACCTCTTGAATGTTATACTAGATTTAGAGTCATTATTAATGACTTAGCGCACTGTCGAGTCTCGCCTCGCGGCTTCACTAGATATATCTTGTTGGGGTCAGTCAAAAAGAATATACTCCAACAAGAACAATGACCTACAATCTGCCCATGTCCAATCAGATCAATGACTTATTCCCAACTGTGCCGCTGCTAGATTGATTGGAGCAAAACGGGGCAAATCTGTGGTTGACGGCCCGCCCAAAAGATGGTATACTGTTAGTACACAATAAGGAAAAGGCAAGAGTATAGCAAACGGGGTTAGGGCGGCTGAAGACCTCAAACTAGAGCCGTAGACAAACACGCCAGGAACCTAAGATATAATTGTAACAACGTGTAACAACGTGTAACAACGTGTAACAACGTGTAACAACGTGTAAGGTCAACCGGTCTCTTGTTTCGATTTGTAACTGTCCTCTACCTGTGGATAACCTGTGGATAAAGATATCCACAACCCCCTTAAGACTTATTCACACCCTGTGGGTATCTTTATCCACAGACCCCTCCCACAATGTGGATAAAACCCCACCCGACTTATCCACATTAGAATCCACATCTCCTGCCCACTATAAGTCATTGATCCTACAGTGGTTCCCGGCTAACGACACAAAGAACAACTTACCGCCCGTATATCAATGACTTACACTCCCAACGTAAGTCATTGATTACACACTAACAATTCAAGATCCTATGCAGAGGAGAGTGTAAGTCATTGATATTAGTAGTGATTCTACTGTTGACCCATAATGAGACTGAGCTAAGTCATTGATTACACACTAACAATTCAAGATCCTATGCAGAGGAGAGTGTAAGTCATTGATATTAGTAGTGATTCTACTGTTGACCCATAATGAGACTGAGCTAAGTCATTGATTCTACTGTTGATTCTAGGCTGTGGCATCTGGGGCAGGTCATTGTTCTTTAAACAGATTTAGGCGCCCTACACGCGGTTACACGCGGTCTTAGACGGTGATCTAGCTGAACGCTGAGACGTTTTTCCAGGGTGGACCGCGTTGAGAGATTTTTTAGATCCCAACAATTGAGGAAGTTTTGTACGCTAGCAAATCATTGAGAAGGTTTGAGGTGACGAGGGGCATAGTTCAAATACTCTTAGCATACTCTTAGCATGCTCTTAGCATACTCTTAGCATGCTCTTAGCATGCTCTTAGCATACTCTTAGCATGCTCTTAGCATTATAACAGTCCATACTCTTAGCATACTCTTAGCATTATA
>Ga0136601_1000303_pt1 | contig 22525 bp, 33 predicted proteins | sample AntRauMFilla2699_FD_181020 | JGI IMG/M metagenome (GOLD analysis project Ga0136601, IMG submission 181020) | Saline lake microbial communities from Rauer Islands, Antarctica - Metagenome Filla 2 #699 | ecosystem: Environmental > Aquatic > Non-marine Saline and Alkaline > Saline | place...
GTATCTCTTCGACGAGGTATTCGCGATGCGCACCGCGAACGACTCAGAAGGCAACGTGCGCCGCTTCTTACAGACCGTCAACGACGGGACGTATGACGCCAAGGATCGATCCGGCGCGCTGGATCCAGCCGTTGATCCGAACCTGAACAAAATCGCAACCACCATCCACGAGGCCGGCGCCGCAACTGGCGTGCCTGGCCTGGACACCAACACCAACAAAGGAGATGACCAATGAGTAATCTTGATTTTATGGGCAGCGTCGACATCAAGGCGAAGGCCCAAGAGGCCAGCAACATCGACATGCCAATCCCCGCCGGGAAGTACACCGCAACAATTACTGAGGCCGACATTGAGAAGTCGAAGTCGGGCGAGGCGACGATGATTAAGTTGCGCCTCGATGTGACTGGCCCGAAGCACGCCGGTCGTGTCGTCTTCGACCGTATCATCGTACATCACACCAATCCCTCGAAGCAGAAGTCGGCCGAGATTGGCGTTGAAACATTCGCTGTTCTCGCCGTCTCCACCGGCTTTGACACTCGACCCGACGACACCAAGCTGTTGATCGGAAAGTCAGTTGGAATCAAAGTCAAAATTGAGCGCTCAGAGGAGTACGGCGATAAAAATCGCGTCAGCTCCTACCACAAAATCACCGGCGGAACGGTCTCGCCCTCGACGAACAGCGCCCCTCAAGGCCAGTCGTTCAACGATGATGACATTCCGTTTTGAGTGTACGTAATCCCCGAGATGCTTTCGGTTGGTGGCCTACTCGGTCCCTCCGTCTCGTGGCATCCAAACTGCGGAGCATGGGGATTCCGTCGCTGGCCACTGCGAAAGTGTGGCGCCTGGCCGCGTCGTGGGAATCGTTCCCTTTTAAAGGCGGCGCGGACCTTCAATCAGCAAAGGACAGCCATGGACGAAGAGCAAATTAAACAGATTCCTTTTCGAACCAGGGAGGCGCTGAGGCGCTGGGTCCAGCGCGGTATTTTGCCGGGCGGATTTCTTCAGTGCGTCATGAGCAACGATCTCTTCGGAGCGATCCGACGAGCTGACGCCGAAAACCTCAAGGCCCTCGCCCTGATCTGTCAGTATCTCCACCACGAATGCCCCGCAACCTGCTTCGGCTTCGACGAGCTCGTCGACAGCTGGCCCGGCATCGTTCATCTCGACGAGGAAGAGGAATGAAAGACACCGAAACAATAGACCTGCAGACGCTGATCGATAAAGCGATCCTCGAGGTCGAGGCCGACGAGCCCCGGCGAGGGTACCTGGGAGCGTCGGTTCTGGCCGGCGAGTGTGAGCGCGCGCTCTGGTACGACTTCCGATGGTGGATTGAACAAACATTTCTCCCTCGAATCTATCGCCGCTTCGAGACCGGTCACACCTACGAGCCGCGTGTAATTAAGCGCCTGGTCGATGCCGGATTTGAGGTCAACTCCGTCAATCCGAAAGCGCGCAACGAGAAAAAACAGTGGCGCGCTGAGTGGGCTCCCAGCGGCGGCTTGCTCGGCGGCCATATGGATGGGCTGGTTCGTGCGTCCGAGGATGTCTGGCGCGCGCTCGGCGCGTCTGATCCGTGTCCGTCTGATCACGACTGGGTTGTCCTCGAGGCCAAGGCAATGGCGAGCGCCAAGTACATGTATCCGACCGACGAAAATGATGTCATCGACTACGACGCGTATCAGACCGGGAACAAGGCGAACGACGTTCCCGATCGTGTCGAGGGTCGATGGTGGCGAACCAAGCGCCGAGGAGTGAAGGCCGAACATCAAGCTCACTACGGTCAGATGCAGGCCTATATGGGCTTGAGTCACGAGCCTGATCGCAACGGCAAGCTGCAATGGGAGAAGTGGAATCTGAGCGGCCCGGTCAAGTACGCGTTGTATGTCGCGATTAACACCGACACCGAGCAGTGGCACGCCGAGCTCGTCCGCTTTCGTCCCCAGTGGTGGGAGCGGATGAAGGGTCGCGCGATGCGGATTTTTCGTGGTCCAGTTCCCGAACGCATCAGCGAAAATCCGGGCTCGTGGAAGTGTAGGTTTTGCGATCATCGAACCCACTGTCACAACCTTGATGGAAGTCGGGGCGAGCCCGAACGCATCAGCTGTCGATCGTGCGTTCACGCAGATCTCAAACTTCCAAACGATGCTGACAACTTCTCCAAGATGGCCACCTGGTTTTGCAAGGCACACAAGCGAGGGTGCGGCGACTTCACGCCGTGCGAAAAGCACGAGGCGATCCCGACCACGACGACACTGGACAGTCTATGAAAACGAAAGTCGATTCCGTCAACCGTCGCCTCGCTCGAGGTCTTGAATCCATCCGAGGGCGGATTCGATACGACGACGACACATGGATCTGGGACCTGGGGATTGTCGAATTCACGTTCAGCAATCAAGCTGATGACTCGGGACTTCCGCAAATCAAGCACGTCAACTACGGCCTGATCGTTTTGCTCGGAGCCGATGATGATTCTCACAACCGATAGAGAGGAAAAATTATGGGACGAAGTAGCAAACGTAAGGGATCACGATACGAGCGGCGTATTGTCAACGACCACCAGGATGAGGAAATCGTTTGCATGCGGGTACCTCACTCCGGCGCGATGGCTGGCTACCCGGGCGATGTCATCATCGAGGACACCTGGCAGGGCGAGGTCAAAGCCAGAAAAGAGGCGCGCGGCTTCAAGAAGGTCCGCGACTGGCTGGCCGGAAACGATTTTCTTTTCCTTCAGGAGATCGCCAAAGTGGGTCAGGGAGCGAGCCCGAAAGCGCTCGTCGTCATGGGCTGGCAGAAGTACGTCGAGATGCTCCAGGCCCTTGACAGCATCCGGCGCATTCGTCAGGTCTTAAACGACACACCCAATACACGAAACGCGATTCGGGCCATCGCCACGATCCTCGGAGAAGAGCCATGAAGTGGTACAAGTACGGAACCGGGTCCAGGTCATGGGCCTTCGACGATGGCTACATCCTGATCGACAAGCCCGACAACCTGGGGCTTGTCGAAAGCATCGAGTATCCCGGCGGCGGCTTCAAGTATTTCACGGTCGGACTTCCGAGCTCGGCACATCACGCGCTTCAAGACTGGGGCGCCGCCCTCGAGGCAGCGCGTGATCGATTTTGTGTTCCGGTCCCCGTGTTGTTTGCGATGGCCGCGATCGAATCCACACGCGTCAAACGAGACCGCTCTCACATGGATCCCAGATCGTGTCGAGAAGAGCCGGGATACATCAGCGACCGCAAGACGCCGGACAAAGTTTCGCCCGGGCTGATGCAGACCCTTTTGTCCACCGCGCAATGGATGAACGAAAAGTTCGAGCTCTATCACGATGTCCACGGTGACCTCGAGGAATTGACCCGCGAGGATCTATTTATCGGCGAGCGCTCGATCCAGCTGGGCGCAGCCTACATGCGTTACCACATTAGCCGAAAGGAGAGCGATGAGGAAGGATTCCTCGACCACGATCCGATCCTGCTGTGCTCGGCGTACAACGCCGGCTCGGTCCGGTCGACCACGCGAAACGACTTCGGGCTTCTGACCTACGGCGGGCACAGTCGAATGGAGAAGTTCATCGGGTACCACAACGACATGCAAAGGATTCGCATGGATGGATCTCATCCTGGCCCGGTCGCGTATTCTTTCGTTCGTAAAACCATGAATCCCGAATACGACGTAAGATGAGGCGAACGCACGAACTGCGGATGTTGATCGCGCGGCTCGACATTCGCATTGAACTCGGCCTCGTGCGTGCGCGCTTACTCGCCCGCTCGTTTTACGCGTGTCCCGTTTGCGACGCGGCGGGCTGCGGGCGTTGCGACTGGCAGGGCGGGGTCTCTCGTGCGCGCGCCCTTAAAATATTCGAGACCATTGCGGATTTGAACCGCCCGGAGATGCCGACCGAACCCCGTTATCTCGAGGTTGATTCCCCCCTTGTTTGTAAAATATCCTTTACTTCTAAGGATCCGCGAGCATTATTAATGGTGCCCGGCAAGGGAGTCGCCCTCGCCGACAACAAAAAGGACGCCCTGATGCGTACCATTTTCAAACTCAACAACATCAAAATTAACATCCCATTCACCAACACTCTCACGGGCGCCGAGCTGAAAGTCGTGCGTCACATCGACGAGGACTGCGTCCTCGTCACCGGCCCGGAGGGGTCGTTCTATCTCGACGGGCATACGCCCTGTTACATCCGCGGGATGTACTAATCCCCACCCGCCCCCTTCACGGGGGGCATGCACCGTATGCGGCAAGGGAGTTGCCCTGTTGAGAATAAGGAGACACACCATGGACCTAAAAACGAATGAGCAGAAATTTCTCGACGCGATCGGAAAGGCGTTCAAAGCACACCGAAAATCAGCCGAACTTTCGCAGTCCGAACTCGCACGGCGCGCAGGCGTCAGTCGCCCGATGGTCGGCCTGATTGAGAAAGGGACTCACAACTCGACGCTGATCATCTACGCACGCATCGCGAACGGCCTCGACCTCACCCTCGGCGCGATCCTCGGCGAGGTGGAATCATGACACTCTTCGACGACCAGGTATGGAGTGGCTTCCGAAGTCGGTCCTTCTCGCGAGCGGCGATGAGTACGAGGCAGCTTGTGAGCGATGGAACTTTCGTCCCGGCGCTTTCGTCAAGCCGTGGTTCGTGCGCGAAAACGCGCTGACCCGGCGCTTCAGGATTAGGCGCGTCGAGAACATCGACATACCGTCGCGGCCACCTTGGTCCCCTTGAGGACCGCGGCTGTCACTGCTTAATACTAAACACGAGGGAAAAATGAATGACAGCATTATTAAAGCATTGAGAGCCAAGGGGTGGAATCCAGCCCGGATCCGTCAGGCTGCTGAAGCCCACACCTTTCAGGACACCGCCACGTGTGCAGCTCGCGTGGTGGCAGCCGAATGGAAGAGGCTGGAGGAAGACAGGGAGAAACTGGCCGCCTTGGAAGACACACGCTGGCGACCCATACACGGCGACGAAATGCCCTTTGTCGGGCAGAAAGTCCGCACCTGGATTCCGCACTACGGCGAGAACGCACGCATATGGCGAAACAACTGGGCCGCCGAAGAAACACACTGGCGCCCCCAGGCCAAAGGGCCCGTCGACATCACCGAACAGTGAAAGCGAATCACCACGCGCTTGATCCGCGCGGGGTCCCGATCAATGCGGTCTGCGTTTAAAGGATGTCTCCCTTTCTACTCATAGCGCCCCCAGGGCGACGACTATAACGAGCGAAGTCGCGACTGCCCCCGCCGCGATCCCGCCGCCGAGCCACCACCACCGCGCGTCCTTTGCGCCCTCGAGCTTCGCGCGCGTCTCGGCGTACTCGAGCTGGTATTGATCTGCCTTTTTGGATTCGGTCTGGGCTTGGAGCTGGGTCGCGGCGAGCTGTCCCGCGAGGCGGTCTCTTTCGCTACGAGTTTCGTCACGCTGTTTGCGATAGGCATCGCGCTGACCGATCGCTGTGTCGCGCTCCCGTGTGCGCTCAGCCGCGATCTGGTGGGCAGCCTCTGCGTTATCAAGAGCCTGAGCCGCGACCTGTTTCGCCCGACTGCAGTTGTTCGCGTAGGCGCTCGTTGTAAGCGCGAAGCTCGTCAAGGTCAGACTCAGAATCGCCAAGCTCAAGCTCGAGGTTGTCCGACTGGCGATCAAGTTCGCGATGCGTCTCGTCATCGAATATTTCGGGCTGCGGAAAATCAAGGGTGTCTCCATGATGCGTGTCGTCGTTCTCGTCTCGCGACCATATCAGACCGACCACGAAAGCGCCCGCGGCGAGCGGGATCCCCCAGAACTTTTTGATCCACTCCGCCGCGACCTTGATCCAGCTCGGCCGCTTCCACGCGACCAGCGCGATCGCTGCGACGATGAGAACAAACACGATGATCCCAATGGTCTTCATAACTTGGCCTTGAGCGCCTCTTTCAAAAGCTCCTTTTCAATCTGAAGCTCCTGGTTCTGGTCAATGAGCTGCGCGTTTTGCTCGCGCAACAATTCGTTCTGCTCGCGCAGCAGGTTCACGGTCGCGCGAAGTTCAGCGTTCTCCCCGACCAAAGTATGGATGCGCGAGTCCTGATCGCGGTTGTGCACCTCGAGGCTCTCGATGCGCTCGTGAAACAGACTCAGCACCTGAAGTTCACTGTCTGCATTCGTCTTGATCTTGGTCTGCTCGGTCGCCGACTCTTGCTCGAAGCGCTTGGTCTTGCCTGCACGCGTGGTCTTCCACCAGACACCGACCCCGGCCGCAGCCGTGGAGAAAATTCCAATGATCCCGGTAATGACTGCCTCCCACGGTACTGATTCCATGCGCCGAATCCTTTGCATCGATTGCCTCATTGTTCGATCGCATCCCAGCGGTTTCCCGGCTCATCAAAGAATTCCGTTCCGCCGAACGCGTTGTCGATCTGGTCGTCGTCCTGGGTCCACGGCTCGGCCGAAAAGTCTTCGCGGGGAGCAAGCTTGTGATCGACTGCGATCTGCATGAGGCTCTCTTTTTAGTCGACTGTATCTCGGATGTGGATGTAGCGGCTGGCCCCGAACTCGTCACGGATTCGGAAGGTCGCATCGCTCCCGCCTGAGTTGAGTGTGTCGGTCACCGCGCCGGTGTCCTGCAACGCGCCGTCGTCGTCGAGCGCGGTCACCTGGTAATCCGCGGTCCCGTCGCCGTTGTCTGTCACGGTCGCGGTGATGTAGTAGAGCCGGCCCAGCTCGAAGTCCAGAGGGGTCGGCCAACTGAATTCGATGTTGGCCCCGCTGCCTGACTCCGCGAAGAAAGACACGGAGGAAAAGTTCCACATGAAGTTGGTCGCCTCGCTCTCGCCACTGCCCGCAATCGAGGGCGAGGCCCACGTGGTGTCCAGGCAATACCAGAGCATCTCGATCGTCAAGCTGCTCTGAAGCGCAAGGTGCGGATTCGCCCCCGTCGAGGCCTGAAAAAGGGTCCCGTTGTAATCTGACCAGAGACGGTCCGCAAAAAGAAGCGTTGCCACTCCACCGGTCGCCGCATCGAAGGTCGTCGAGTTGGGGCCGACATCGACCCAGCCCGCGCTGTCGTCAGGCTGAAACAGCGCGACGGTATCGGGCCCGGTCGTAAAATTATCCCACTCGATGAACTCGAGCTCCTGCTCAGTGAACGGACACGCGAGCGCAATCTCGTTGTTGGCCTGGTCCTCGGCGCTCTCCACCGCGCTCAACATCTCGATGATAACCGGGAGCGTGTTCCCCGGGAGATTCTGCGAGAACGCTCCCGCGCTTCCGCCCTCTGCCAGAGCGGTGAAGATCCCTGTGCTGGGATCTACGGTCACGTTGTCCGTGCCCGTGACCTCGATGCGTTGCAGCTGGATGCCGTTGACCACCATGATCAACTCGCCTCCACTGGTCCGCGACGCGCTCAGCACGTAGTCTCGCCCGTCCTTGTTCTTGGGCATGTAGGTTGTGAGATTATGGTTGGTTCCCGAGCCTGACTCCGCAAACATCGTCGCGATGTATCCGTTATCCCGGAGCCCGAAGCCGTAGAGCCGGTTCGTCGCTAGGGTCTCGCCGGTCGCGATCCAGTCCACGAACAAAACGTCTCCCGCGGTCCCGGCTTCGAGCATGTGCTTGTAGGCGACTCGCCACGTACCTTCGACCAGAATCCAGTCCGGTGGATCGAGTCCGATTAAGGTCGGAGGATCTGCAAAGAAGAGTCCGCGTCGATCCTCGAAATTAAAGTTGGGATCGGTCACGTCAAAGTCCACGAGGTCCGAGTCGCCGATCGTCTCGGAGTAGTCGTGCATGTGGGGAAATCCATCCTTGGCGGCGAGCAGCAAGACATGGCCCGGGGTGACAAGCTCGGAAAGCTTGATCGTGGTCCCGTTAAACCTGATCTCGAAAAGCGGATCGGTCGTCTGGGTCCCGGCCCTCGCCGCGTCGCTCACCGCGTAGACCTCGCCAGCGGCCACGATGTAGTTCGCGCCCTCGCCTGTCACGAATGCCACGTCCCCGTCGACCAGCTCGCCGAGCACCACCGCCGAAGACATGAGAGCGGCGGTTGCGTAAGTCGGAATCCCGCCCCCGGATTCTGCCGTGATGATCGTTCGATCATTGATACTCATTCGCTGTCCTCCTCTCGTTTGCGCAGCGCGTCGAGATCATCCTGGGTCACGCGGGTGAATCGTCGCCAGCGCACCTGTAGAGTTTGAACGAATCGGAGCTGCTTGGCGAGGATGTAGGTTCGGTGTGCCAGCCCGCCGGTCACGATCGTGCCGACGAGCACCGCGCTAAAAGACGAGAGCTGCACGCCTGTCATGGAATAGAAATGACGTCCGAAGTCCAGCACGATGCTCAGCGCGATGCCTATTAGATACGGAAGTGTTCCGAGAACGATGTCCTCGATGTCCTCGTCAATGCCGAATCGAGCGAGCATCCACTTCACCGGCGGCTTGATCGCTTCGACCGTCAGGATCACGAGGGCGACGGCGAGCAGGCCGATCGACAGCGACCGAACATGCGCGATTGCGTACTCAGTCGCAACGTCAAACAAGCTTAGGCCTTCATCGCCCGACTGCGTGTCAGCAATCCCCTGTGCGTGCTGCTGGGTCGTCTGATCGGTCATGATTCAAGGACCCCGGGTCCGATCTTGATCTGCACCGCGCCGTTGCTCGTGCCGCTGGGTCCGGTCACATCATACGCCTCGACATACACCCGGGAGGCACCGGCGACGTGGAACCGCTCGATGAACCCTCGGTAGTCGAGCGCGGTGTCAAAGTCTCCGCCGTTCGCTAGAAGCCACGGGACCGGAACATCGAGAGTATCGTTTGCCTGGTCGGCGAGGAGCCAGAGCCTGAGCTTGGCTGCATCCGCGTCCTCGTCAAAGCTTATCACGCCGGTCGAGCCGACACCTGACACACCGACCGAAGTTGTATGGGTGGTTGTGTTGTTGGTGTTGTTGGTCAGCACGATCGTGTCGACTGTGCCGTCTCCCGTAGTGTCCTCGATCGTCGCCGTCACCAGCCCGCCTACCGTCCCGTCGGTGTTGATCGCGGACGCGATCCCCTCGACGAGCTCGGCTTGATCTGCGGGTGTCTCCGCGCTCGCGTCATAGGCGACCGCGTTGCCGTCGACGGTCACCGTGTAGGTTGAGCTTGTGAGGTCGACTGTATCGATCGTGACCCGCGAGGCGTGAGCGGCTGGGTCGCGACGAAGACCCAGCGCGACCATCGCCACGATCGCATCAATGACGTTGACGCCCGCGGTCCCGGTCTCGGGCGTGCCGTCGTAGTCGGATTGATTGACCCAGCCCGGATCACGCCCCTGCGATAAGACGGCCAATTGCTTGACCAATTCTGCTCCAATCACGCCGCTGCTCATTGTTAGTCCTCGTTGAAAATCGTAGTGGTATCATAGCCGCTGACCTCGCCCTGTCGAATTCGCTCGGCGACCTGGGCAATCTGCTCTCGAGCATTCGCCTTCATTTTGTGGGTCAGCAGCACGTAGTTGTTGGCGAGTAGGTCACCCGTCCTCACGACGACCAGCGGGCTGAGTACGCCGGTGGATTCGTAGACCTCGAGCATGTTCTGGGCATAGGCCTCGACCTCCCAGCGCACCCGGCACTTGCGGCTAAGTACGTAGCTGAGGGCGTACCACGCGCTCCACTGCATCACGTGCTGGACCTCGTGGCGAATCACGCCCTGACGCTGAGCCGGGGCGATCGCATGAGAGGCTGCGAGATAAATCGTCCTCCCTTGCGCCATCGAGAACCTTGCCTTGTGGCTAGGCCAGACCAGATCCAGCACGTAGATCCACGCATGCGGGACACGGTAGTCTCCACGGTCTCGGAACTCGATGCCAAGCTCAAGGATGAAATCAGTCAGCTCAGGATCTACCTGGGCGAGGACCCGCGTTGTCAATGCATTCATATCGACATCGATCTCGAGGACGCGGGAACGAGCGAGAACGAGGGCCAGACATATCGGTCTGACGACGGGTCTGTCTTGACCATCGCCAGCCCCGCCTGCGGGGTTTGCCTGGCGAGTGCGCCGCCGGCGAACACGCGATCGAAGTCGCAGTACACTGTGTTCGAAACGTTGTCGATTCGCTGAACCTGCATCAGGTCGTGCTGATCAACGATGATCAATCCGTTCGATCCGATCAGGTAAATGAACCGGTCGTCGCAGGCCATGAGTTTCGGATCGGTCGAGGTCGTGCCGTCGTCGACTGGGAACGGTCCACCGAGTATTCCGGTGATGTCATGTCCACCGTAGTTCCAGGGGTCGCCGGTCATCAGGCTGTAGACGTAAATCGAGGCGAGGCCGCCGGCGTTTTCGCAGGCAACGAACACGCGAGCGCCGTTCACGCATACGGCCTGCGCTCCCGTCGTAACATTGCCCACGAGCCGAGACTCCCACTCGATGACCGAGTTGCCGATATCAAAGCAGAAGATCTGCTCGCCCGGCGTGATGTCGCCGCCGCCGTCCGAGGGGTCACAGATTACAACCCCAAACTCGCGCGTCGTCACGACGCCGAGGATCTGCGAGTCGACGGCCACCGATGTATCCACGGCCCCGGCGGTAATGTCGTAGGCCACGAATTGATCGCCGTCGCCGATGAGAACGCGATCCGTAAACTCGTTGATCGCCAGGTCCTTAATCGACGTCGTCCCGCCGCCGGCGCCCGCGGTGTAGGTGTGCAGGAGTGTGCCGTCCACGTCGAAGATGTCGACGAAGAAGCTCACGCCGCCGTCGACCCAGGCAACCGCGACATAGTTCGGCGAGGCAGCGATGCGCGTGACGACGCCTGTGAGGAGGCCGCCGCTGAGCGTGTAGGTCGTGTGGGGGTCATCGATCGAGAAGTCCTTCGAATACGCCTCGACCGTCGTCGAGGAAGCCGCGACGAAGATGTCAGTCGAGTTGCACGCGGCATCCTTAAATGCGACTCCAGACGGAAACGAAGCCGGGAACGTATCGCCCACCCACGGCTCAGGAAAACCGAAGCCCTGAACCGCGGACGGCGCAAGTCGACCGACTTCGTTCGTGCTCAGCGCGGCGTCCAGCTCCTCGAGCGATCTCGGGTTGAATAGCTTGTCGATTTCGTTGAGCGCGACATAGGTATTCTCGTGGAGCCAGTTCATGATCTCATGCGGCGGTTTTTCCGCAACCCAGCCGAGATCTTTTTTTGATTCGGTCGGCTCAGTAACATCGGCAGATCCGCCGGTCGCGAAACGAGGTAGGTCATAGGTCCAGGTCATGCGGTTTCCTTTGGTTATCCGTCGATGCCGACGACGCTGGCGAACACGCCTTCGCCGAAGCCGAGCGCGGTCGGGTCGTCTTTGAATCCGAAGCCATCAACCTCGGCTTGGACGACTGTGGTTCCGACGCCCGCCGGTGTCAATTGTAGGATCTGATTGAAGATTCGATTCTGAGTTCCCTCATCGAGCGCGTTGATCACCTCGATGATCAACTGATAGGACGCCGGGAAGTTCGGGACGTAGCGCACGTTCTGGGCGCCTGAAATAGTCGCGACGACCTCGAGCAAGCGATCGATTTCAGACTCGCCCTGGTTGGTCTTGATCCGAGCTCGAATGAATCCGCGATAGTCCGCATCACTGAGCCCGGCTCGAAGCTCGCCGACAATCTGACCATACCGGTCGAGTTGATCGCCCACGGCGCTGTTCAGATATTGCTCCACGATTAGAGCGTAGAATACCTGCTCAAGCTCCTGGACCTCGCCAACCAGCGCGTCGACGAGTTTGCGCAATTGATCCGCCTCGTCGAAGTCGCTCGTCAGCAGATTCTTCGCTCGCTCGTCGTGGTCTTCAATCAGGACTGGGTCGGTCATGGTGCCACCACCGTGATTCGCGCGGAGTCAAAGATCGCGATCGTCCGCGAATCAATCACGATGTTCGCGGTGTTGGTCGGGCTGGGCGTCGTGTTGATTTGAACCACCACATCCGTGATGCCCGGGATGTCGTCGAGAGCCGCGATGAATTTCCAGATCTTGATGTCGTCTCCGACCGTCAGCGCGTTGCCCTCCGCGAGAAGCGCAGCCGCGACTTGATCGTCTCCGTCGGCGGGGTAGCTCGCGCCCTCGGTCACGATCGCCTCCATGTAGTAGTCCTCTTCGGTCGCAAACGTGTAGCCGACCTGCTGGGTGTTGTTCTGCTGGTCGGTCACGTGGAACGCCGATGATCCGAAAGCCTCAATGCCTGCCGGCTGGCGTCGGAAAATCGTCTCCGCAATCTCTTCCTGGTAGTCGGTGTCGCCGGTGTCGGGATACACGACACACTCGAACGCATGCGGCGGGATCGTGTCGACCGTGGCCGCCGTGCGATTCGATGTGACCGTCACGCTCAGCACACCGTTGATCGCGGCAACCGCCGACCGAATCGCTAAATCAACGCCCGCGCCAGTGAACTGGAGCGACTGAACCTGGCGAACGCGATATGCTGCATCCGATTCTTGATCGCGACCCTGAAGCACATCCTCAGCGTTCTCGACGGAATCAAGCCCGCTGACCGGCGTGATGATCTCATCAATTTCTGTCGCAAGTCCCTCGAGGGGTCCGGTCTCGGTCCCTTCAATCGCGATGTCGACTGTGCCGCCAGATCCGATGATCGCCGCATCCGCGGTTCGAAATCGATCGCCAGTCCCGCTGTTCTCTACAACGGTCCCCGCCGGGACGGTCGTTCCCGCGGTCCCAGTCGCGGTGATCGTTCCGGTCGTTCGCGTCGCGCCCAGACGACCGATGCCGATCAAATTCCCCAGGTTGTCCAACTGCGCGCCCTCGGCGGCGTTGCGATTCTGTCCGTCGTACAACTGCTGCGCGAGTTCCCAGACCAGCGCGAGCTCGGCGTTGAACACCCCGGCGAGCTGGCCGAATACACTGTCTGGTCCGGTCCGCGTGTTCGGTCCGAAAGCCGAAACCAGCCGAGCCTCGAGATCGACCTGCAGGTCAGCAAGTCGTTTGATTTCTAATCCTTCAGCGGTCAATCCAGCCATCAGACAATGCTCCCGGCGGGCTGCAAGAGCAGCACACCTGCAAGTGATTCAATGCCTGTGTCTTCAGCGACAAAGCGCTGCGCGCCCTCGGATGTCGTCGCCGTAAAGTCCAAGCGGAAAATAGAAGTCGCGTTGTCGAAGTTCAGCCGAAACTTTAGGAGATCTTCAACCTCCGGACAGGTCAGAATCAAGCGACGAAACAGAGCCGCCGCCGCCTGCAGGTCCGGGTTGCGAACGAGAATCTTCTGACGCCATGGAACGAACGCTGTCTGGTCGAGCATCCATTCTCCGACGCCGATAGACAGACGAAGCGAAAGTTGCTGACGAACGCCATCAGCGCCTCTGACGAGGGCCGCGCCGTAGGTCGTCAGGTCCAGGTCTCCGGTTGCGGAATCAAGTCTCAGATCGGTCATTTCGTGATCCCCTCGATGTTTGAGATCGCGCTCGCCAGGGTCGAAAGCTGCGTGCCGAGCACGGTCGCGGTCGACGCGAAAATTGTCGTGAGCATCGCGTTCGTGACCGGGGCCGAACTAGGAGGGATGTTTCCGAGGTCGGTCGAGAGTTGATCGAGCGAGGCGTCGATCGCGTTCAGCGCGACCGCGATCTCACTCAGCAGCTCGACCGCATCGGTCCCGATCGAAACTTGTCCGCCGCCGATGCACACCTGCATGCCAGTGGGAAGCTCGCCGAGCACGAGGTTGTCGGGGTCGATATTGAACGTGTTCAAGGTCGCAACGATCACGCCGTCGGAGAGGTCAAAGCGCCGGGTTGACTGCGGCTCAATCCCAGTCCCACCGACTGACTTCCATTCGTCAATGGATCGATCGCTGAACGAAACGAATACTTCGTCGCCAGCCTCGAGCGGAAGCGTCAGCCCTCGGCCGCCACCACTTGGATAACTGACCGGGACATCGAGCAAGGGCGCAACCTCAACACGGTCACCGTCCTTAAACCGCTCTTTGATGACCGGCTGCACGTCAGCGACCGGTCGGTCGGATGGACCCTTGGGATTGAACGCGAGCACACGAGCAATCAAACCGGTGTACATCTTGCCGTTGATCGAGCTCGTCAGCAGCTTGAAAAATCCGCTCGGTTCAAGCTCCTCCTCGGCTGGCTCTTGGGCTACGAAATCGCTGCTCATTGCGGCTTATTCCTGGCTTCAAATTCGGTGTAAAATTCAGTCGCGAAATTGCTCCCCTTGTGCGTGACTTTCTGCACGAGGAAAAATCCGCTGGTCTTCTCGGTCTCAATCGAGACGAAGCGCTTCGGTCGGATGCGCGTGTTCAGAAGGCACGTCCCGTTAATGCCCTTGTTCGTGACTTCTATCGACCCTATCAGACCCGTGCTTGCATTCAAAAGGGGCGCGGTCTCTTTGACCGCCTCGTCCGAGCGCGTCACGACGATCTCGCCGTTCTCGAAGGTCCAGTCGAAATCAAGGTCAGCCGCGAGCTTGTCCAGGGACTCACGCGCAGCACCATTGGCGCTGAACCCTTGCGTGTATTCAATCGTCTCGACCGTATCTGGCAGATTGATCGGAACGCCGAACGACTCGCCGATGCCGCGAATAATCTCATCGCTGGTCACCGGCCCTCGCCACGACTGGGTCAGCCGTCCGCTTCGATACTCCGCGCCGCCGTCGGCAGCGCTGATGCGCGTGATTCGATCGCGGTCATTCTCGGTGGTTTTCGCCTCGCGAATTTCGCCCTGAAACAAAAGCGAAAAGCTATCGCGATATCCGGCGAAAAGCTGGATTGCCCGGCGCTCGTCGCCTTGCTCGATAAGCGCGGCGGTGGATCGCTTCAAGTTGTAAATTTCCACCTCGGCTTTGTCCGGGCTCGAGAACCGAGATTGCTCCACGGTAAAGTCGATGCGCAAAGGATCTGAAATCAATCGACCCTCCTGACCAGGGGGGCCGACAATTACCGCGATCCGCCTGTCCCGAAGTCGTCCCATCAGGCGGCCTCAACTTTGAGCGTGTCATCCTCGCTGGGTGACTGCGGAATCGAATCGCTGGTCAGCCGCATCAGCTTCACGCTGCCGTTGAAGTCATCGATGGTCAGCGGCTGGTCGCCGTTGTCATCGGTCCGAAGCATCAGGAAAAGCCCGGGCGGAAGTCGAGAATCAATCACGTTCAAAAACAACGGGTAGCTGACCACGATTCGAACGCCAAGTCGGATCGGCGTCTCGTCGCGCAGGTAGATCGAAAGATACCAGCCATCATTTCTGGTCGCGTAACGAAAAGCCAGGATGTAGTTCACGCCGCTCAACGTGATGTTGTAGCGAAAGGCCTTCGGCTCGGCGAACAACGGAAGTGATGTAAACGCCATGATCAATCCAGTGAAAAGCCAGTGGTAAACTCTGCAATAGTTTCGCCTAATCTGACCGCATCTGATTTGATCGGCTCGTTGTCCTCTTCGCTTTTCTCGCCCTGCTGGTCGCCGTTGGTTTCGGTCTGACCTGAGGGCGACTGGGCGGCCGCGAGGATGTCGGGCGGAACTTCGACAACCTCGCTGAACGCAAACGTAACCTGCTTGAATTTGAGCTGCGGACGGATGTCCTGAACCGGACGACCTCGAGGGACACTGACCGCGGTCAACACCATGTTCTCGTACACCCGCAAGCCGGTGTCGATCGTGAGCGGCCTGCCAGCCTCAAAGACCTCGAGCATCACGCCGTAGGTCGCGCGAACTCGCGTATCGATGATCCCAGCCTCGGCCAGCGCAATCGCGACCGCCTCGACCTGGGCGTCGCTCGGCGTGTTCGTGATCAATCCTGTGATCGTCAATTCGAAGGGTCGCTTGACGAAGTGATCCGTGACCACGCTGCCGTCTTCAACGGGGTGATCTGTAAGCTCGCCCGTCGTGTCGTGCGCCTCGCCCAGCGAGGCGTCGAAAATAAAGATCGTGTTGCCGTCAGCATCTTGAACCAGCGGCCCGGTTGAACGAAGCGGTTGGAGAAGTGTAACAGCCATCAGTCTGTTTCTCCCTCGAGGTCGCCAGCGACCCCGCCAAGAATCCGCTTGAACACGCCCGCGACCTTGCGCTCCATATCGTTGGCCATCGCATCATTGTCCGCCGCGGTTGCGCTGCCTTGAAACGTGATCGGAATTGTCGCGTTGACGTTTGCGCTCCGGTTGTTAGTGACCTCGCTCGACCGGCGCGATGCATCCACACCAGGACTGGCCGCGCCACCTCCCATCAGACTCGCGGCGAAGTCAAGCGGGTGAGCTGCAGCGTTCGCAATCTTGGCGAGCTTCATCGTCGTCTCGTCAACAAAATCATCGATCCATTCGCCCGCGCTGTCTAACGCCTCTCGAATCGCGGTCCCGATCGCCGCCCCGAATCCGGTCGCCCAGGCCGTGAGTTTGTCGTCCGCCTCGCCGATCCATTGCTCAATTTTGTACAGCATCCAGTCGAGGATGACGCCTAAGGCTTCGCCGAGTTCCTCAAAAGCCGGACCGATTTTGTCAACGTTTTCGACCAGGTACCAGATCAATGCGACGAGAAGCCCGATCAATCCGATGATCACGACGAACGGCAGACCCACGGTTGCGGCAAGAATCGCGAGCAAACCTAGCAGCGCGACCAGGCCCGTCATCATCGTGGCGAAGGCCTCGTCCGCGTCATATCCGGCGTCTTTAAAATGATTCCCCAGCACCGACTCGTTGCCCTCGAGGAAGTGGTAGAGGTCGTTGATCGCCAGGTAAAAGATTCCGAGGATCGCTGCGACCGCCAAGATTTTGAGGCCGAGCGCAAGGTAGGCAAGGCCTGTCTTGGTGACCGCGAGCGCGTGCGCAATCTGAGCTCCGGTCACTTCCATCGTGATGAACTTCGTCGCCACCATTCCGATCTTGTAGGCGATCAAAACGGTCGTCAGTGTTCCGATGGATCCAGCGACCAGCTTGAAGTTGTCGGACAGAAATTTCACGAGGGTGGTCAGCACACGGACCGAGGCCGCGAGACTTCGACCCAGGACAATCGCCAGGCTGGTCGCCCCGCCGGCGCTGTTGGTCAACAACTTCATCAGTTTCACAAGCTCTTCGCTCAGCCCTCGCTCGCCGATCTCAGCGAAGAACTTCGCGATGTTGTCCTGAAGATTTGAGAACGCGCCGCCGATCGTGGCCGCCTGCCTGGCCATACCTCCGGCGAACTTCGCGCGACCGAGCTCGAGCAAAGCCTGGTTGATTGCACCGGATTCCTTTTTGACAGTCTTTTTGAAGTCGCCGAACGCGAACGTGACCTGATCTCCGGCCTGCTCCACGCTGATCTTGAGGCGGTCGCGAAGAAGCTCGAAGTTTCCGATCTGGGCCTTGGCGAAAGCCTCGGAGACATCGACGATATCAGCGTTCATCCCGGCCGCGACATCGCCCATGGTTTGCATGTCTTTCATCGTCGGCTTCAGGCCCGCGCCGCGAAGCGCCGTGAATCCAGCGACCACGCGCTGCAGCTGAAAAGGAGTCTCGGATGCGAAGGCCTGGAGCTTGTCGAATTGCCTGTTGGCTTTGTCCGTGCTTCCCTCGATCGTTGTCAACTGGGCGCGAAGGCGTTCAAACTCGTTGATCGTGCCAACCATCTTGCGCCCGATCATGGCGATGGCTGTTCCGATTCCGATCCCGGCAAAGGCATTGCGGAGCGATTGCCCGAGTCGACCGATCATGGTCGTGCCGCGAGTCGCTTCGTTTTTGATGTCCTCGAGCTTTTGATCGACCTGGTCCATCTTTCGGACGTTCGCTTTGAACCCGATTTCGATCGCAAGCTCTCGCAGTGTAGACACAGCCAGGCTCCTTAGATTTTATCGAGGCGGCGCTGTTGTTCTCTGGCGACAAGCTCCTCGATGTCCGCCTCGACATCGAGCGCCTGGTGAGCCTCGAGGAGATCGACGAGAGTCCACTCTCGTCTGACCTCGAGGATTGAGCGCGCAAGACCATGTCTCACGGGTCGCCAAAAAACCCATGGGACATCAGATTCGCTTACGATGCGATCTGCCTGACGAGCGAGAGCATCCTCTCGGACATATCGCCGCCTCCGAGTCTTTCGCGCAGTGAGGGGGCGAAGTTAATCTCGAGCGAGAAAAGTACCGCCTGAGCTAGCTCGCCGTAGTTGGCCTGATAGATCTGGCCGAACGCCTCGGGGACTTTTCGTTCCGCCGGCTCATCGGGTTCCGCGTTCGGTGTCCGGCGCGTGGTGTACTTCAGCAACTTCTTGCAGAAGCTCGCCCCGCCAGCGGCCACGAATTCGTTGGCCAGCGCGCTCGCCGCTTTCGCGATCTGCGCGCCGTCGATGTCACCGCTGGTTTTTCGGCCAAGGTCCTCGAGTGTTTTCATGGTGGCCGCTTCCTCGGCGTCGATTTCTTTGCCGGCGGGAAGCGCGTTGATTAACGGACCGGCGACCTCGCCGAGGACGCGAACCACGATCGGCAATAGATCGAGCGCTTCCTCGGCGGGGTGCGGATGAATTGTGTACACGTGAGCGACGCCTTCTGCGTCTTTAATCTCACGAGCTTTCGGTTGAATCGGCATGGTCGTTTGCCCTGGTCATTAGCGGATTGCGCCGCCGTGAGTCGAGGTGTATTTCGGGAGATAGATGGTCCATTCACGCGTCGATGCTTCTTTGCCGAAACTCATGTCCGGCTCGCGCTGAATGTAGGCCTGCTCGGCGATCACTTGATCGCCGGAGTTTAGGTCGCGAATGAACATCACGAAACGGTCGCCGATCGCAATCGACTTGATCAGCTGAAGAAAAGTGTTCAGAAGATCGTTGGTGTTTGAAGTGCTCATCAGTGTGATGGTCGCCTGGCCGCTGCGGGTGTTCGTGGCGCTTCGAGTTTCTTCGCCGTCAGCGCCGGTCTGAGTCGTCCATAGGTCATCGTTGGGCGCGATCACCACGGCGTCATCGGAGCCGAATCCCTCGAGGGGGACCCCGTTGATCGTGAACACGCACTGGGCGAGGTTGTACGTTTTGCTTGCTCCTGCTGGCATACCAGCCTCCTATTATGCTCTATTATGCTGAGAGGGTTACGAAGTCGGTTGCGACAGTTCCTCGGATAACGACTTCCTTGACGCGTCCTGAGTACGTCGTGCCGAATTCAAAGCGGTAGATGCCCTCGGCCTCATCGCCCGCGGCGACATCGGCGCGATTCGTGCCGACGAGTTCGGTTGATTCGTCGGTGAAGTGACCGATCCGCTCGCCCGATTTCAACACGCCCAGCGCTTCGCCGTCGATCTGGCGAAACCCTTGATCGTTGTACTGAACGCGATCGCCCGAGTTTGCGCGGTCGAGCAGAAGCTCGGCGATCGCCTCTTCGAGCCGGGCCTTGATCCAGGCACCGGTGACGACAAGCTCGATATCAAAGCCGCCTGCAGTCTGCGCGCCCCGCGTTGCACCGACACCTTTGAGGCTCGAGTAGTAGCTGATTCCTTTCGCCTCGAGGTTGGTGCGCTCGGTCGTCGAGATCGTATCGATCGCGACCCCAGTCAGCGTGTTCAGTCCTGCGGTCGGCGCCTCCTGGTCAAACGAGTTCGCGGCGAAGTAGCCCGCCCATGCACAGTCGGCATACACGAGGTCGTCGGAGTAGTAGAACGGCACCACCCAGCGATTCGACTCGCTGACCAGGTCGCTGAAGATGTCGGTGTCCGCACTTCCCACGATGTCGCTGGCCTTGGCCTGCGCCCAGAAAAGCCGCTTGTTTGCGCTTGCGTAATCCGCAGCCCGCTCGATGTCGAGATCGGTCCGGCTGTCGATGACGAAGTGGAAAAAGTCGCTGTCCGCCTCGGCGATCTCGCCGAGCTCCGTCTTCACGCTTTTGTTCTCGGTCGTCGTCGAGGATGTGATCTCGTCGCCAGTCGAGGTGGTCGCGGTCGTGAACGCCGTCCCGGCGGTGTCGGCCGTGACCGTGACCGTGTCCACGCCGTCGTCGGTCGCGCTGACATCCGGGTCGGCATCGACTGCGCTTGAAAGCCCGGCCGCGATTTCCCCGAGGGTGTCGCTGCTGGCGCTGAACGTGTAGTCCGTTCCGTTGATCGTGATGGTGTAGTCACCATCCGTGTTGCCGGTGACCACGAACTCGGACACCTGCGCAACGTCGGCCTCGCGTCGACCGACCTTGACCAGGCTCGGCGCGCGCGACTGGGCGAAGATCGTTGAGATGCGGTCTTTGATCGCACTGGTCAGGTCGTCGTCGTCTGCCGCATCCGAGGCGCTTGCGTAACTTCGGACACGCTCCGGGTCGGCGAAGCCTGCATTCAGGTTCGACTCCTGGGCGACGATCAACGGAATCCCAAAGCCCTGGCGAGTGATTGCGCCCGCGCCGAGGCTGATCTGTACGTCAAAAACTAGATTGTCAATGCTCACGGTTCTCTCCTATTCGGTGAGGTCACGGGGCTGTCACGTCCACAGTAACCGGTAATCGTTCAGGGTCAATCTCGCCGGTCCCAATTACGCGCTCAACAACTCGCTGAGACTGCTCTTCGGTCGTCTCTTCCACGTAGCTGACCCGGTAATCCTGGGTGCGGCTTTGCTCGGTCGTCGTGCCCATCGGCCCGGCGAGGATCTGAATCGATGTGATGGCTTCCTGCACTTCAATTCCTGCATCGCCGTTGGCCTGAATGATGTCTTCACGGTGACGGCTCCGATCAATCTCACGCATGATCTCGTAGGCAAGACGGCCGAACGCGCGAACCTGAACCGTCGCCATGCGGCGTTCGATCGTAATGACCTCATAAAATCCTGGCGAGTCCATCGCGCCGGTACACTGCCGAGCTGGCTCGAGCTCAATGTCGCTCAGAATTTCAACCATTACGAACGGCTTCTGCGGTCGACCGAATCCCTGGTTGGCGATAATGACCTGGACGCCGGGAGTATCGATCGAGCGCTCCAGCCATTCGACGACGAGCGTCTCTGCGGTCGTCGGATTGTACTCTCGCGATTCAGCCATTCCCGACCTCGCTCTCTGGCGCGAGCAACATCCACTTCTTCTGGCTCAACAGGCCCCCGGAGAAGTCGAGCACGCCGCGCACGAAAAGCGTTCGACCGTTGTAGTCGATCCGGTCAGCGCCCTCGAGGTCGGAATCATCCTCGACTCCGCCGGCGATCAACGTGACCGACCCGTCGGTGTACAGCTTGAACTTCTCGCCAGCCGCGTTGCGGAATCCCTCCGGCGCGTTCGCCAGTTCGGCCTCACGCATCGGTTGCAGCGAGCCGCGAACTGTGAACGAGGAATCCAGGCTCTCGGTCCATACGCCGCCTGAGAGCGCTTTGGTGTAGCGCTCAACGGTCCAGGTTTTGCCGTTCAGCAGTACCGCCACGATTTACTCCTCGCCGAGCCAGCCATTCAGCCCAGCAGCACGCTCGCCGTTGGTCGCGAAGTCGTCCGGATTCATGCCGACAGATTCGAGCGCGGCAATCAGGTCGTCCTTCAGGAAGCTCTTGAGCGCAGCCGTCACGACACCCTCGAGATCGTCTGAGGGACGCTGCTCGGCCTCGGCTTCGGGTGCATCCTGTGGAGCCTCATCGTCCTGTGCGTCCTCAGACGCCGGCTCACCGCCAAAGTACGGAAGGCATCGAGCGCCGAATTTGCGAAGCGCTCTCGCGTCGTTTGCGTACGCCGGGGCGATGGTCTTCGACCGGAGCAAAGCACGAGCCGCCTGCAGCGGAAGCGTAAACGTGTACTTCTTCTCGCGCGGCTTTGAAATTTCGTCCGCGCTCGGAACCTTTTCATGTCGGCTCGCGCCAATGTTGAGTTCGCGTAACGCGACAACCTGGATCAATTTCGCCTTCATTTTTTTATCCTGTAACTGATGGATTGTTTGAGCCGCCCGTTTTCAATGAGCGGATTCGATGACTTCTTTCGCGCGATCGTCGAAGCGGCGTTCGGCGGCACACGGAGGTTGTTGATTTTCGCCACCACATCCTGCTTAATTTTGGTCCCGATAATTTTCAAAATCGTGCGCGCCGGGACACCCTTTGTCAGAAGGCTGGCCTTTCGCTCGACATATGAAACGTAGTTCTGATTCTCGTCAAACGTAGAACGAATGAACGACCTCGCTGGCGCGTTGACCGTGCCGAATTCGTTGAAGGTCGCCACATCCGCGATCGTCAACGGTCCGTCATACGGCTTGGACTGCGCCTGACTGCCGATGACTCCGACTTCAATCCGAGCGTTCTTGATCGCGCGAACTTCTCGCTTGAGCTCCTTCCACCCTTTGTCGATGTCTTTGACACTCATCAGATGACCACGAAAAAAGGACGCACGACCTGGCGCTGAAGTCGAAGAAACTCGAGGCCATACGGCGTGGTCCGAAGACTCACATCGCCCTCGCCCGCCACCGCAGCACCAGTCGCCAGGTAGTTGATCGCCTCGTCGCCAGTCTTGAGCGAGCCGATGCCACCGGCCGATGCTCCACCGGCGCCAGCACTGGCCGCGCGCTGGCCGAGCTCAATGATATGTGCGGCCAGCGCGATCGCGCCTCGCTCGTACAGGTCGCCCCACGAATCCTGATCCAGCTCGTCCTCAGCATCAGTGATGCACTCCTCGAGCAAGGTGTCCGAGAAGTCGC
>Ga0136601_1000304_pt1 | contig 22490 bp, 19 predicted proteins | sample AntRauMFilla2699_FD_181020 | JGI IMG/M metagenome (GOLD analysis project Ga0136601, IMG submission 181020) | Saline lake microbial communities from Rauer Islands, Antarctica - Metagenome Filla 2 #699 | ecosystem: Environmental > Aquatic > Non-marine Saline and Alkaline > Saline | place...
GCTCAAAGCCGAAAATGAGACATTCAAAGCTCGACTCGAAGCTTTGGAAGGGTCTACTGGCAGTACAACAAACGGAGGCGGAGCTGGCGCTGGTTCTGATGCAGGAGCTGTCGAAGATACTGACGACACTCCTACAGATAGTACTGATGGGACAGACGACGACGCTGGTGAGACAGCTGGGGACGGATCTGACGCAGAGACTACATCTGGTACTGATGATGGTGCTGCTGGAACGGATGGGGCAGAGTCAGGTACGGATACTGCGGCCACTGACGATGCTGCTGCAGACGATCCAGCCGACACTCCTACAGATAGTACTGATGGGACAGACGACGACGCTGGTGAGACAGCTGGGGACGGATCTGACGCAGAGACTACATCTGGTACTGATGATGGTGCTACTCCACAGGAATAATTAGCGTTTGTGCATATCTTGTACGTCGGTACGGAGAAATTCTCATGCTAAAAACTATACTGACAGTACCGTAGTAAAACACTTTAATATTTGCGTCCGTCAAGGTATAGTACGTGGTATGGAATTTAGGATTTCGACTGAAAAGACTCCAGCGGGGGACCAGCCAAAAGCGATTGCGTCGCTGGTGCAAGGAGTAAAAAGTGGTCATCAGCACCAAACTTTACTGGGAGTGACTGGTTCGGGTAAGACCTTTACGGGAGCGAATGTAATCCAAGAGATTCAAAAGCCAACGCTGGTGATTGCTCACAACAAGACATTAGCCGCTCAGCTAGCGCAAGAGTATCGTGATTTCTTCCCAAACAACGCGGTGCATTACTTTGTGTCGTATTATGACTACTATCAGCCTGAAGCGTACATGCCGACGTCTGATACCTATATCGAAAAAGAAGCACAAATAAACGAAGAAATAGACCGACTTCGACACGCTTCTACTCAAGCTCTTTTAACCAGACAAGACGTCATAATTGTTGCTTCTGTGTCGTGTATCTATGGTTTGGGATCACCAGAGCAGTATCTAAAAAAGCACCTAAAAATTGAACGAGGATTTGCAACTACTCGTACTGAGTTACTCCGTACGTTAATCGGTTTGTATTTTGAGCGTACAAATGCAGATCTCAACCCTGGACAATTCCGGGCGGTGGGTAATACGGTCGAGATTATGCCGACCAATGAACGTACAATTTATCGTCTAGGCTTTAGTGGTGCGGCGGTGTCATCAATTACTAAAATTGACGGCATTACACGAGCCATTATTGAAGAGCCTGAGGTATTCTTTCTTTTTCCGGCAAAGCACTTTGTGACACCAGAAGATGAGCGAAAAGTAGCCTATCAAGACATTGCGTTTGAACTACAAGAACAACTAAAGAAATTCAAAAAAGCCGGTAAGATTTTAGAGGCAGAGCGTCTGCGACGTAGAACTGAGCACGATCTGGCTCTTATTAGAGAAGTGGGGTATTGCAACGGCATCGAAAATTATTCCCGGCACTTCGACCGTCGAAATCCTGGCGAAGCACCATATACACTTCTTTCGTATTTCCCGCACACAAAAGAAGGTGAGCCAGATTTCTTGACTATCATTGACGAGTCACATGTGACGATTCCGCAAATTAACGGCATGTATGCAGGCGACCGTTCCCGAAAGGATACGCTAGTAGAGCATGGCTTTCGCTTGCCATCAGCGGTAGATAATCGACCGCTTACATTTGCCGAGTTTGAAGATCGGGTGGGGCAGCGCATTTATACATCTGCTACACCCGGAAAATATGAATATGCTGAACTGGAAAAGTCCCAGATACCCATGGTGGAGCAAATTATCCGCCCGACTGGCCTAATTGACCCTGAGATTGATCTCCGTAAGGTTACTGAAACAGGGAAGTATCCCGGACAGATCAAAGATTTTATTGACGAAGCTGAGCGTGTGATTGCTGGTGGGGCACGAGTACTAACTACTACGCTAACAAAAAAAATGGCAGAAGACTTAGCCGAGTTTCTGTCTGATCGTTCAATTAAAACGAAATATATTCACAGTGACATCGACACTATTGAGCGCATTACTATTCTCAATGACTTCAGACGAGGAGTCTTCGACTGTTTGGTGGGCGTCAACCTACTGCGTGAAGGTCTGGATTTACCAGAGGTGGAGCTGGTGGCAATTTTAGATGCTGATAAAGCTGGTTTTTTGCGTAGTGAGACTGCTTTGATTCAGACTATTGGCCGAGCGGCACGTAATGTGAAAGGGCGGGTAATACTGTATGCCGATGAGATGACTGACGCGCTGGAGTATGCAATTAGTGAAACCAACCGTCGACGCGCTATTCAAATAGCTTACAACACGAAGCATGGTATTACTCCGGCGACAATCGCTAAAGAAATCAAATCAATCACCGACCAAATGCGCACAGAACATGATGAAACTGTTGATACCTTACTTAAAGTTGATATGGAGCTATATAAGCGTAATCCTACTAAGGTTATCAAAGAAAAACGCCAGCAGATGGAGGATGCAGTAGCGCAGTTGGATTTTGAAACTGCCGCTATTATTCGAGACGAAATTATGTATTTAGAGGCGGAAGGTAATGGAAAGAAGAAGACGAAAAAAATGCCGATGTAGGTATAGCTGTACGTGTACTACAATTAGGTGTCTGGTTGGGGTAGTTTGATTTGCGCTGTACTAAGTCTAGTCAGACAGGTATACTAGTATGTCAATAGAGTAGTCTACGTTATGTCAAAAAACACCCCGTCACCCAAACAGAACACCAACAAAACAGCCTGGGAAGAACGAAGCTCAAAAATCATCGTACGTGGCGCTCGGACACATAATCTCAAAAATATTTCTGTTGAGATGCCGCGCGGAAAGATGATTGCTGTTACTGGCCCCTCTGGGTCAGGAAAGTCTTCCTTGGCTTTTGATACTATTTTTGCTGAAGGTCAGCGACGCTATGTGGAGTCGCTGTCTCCATACGCTCGGCAATTTCTTAATAAAATGCAAAAGCCCGATGTTGATGAAATCAGTGGCTTGTCGCCGGCTATTTCAATTGACCAAAAGTCAGCTAGTCGGAATCCGCGCTCTACCGTAGCCACCATTACTGAGATATACGACTACTTGCGTATCCTCTATGCTCGAGTTGGGCAGCCATACTGCTTAGACGTCGATGTGCCGATTGAGAAACTGTCTCAAGACGAAATTCTACATATTATCCTTACTTCAATCGAGAGTCGAGAAGTAAAGCAAGCCACCAAGAAAGACAGTGCTCGCGTGTTGGGTATAGAAGTATCTAAGGGACGAGTGTCTATCTTTTCGCCGGTCGTGGTGGGGAGAAAGGGCGAGTACTATCAGTTACTGTATGACCTCCTAGGTAAGGGATTTGAGGCTGTCAAAATTGACGGTCAGATCAAACAACTCCGTGACAAAATAGAATTAACAAAAACTAAGCGACACGACATTGATGTGCTCGTTGATGAAATATATGTCAGTGAGTTCACTGATGATCCAAAAGGGTCACACGAACGTCTGTCCGAAGCAGTAGAAGTCGCCCTTAATGTCTCCAATGGCTTGGTAAAAATCGAAAGTCCAGATGGATCGACCCGTACCTTGTCGGCTAAGTTTGTCTGTCCCGTAGACGGCTCTTCGTTCCCTGAGGTGGAGCCGCGATTATTCTCTTTTAATTCACCCTACGGAGCCTGTCCGGAATGTAATGGTTTAGGGGTAGTTGGTATTTTTAATGATGAAGAGTGTCCTGTGTGTAAGGGGGCACGACTGCGACCGGAAGCGATGCGGGTGTACCTTGGTGGAGATGGGGTAAAGAATCTAGGAATGAATATCGTGGGCTTTACTGCTCTAACCGTAAAAGAAGCGACTGACTTCATTAGTAAACTCAAACTTTCTAAGCAACAACAAGAAATAGCCTGGCCGGCACTGCGAGAAATCATCGAACGTTTGGAATTTATGAATAATGTCGGTATCGAGTATCTAACTCTTAATCGACGTGCCAACACTCTTTCTGGTGGAGAAGCACAGCGTATCCGCTTAGCTTCGCAGCTCGGCTCTGGCTTAGTGGGTGCCTTGTATGTACTAGACGAACCTAGTATCGGACTGCATCAGCGAGACAATGATCGGCTGATTAGTACTCTGACCGAACTACGAGATTTAGGTAATACTATTTTGATAGTTGAACACGACGAGGATACTATTCGAGCAGCTGATTACCTGGTTGATATTGGCCCTGGTGCGGGAGTTCATGGCGGGGAAGTGGTAGTGGCTGGTGATATGCACGAGCTCCTGACTGCCAAAGATAATCCATCTCAATCCATCACCTTAGACTATCTGCGTGGAACGAAGAAAATTATAGTTCCAACCCGACGGACTGGGCAAAAGGGTGATCTAAAGATACGTGGCGGCAAGGCCTTCAATATCAAAAATCTGGCGGTCGATATTCCGCTCGGTCGCTTTATTTGCGTAACGGGTGTGTCGGGTTCTGGTAAGTCTACCTTTATGTACCAAATGGTAGATAAAAACCTCAAAGCTCGCTTGGAGAAGCGTCACCGCAGTGCCAAGACGTATAACTGCGCCAGCTTTACTGGTAGTGAGTACTTAGGTCGTTCGATTCTGATTGACCAGTCACCAATCGGACGAACGCCGCGCAGTAACCCAGCCACGTATACAGGCGCTTTTACCCATATCCGTGATATGTTTGCGGCTACTGGTGAAGCGCGGGCGCGTGGATGGAAGCCGGGCCGATTTAGTTTTAATGTGAAGGGTGGGCGTTGTGAAGCTTGCCAGGGCAATGGAGTGATTGCGGTAGAGATGCACTTCTTGCCAACAGTATTTGTGACCTGCGACGTTTGCGATGGCCGGCGGTTTACGAAAGAAACGCTCGAAGTTACGTATCGAAAGAAAAATATTTATCAAGTACTAGAACTGACAATTGAAGAAGCTCATGTTTTCTTCAAAGATATCCCAGCGATTGAAGAACGCCTCAAGTCACTGCTAGATGTAGGCTTGGGATACCTCAAGTTGGGGCAAAGTGCGACCACGCTCTCCGGCGGCGAAGCTCAGCGGGTCAAAATCGCATCCGAACTCTACAAACCCCATACGCAGAAGACGATCTATTTACTGGATGAGCCAACAACAGGACTGCATTATGAAGACGTTAAGAAACTAATTGAAATCTTGCAGCATCTTGTCGACAAAGGCAATACCGTCATGGTTATTGAGCACAACTTGGATGTGATTAAATCAGCTGATTACGTGATTGATATTGGGCCAGAGGGTGGTGCAGGTGGTGGGACTATCGTCGCTAAAGGAACTCCCGAAGAAGTGGCTGAGTGCAAAGATTCACACACTGGACACTACCTTAAAGGTATTTTGTAGTATACTGAGCACAGAGAGGTGGCAACCAGTGAGGAGGGACTGACTATGACAGCAACTAGTCTAAAGCCTGACAATAGGCAGGTCGTGACCAATACGAGTCGATGGCCGGGTGACCACGAGGTACAGACAGTACAATCTTTTATGGATGCTCGTATTGCCGCTGCACGTGACCCTACGGAAGACCCAGGCTTACGAACAGCTGCCAGGTTTGAAAAAGGCTAACGACGCAGATGTACCGCCCCATATTGCATATGGGGCGGTTTCTGTTTGTGTGGTATATAGTAAAGTAATACAAGTATGAAAAAAACTGACCTCAAGACAACTGACTTGCCCGATGCACCGGGAGTATATTTCTTTTTGGATGCTCATAAAAAAATCTTGTACATCGGTAAAGCTACTTCACTACGTAATCGAGTACGTAGTTATTTTGTGTCTGATATTGCCGAAAAAAGATCGGCTTTAATTCAAAACATGGTTGCAACGGCCAGTACCGTTGAAGTAACTGAGACCGACAGTGTTCTGGAGGCTTTAATTTTAGAAACTAATTTAATTCGCACTCATAAACCGTACTACAATACACGCAGTAAGGATGATAAATCATATAATCATCTCATTATAACTAACGAGGATTGGCCGCGAGTACTGGTTGTACGGGGTCGGGATGTGACCGAGCGGTTTACAGAAAAAGAGATTAAGTACCATTTTGGACCATTTCCGAGCGGATCCTTGTTACGGGAAGCACTTAAGATAGTTCGCAAGCTGTTCCAGTTCTATGACACCAAAGAGCCCGTTGGGCAAGCTGCCACTAAACTAGCGCGGGGAGTGATTGATTTTAATAAACAAATTGGTATATATCCCAACTACACTGACAAAGTTACCTACAGCCAGACTATTCGCCATCTTAGGCTGTTCTTTTCTGGCAAAAAACAGCAGGTAATACGAGAGTTGCACAAAGCGATGATGCAGGCTGCAAAGCAGGAGCATTTTGAAGAAGCACAGCGCATCAAAAAGCAGATATTTGCCCTGGAGCATATTCAAGATATTTCACTCATCAAAATTGATAGAGTTACAAATCGCTCAGGGCTATTGGTGCGAGTTGAGGCTTATGATGTGGCTCATCTAGCAGGGAAAAACATGGTGGGAGTAATGGTGGTTTTGTCGGGAACTGAACCGCAAAAAGACGAGTACCGCAAATTCAAAATTAAAACTCTTACAGACGCTAACGATCCAGCGGCCTTGCAAGAAATCGTAGAGAGACGACTACGTCATCAAGAGTGGTCGCTGCCGAATATAATCGTCGTCGACGGTAATGAGGTGCAGAAGAGTGTGGTTGAAAAACTGTTATTAGAACATGCCATTAGTATTCCAGTGGTCGGCGTAGTGAAAGATGAACGGCACAAAGCCAGTCGGATTATCGGTTCATCAAAAATCATTACTCAGTACAAACTAGAAATTCTGCACGCTAACGCAGAAGCGCACCGCTTTGCTATTGCTTACCATCGACAGCAACAGCGCATCGCCCAACTTCGCTCATAACTGACACTGCCTACCTAGAGGATAGTAGCAGCGTGATATACTACTGCTATGAGTCATAAAAATGTAGTTGTTCTGCGCGGTGGCCCTAGTTCTGAATTTGCAGTGTCAATGAAAACGGGGCAGCAAGTACTGACTGCGCTACAAACATTGGGATATCACCCTCGTGATATTGTCGTAACAAAGCAAGGAGAATGGCTGGAGCACGGTATTGCGTATCAGCCCGCCATTGCTCTCAGTACTGCTGACACGGTGTTTATTGCTATGCACGGCGAATATGGAGAAGATGGTACTGTCCAGAGAATTTGCGAACGACTACATATTCCATTTACGGGCAGTAACTCGTTTGCGTCTGGTATTACATTTAACAAGCATGCTACCAAGAACCACTTGGCTAATACTCAGATTAAGACCCCGCAGCATATGTTGCTCACGCAACATGACGTACCTGATTTAGCTGAAGTAATTGCAGCTGCTACGAAAGACTGGCATACCGGGCTGGTGATCAAGCCGGTGGCGAGCGGTTCTTCGCATGGCATAGAAGTTTTTACTGATGTATCTTCTGCCATCCCTACAATCAGTCAACGATTGCAGACAGATGAATTAGTGATGGCGGAAGAGCGAATTGTTGGCACTGAGGCCACCTGTGGCTTGATTGAAAACTTTCGTGATGAATCGCACTACATGTTACCGGCAATAGAGATCATACCGCCGGCTGACGTTGATCACTTCAATGCTGAGGTAAAATACAACGGCCAGACCGAAGAAATCTGTCCTGGGCGATTTTCGTACGCCGAAAAAACCTTAATGGAAGAGTATACAAAACTTGCCCATAGAGAGCTCGGTTTATCACAATACTCACGAGCTGACTTCATTATCCGTGCTGGTCAGCCCTATTTTTTAGAAATCAATAGTCTGCCCGGCCTCACGACAGAGTCACTGTTTCCTAAAGCTGCTAAAGCAGTTGGTTTGGAATTTGGGTCCTTGATACAGCATCTGGTTGATACTGCCAAAGTATGGTAGCGGAGCATGTACGTAGCATATAACAAACCAGCTGCTCATACACAAAATGGCTCATATTTATCCACTCGTACATTTGTGGTTATGTGAGCAGACAAGCTATACTGATTGTATGAATGGAATTAGACATGAGCAAGCTGTATTAGTAGTAATGGCGTACATCGTCGGCTTCGTTACTGCCTTCATTGCGTTTGGCATTAGTGAGTCAAACAAGGCACTGCCGTTGACGAATTATAAAACTGATAATCATATTTCAGCTAATCAGGTTGCCGAAGCAGCTGATGCTGACGTAGTAGAAGTGACTCATTCTGATAATAAGGTGAGTTATGAAGATGGAATGTTGCAAGTGCACAATGTGTATGACAATCCCATTGTACTATCGGTTGATGTGAGTCTGATGCCAGAACTGGCAGAGGATCCACAGTTTTCTGATCAAGGGGTGCACCAGTCGCTGACCCAGTACGGAGTGTCACAAGATGGCAACTACGTATATTTCTGCGAACAGATGGTCCAACCGGATACGTGCCGTAGTTTTGTATACGATATAACCGAAGACCTAATCACTCCGCTAACTTTCTCTGGTGACGGAGCTGAGATTGCGGTCGCTGATGCAGCTACTGCTCGTTGGTCAAATGGTGTATTACAAATCGCTGAGTACACATCTGAGTATCAAAGTGGCATGTGGGACATGACAATCAACTAATTGTCTATTGACTTAGAGACTGAAAATTCGTACTATGTGTGTCGCATTCATTTGCGACTGCTGGGCCCGTAGCTCACTTGGTAGAGCGCCTCATTTGCACTGAGGAGGTAGCGGGTTCGATTCCTGTCGGGTCCACCAATAACACACCGCCTTTGGGCGGTTTTGTGTATTAAGGTGGGCACGAAGCACGTAAACTGCTTTGCCTTGCGACAGGCATCGAACAACTGCATCATGTTTGGCTGTTTCTAGCGTCAAAGCGGACGAGCTGTGTTCCGAGGTCGTTATGAGCGTTAGCTAAGTGCGAATCATTAGGACGATTTCTGTCGGGTCCACAGATGTACACCAAACACCATTGCTCTCGCAAATTGTTTTTATTTTGCTGTTGCTCTTTGATTAAGGCGCACATACTGCTTAGCATACGACAGTACTATCGGTATGACAGTAGGAAGTTTATTCAAGAGAGTCGATCATTTCTGCGTATTGAATACGAGATTTTGTGTCTTGTAGAGTAGTGATATCGGCTTCAATTATGTCCATAATTACCTGAAAGGAGCGTAATTTTGCATATGCTGATAGTGACAGCGCGTCAATAGTCTCTTGATCAGTCTTGGTCTGTCCCTCAAGTAGGTGTTCCATCACATAGTAGAGATAATCAGCTTCAGTAGCTAAGTCTTCTATGGTATCAGTGATTGTTACACCGATAGCACAAGCTTGCTGTACCCACGCATCCCACTCGCGGGCGTATGGGCCATATTGTCGCTGAAAGTTATCAGTCGTACATTCTGGCGCTCGCATGCAATAACGTAGTCTGACATCTAAACGATCTAGCAATACGTATTGTTGATGGAGAGTTGAAGTCAGTACAGTATCCATACTGCTTATGGTACACAGCAGTTAGCAATCTGTATACCTACCCCTGTGATTTGTGGTATGTATTGCCGTATTTGAAGTGGCTCACGGTACAGGGCTGTACATAGCAGTGCAGGTTGCATTTTGCATTGGGAACAACGCTATGTTGGCAAGTGACTGTACCTATTTGCGCTGTGTTATACTTACAATACTATGTTTTGGCTTGAAGTTTTCTCCTATGTGCTGCTGATAGACAGTGCCTTGGCGGTTGCAGTGGCTTGGTATGGTCAACGTTGGTATAGCCGAAGAGTCGGAATTGTGGCTTGCTATTTGCCGCCCGCTAAAGGTTGGGCAGTATGGTACTTTCTGTTAGCGATGCTCATATTCTGGCTGATTATTAGCGGCACCTAACGTGTCTGACGCTAGTGTAGGTTCGTTATGAAATACATTTTTATACTACTCATAACAATCAGTGTTACAGCTTGGCTGCTTGGGCCGTGGCTATATGTACAATTATTTACTCCCACTACATCCAGTATTGCCGAGCAATCACTACCAGTATCAGTTTCAGAAATTACTGAACTTGCAACCAACCTCTCAGTCCCTTGGGATGTTGCCAGACTACCAAATGGCAACGTGTTAGTAACTGAGAGAACCGGTGATATTGTGTTAGTGTGAGACGACGGCTCAACCAGCCGCCTCACTGTCCCTCAAGTACACGTGCAAGGAGAAGGTGGATTGCTCGGTCTAACCATGCATCCAAATTTTACAGAGAACCAATGGCTATACGTATATCGAACTGTCTCAACTGACCAAGGTCGGCAAAATGAAGTGGTTCGCTTTACCTATGCTGAGACACATGTACTGCGTGAAGAGACTGTTTTGATTAGGAACATCCCCGGAGCCACCTATCATGATGGTGGGGCGCTGGCGTTTGGTCCAGATGGGTATCTGTATGTCACAACCGGTGATGCGGGCGAGCCAGCTCTGGCCCAAAACCTAGACTCTATTGCCGGCAAGATATTACGGGTAACAGACACTGGTGAACCAGCCCCCGGCAATCCCTTTGATTCATTGGTGTATTCATATGGTCACCGTAATGCACAAGGCTTAGCGTGGGACAGTCGCGATCAGCTGTGGTCAACCGAGCATGGTCGGTCAGGAGTACAGAGTGGTTACGATGAACTCAATCGTATTATAGCTGGCGGCAACTATGGCTGGCCGGAGAGTCAGGGCGACACGGTCTTGCCGGGCACAATTGGACCGATAGTGCATTCAGGCGCCAATGAAACTTGGGCTCCAGCCAGCCTAGCTAGTGCGGGCGATAGACTCTATTTTGGTGGTTTGCGTGGGCAGCGACTGTACCAAGTTGTGCTCAATAGCGAGTCAGATGATGTGCTATTGACTGCCTATCTCACGGGTGAGTATGGTCGACTACGAGCCGTATGAATATTTGATGACAGTATATATCTGAGTACCAGCAACACCGACGGACGAGGTAGTGCCAGTGTTACAGACGACCGACTGCTACTCTTTCCTTTAAAACTATTTACGAAACCGAGCACGACCGAATCAGAATCATTACATCAACAGGACGCTACAGATGCCGCTCCAGCCACTTAGTCCACCAAGTACTTTGTAGGTGAATGTAGAGCGACCAAGATTGTTCAGATAAGCCAGATATTGAGTTGTAACTGCATGTGTGTATCGTATCGAGAGCACTACTCACCTAGCCGTTACTTGCTAACAGTGGATTGACAGGGAATGGAGCAGCACCTCTACTGCTTCCTCGCAGGCTTCTCCGGCGAACATACCCGTAAAGAATCTCCACTCAAACTGAGAGTATACTTGCCTCTAATTACCGAACGGGCTATAATCACCCGACTAATTATCGGGCCCTTAGCTCATCCGGTAGAGCGCATCCATGGCATGGATGAGGCGAGCGGTTCAAGTCCGCTAGGGTCCACATCAGTAGACACAATAAAAGCCACAGCAATGTGGCTTTTATTGTGTCCAGCATGCAAACAGCTTTGTTTGCATGCTGGTGTGGAAGTCGCAGGCATGTTTTGACTATTTATTAATGCTAAAACGGTCGAGGCGAGATCGAGGGTATGTAGAGCGCGTAATCAGCGAAGTCGGTGAGGATACTTAGTGAATCGTGATTACAGAAGCAGTACGTACGTCGAACCTGAACTAGTGCAACAACATGGATCTGTACATGAGTGAGGCCCGACTGCTCTGTAATGATTTTGGATGATTCTTGTGGCAGTCATTATTCTGACGAATCTCAGTGTATTTCTGTTATTCTGCGGTTTTTACGTAGTAAGCAATCGGTCTCACTTAGATGAATCATCAAGATTAGTTTGCAATGAGATTTTGTAGACATACCCACAACTCAACAATACATGGTGTTATTTGTTGCGCTAGTTTGGTATAGTTACTGTATATATGAATATGAAAAACATTTTGGTGATAGGAGTGGTTGTAGTGTTAGCCATTACAATAGGGTTATTCGCTTTGAATCGGGACTCTGGTGGCGCTAATGCAACTGCTCCGGCGCAAGGAATTGCTCTTGGTGAAGGGGAGGATATTATTGATTTGACCCTCGAATTCTTCAATCAATGGCTGGAAGACGTTCAGTCTTCTGAGGTCGACGCCTTTACGAGTGCAAATCTGGACACAGAATTACTAAATGAAGATGTGCGTGAGTATATTGCTGCCAATCGAACAAAAAATGATACTGACTTTGACCCCGTACTTTGCCAATTTACAACTCCTGAAAGAATCCTTAGTCGTACAATGTACCAGTTGGAAGATGGTGCCCAAATCATGATTCTTTCTCGCGGTGACGATACGCATCGACAGCAGCAAAGTATTGTTACCCTGGCGGTTAATGAAGATCTGTGGCAAATAACAGACATAACTTGTGCCAGCGGCGAGACTGCTCCAGACCGTGAATATACCTTTGAACAAAGCGGTTTTCTCCTTAAAAGTGTCCCTCCGCCACTGGATTCTACTAACTGGCACTTAGTCTTCGAGCAGAATGGACAGCCAGGCCATACCGTACCTCTTTTCTTTAATGAAAACAGTTCGTGTATTGATACCTCTGGTGTGTCTTCTGTTTGTCAGCCAGATGCATTCATTGAACCATCAGCTGCTGTAGTCAAAGGGTCAATGCAGGAGACAGGGGCGACTGTACAAGTAATTGAATTTCAGTAATTGGCTGCTCTATAGATTGCACTAGTACAATGTCGCTTAGTTTTTCCTCTAGCCGGACACAGTACGGTGTAGATGTGGCCCATAAGCGGATGGACGACCTAGATACAGCGATGTTGCAGTATGCAAAGTCCCATGTAGGTGCACGTTTTCTTGATATTGGCTCTGGTGCGGTCGGCCAAAGCAAAAGATTGGTAGCTGCGGGGGCCATGGTGCAAGCAATTGATATTGTTGACTACTCGCGTGAATTTGCTGCAGCGCAAACGGCTTTGAACGTGACTGATGCTCGTCTGTCATTTGTGCAAGGGGATATACTGTGCGTACTTGATCAGCTACCAATAGCAACCTACAACGCTGTTTGCTTGCAGCGTACGCTGCATTACGTACCATATAGTGGGGCACAACTACTACTGCGCCGACTGTCTACTATCGTTAATGGCCCACTGTACATATCTATTACTGGTCTTCAGTCAGCAATCGGACTGCAGTATCCGCAAAAAGATACGCCGATTGAACTGCGCTGGGGCACACTACTTGAAGCAGGGGCTGATATTTTTTCCATTAGTGCCCCGCTGTGTTTGTATAGTCAAGCTGAATTGTCTGCATTACTAGATAGCTCAGGCTGGCAGATTGAACGCCTGTGGACATCGGCTTTTGGCAACCATAAAGCTATTGCAAAGCCCAAGGTGTAGCGGGCGTGTTCAAATCTATCCCCTGTAGGGGATATGGTATACTAGGGACATGAAATACATATATATTATTTTAGGAGTAGCGGTTATTGCAGTGATTGCACTGTTTGTTATGATGCCATCATTTTTTACTATTAACCAAGTCGAACCGACCGTCGATAGTCAAAATCCCGACACCGAAGCACCTAATTCTGACACTAACGCTAGCGAACCTTCCGAAACAAATGAAACTGAAAACGTTACATTAGAGCCGATCCGCCAAAGCGTTATTGGACAATCAGCCGATGGAAACGCTATTACGGCATATCACTACGGAACTGGTGATACGGAAATCCTCTTAATTGGCGGAATTCATGGTGGATATTCTTGGAATACTACCGCAGTAGCATACGAGACAATGTCTTATCTCGAAACTATTGCTACTAATCTCGATACGGTACAAGTCACAGTTATTCCGGTTCTTAACCCCGACGGGCTAGAAACCGTTTTTGGAACGGCTAATGCAACCAATTTTTCGACTGTTCCAGCACTTGAAAATACTATCGCTGGCCGGTTTAATGGCAATGCTGTAGACCTGAATCGTAACTTTGGTTGCGAATGGCAAGCTGAAGGCACGTGGCAAAATCGCACTGTAAGCGGTGGGACTGCTGCTTTTTCAGAGCCTGAGTCACAGGCTATTCTCTCCTACGTTGAAGCTAATGAGCCTGCTGGTGCGGTTGTCTGGTATAGTGCTGCAGGTGGTGTATATTCATCAAACTGCCGTAATGGTGTACTGCCAGTAACAGCTGAAATGACTGACGCCTTCGCAGTCGCAGCTGGGTACCCGGCTTACGCTGAGTATGACTATTACGAAATTACAGGTGATATGGCCAACTGGTTTTCGGCCCAAGGCATTCCAGGAATTAGCGTTCTTCTAACTAGTCACCAATCTGTCGAAGCCGACAAAAATATTGCCGGTGTTAATGCTATTATTACGTATTTCCAAACTAATTAGACCTCTATGGGTTGGCGTTGGTACGTAATCATTATTGAGGTGCTGGTTGGCTTACTAATCATCACTGCCGCAGGGTACTTGCTCTATGATGCTAAAAATATCACCTCAGACAGCTCTGAGAAGCTAGCTACTTCAACAGCAGCAATTTCTGCGGAAGCAGTGCCTGCAACCGATCCAATAGTATCGGTGATTGGGCAGTCTGTAGACAGTCGACCGATTCACACCTACTCATTTGGGAATGGCGACAAAGAAATCTTATTTATTGGAGGTATACATGGTGGGTATGAATGGAATAGTGTCTTACTGGCGTACGAAATGATTGATTACTTCACCACTACACCTGAAGATATTCCAGCAGATATTTCACTTGTAATAATTCCTGTCCTTAATCCAGATGGGTTGGCTACAGTCACCGGTACTACTGGACGATTTACCGTGAGTGATGTGACCAACTGGAGTGCTGATGGACGCGGCCGTTTTAACGCTAATACTGTTGATCTGAATCGTAATTTTGACTGTAATTGGTCACCAAGTAGTACGTGGCGGAGCGCACCGGTACAGACCGGAACAGCTGCTTTTTCTGAGCCAGAGGCACAAGCGTTACGGGATTATGTTCTGGCAGCACAACCGGTAGCCACAGTTTTTTGGCACAGTGTTGCTAACGCAGTATATGCATCAGAGTGCAACGCTGGCGTACTTCCTGTCACGCTAGATATTATGGATGCCTACGCTACAGCTGGTTCTTATGCCGCTGTGCCAGTGTTTGATGCTTATCCAATTACAGGCGACGCAGAAGGGTGGTTGGCTAGCATCAATATTCCAGCTATCACTGTCGAACTAGAATCGAGGGATAGCATTGAGTGGTCTCGTAACCTAGCTGGCACAAAAAGCGTTATTGACTATTTTTCTGAGTAATACGCCTTGTGCATGGTGTGTGACGCGCACAAATACGACGCACCACACTGAAAATAATAAAGAACCGACATATGTCGGTTCTTTATTATTTGTTGGCAGATTGAGCAGTAGTAATGAGGCCAGTAGTCTCACATACAGCGCACGTGCGTGCTCGTGTATGTGCCGCAAGATTGTCTGCAGGAACGTCGGGCAGACGCTGTCTGGGTATTAACCTAGAGTTCCTGGGCGTCGAGAATAAATAATTGGGATTAGTACTAGCGTTATCACAACAGAAAACAGTAGTCCGAACATTACTGCGTACGCTAGCGGTGCCCAGAGATCATCAGAGTAGGTTAGTGGCACCATACCCATTACCGTGGTAAAGGTAGTGAGGAGGATGGGGCGAATTCGGTTGGTAGCACCGTCGATTACAACTGCTTGAATACTCTTTTCTGGATTACGACGCCGATCCTGGTTCATAACATCGATAAGTAAGATTGAGTTATTAACTACAATTCCAGATAGAGCGATGAATCCCATTATAGAAGGGAAGGAGAGTGCACTTTGCATCAGAGCTAAACCACTCATGATACCGATTAGTGAGAATGGCAAGATACTGAGCACGTAACTCGTGTGTAAATACGAATTGAATTGTAGTACCAGAACACTGATCATGAGTACAATACCGACAATCAAGGCCAGAAAGATTTCTACAAAGGCCTGGTCTGATTCACCACCTTCACCGCCACTGACTACTGTTACACCTGCTGGCACAGTCAAGTCGTTGTTAATAGCGTCAACTAGATCTGTTTGCACAGTACGAACGTTGGCGTCGCCTGTCACATCTGCCGATACGGTAACCACTCGCTCACCTTCTTCGTGGTTAATAACTGTTCTTGATTCTTGTAATGTAATGGAGGCAATAGCATCTAGCGGCACTGCTTCACCATTATTTGTTGGAATTGTTAGTGCCCGAATGGTATCTATCGTTACTTGATTGGCTTCTGATCGACTGCTGATCGGCTGATTAGTTAGATTAAGTTGCACCTGTACTGGCACTTCAGTTGTAAGCGAGGTTAGAACAGTTGCTTCAGCCCCAAATACCGCACTTCGTAGCGTATTAGAGACAGTCTGAGCGTTAAGCCCAAAGGCAGCTGCTTTAGCGATGTCAAGAGTTATATTGAATTCAGTACTAGCATCAACACTACTATCAATGTTAGTCACGTTGTCCATGCCATTAAGGAGCACTTCTGTTTGGTTAGCAAGCGCAACCAAATCGTCAAGGTTGTCGCCAGTAAATGAAACACCGACCGGGGAGCCAACTGGCGGGCCATTATTAGGCTGACTGACAGTAATGGTGCTACCAGTAATATCGGCTGTACGACTGCGCAAATCAGTCACAATTTCCGTGCTAGTTAATTCTCGGTCGTCACGTAGTAGTACAAAAATGCTAGCTAGTTTTTCGCCACTACCACCGCCTGAAAATTGATTGCCACTACCGACAGTAGTTACAAATGAATCAATGTAGGGCGCTTGATACAATGCCTCTTCAATTTGACGTACAGAGAGGTCTGTCACTGACTTAGTGCTACCTTCAGTTAGTTCGACATCGACAAAGACGTAGTTTAAGTCACCTTGTTCAAAGAAGATAACTTGTACAGGTTGAACAGTGGGTAGAGGACTAGTAATTAATATAGCCAGCGCAACACTAGTGGCAGTCGTGGCTATCCAGAGACAGCTAGCTATCAGCCGTTTGCGCCAGCCAGTGCTAGATAGTTTCGCCATAAACTGATAGCGCCAGCGATACGTTATGAATATCAAACCAGCTGCAATAATACCCGCAAAGAGGTCATACATTAGGAAGAGAGCGCCAACCAGACCAGCTGCTATAAGCGCCAAGAATATTTGCTGGGCCCGAATATCGGACAAGTAAAACTCTAGTTTTTGCCGGTACCATGATTCAAGTACTTGCGTATACGCATATTGCTTTTGCTCTAGTTTTGTGGCGCTGCGTCGTCGCAGTAGAGAACTGGCAATGACTGGCAAAATAGCCAGGGCCACAAATAACGACGCAAACAAGACGAAGACCAACGTGAAAGGGATACTTTTAATGAATTGTCCGGTGACTCCGCTCACAATAAAAAGTCCGGCAAACATCGATACCGTGGTCAGCGTGCCGGCAATGAGCGGAGCGGCAAAATCTCGTACGGCGGCCCGAGCGGCGGTCTGCTTGTCTGCGTCGGGAGCGTCTTTGAGTCGACGATTGATGCCCTCAACCATCACGATACCGGAGTCAACTAAGATACCAACTCCCAAAATCAGAGCGAACGAACTGAGGAAGTTAATAGTGTTATCAGAGTAGAATAAGCCAATAAAACCAAATAGAAACGATAGAGGAATGGCTAATCCAGCCACCAGTGCTTCACGCCAGCCTAGCGCGATGACTAGAATAAACATGACGAGGAATATGGTTTGTGCACCAGAGCTAACCAGACGTACCAAATCATCGTTATTCTGCTTACCAAGGTCAAGCACTGATAATACGTCATAATTGGCCAGTAATTCGCCGTCTGCCTGAAGCTCTGTGATGCGTTCCTGAACTTGCTTGGTGATAGCTGAAATATCACCTCCACTTTGTTTGAATACATTAAATGATATAGCTGAATCAGCGGGCTCGCCATTCTGACTAACTCGAGAGAAGGCAGCTGGCTCAGTAATAGTGTCGTACACAGTAGCCACATCTCTGACATACACTGGCTGGTTACCACGAGTGGTAACCGCAATTGCCTCAATGTCAGCAATATCATTTGGCGTGCCTGAAAACGTTAGGTTGTACAAAATTCCGTCATTCTCAATTTGACCTATCGGCGCCGCCTGATTAGCTGTACCAATCGCTCGAATTACGTCACTAACTGAAAGCTCATACTGTGCTAGTGCAGTCTGTTCAACAATCACACTGAGTTCTTTTTCGCCGATTCCACTATATGTAACTTCTTTAATTTGTGGCAGCGCCTCAATTTCATCTTGTAGAGCTGAGCTTACTTCTAAGAACGTCTCGGGTGCCGCAGTCCCGGCAATAGTAAAGGTTAGAATTGGCTGGTTGACGAAATCTACTTCTGTTACGGTCGGCTCTTCGGCACTACTAGGTAGTCGAGGAACAATACTATCCACCTGACTTTTTAAGTCAGTGATCGAGGTGTCTAAATCAGCACTGGTTGAAAACTCAACAACTACCGAAGAAACGCCCTCGCGTGAGGTAGAGGTGATACTATCTACATTTTCCAGCGATCCCAGCAAACCCCGCTCGATTTCGTTGGTGATCAAATTTTCGACATCCGTGGCTGCTGCACCAGGCAGTACTGTCGTCACAACCCCAATTGGTATGACTACTTCGGGCGACGATTCACGCGGAATGTTAACTAAGGCATATGTTCCGACTCCGAGTAAAGCAACAATCAGTAAGTAGGTGAACTTACTCTTGGTGATAAAAAATTCCCACATATAGCTTAATTTGTAGTTACTGTAGACCCGACTATTAAACCGCGAGCATCAGTGATTACTTCTGTGTCAGCAGTAATCTCGCCGCTGACGCCAATATAACCACCTCGTATTTGACCAAGTGTGACCGGGATAGGGGTAACTACTCCATCAACTACCGTCAAGAGAGCACCGTCTTCGAGCGAGAATGCGATGGCGGTCAGGGGGACATGCAGTGAAGATTCGCTACTTTGTACTGATTCATGCAGAGAAACTGTAGCAGTTGTTCCCGACAGAAAAGCTGTGCTTTCGAGGCCAATTTTAACAGCAATTTTTTGAGTGGTGCTGTCTATAGCTGGTGCAATACTGCTAATAGTGCCTGAAAAGGAATCGTTCACTGTTACCATATCGCCAGCGTTCAGATTACTGCGTTCGTCGGCGGTGACGTAAATGGTAATTTCGTACGCACTGTCATTAATAACCTCAGCCACAGGAGCGGTATTGCCAACAAAGTCACCTACTGAAACAGAAAGGCTGTTAACAGTACCAGCGATTGGACTACGGATAACCGTCTTGGCTAGATTGGCTTGAGCAGCCTGCAACGCACCCAGTGATTGCTTGACTTGGGCTGCCGTGAGTGAGACAGAGGTGGTATCATCGCCAATTTGTGCTCGCACCACAGCTTCTTCGGCGGCAGTAAGGCTAGTTTGGATAGTTTTTAGATTTTGTACAACCCCAGTGAGGTTGGCTCGCTCAGCACTCAGGTTAGCAGTATACATAGATAGTGGCTGACCTTGGAATTGTACATCAGCATTAGGAGCAGTTGTGGCGACCAGAAGCTCATTGAGTAACCCGAGAACTCTTTCTGTTCGCGTAATTGCGACGGTGATGACTTGCGATACATTACCTGTTGCAGAAATAGTAGCGAGCTGAGATTGCCACTCAGACATAATGCTTTGCAATGCTACTCGCTCATTGCGCATGAAATTAGTGTTAACACCATTGATTCTTACTGTCGGGAAGGCTCCTTGAGGGTTAGCGTAAAATTGGTCAATGACCGTAATTAGCGTGTTGTTACTGGTATTGTAAGCCGAACGAACTGCAGTCACTGCTTGGTTTCGTGAGCTGGTTAGACTGGTTTCAGTATTGCGTAGCGCACTATCTGATTGCTGATTACCTTGCTCTGTACTCGCTAAGGCTGCTTCATAGGCACCTTCGGCCTGGGTTAAGGCGGCTCGTTGCGCAGCATTCTCTAACTGTGCAATTATTTGACCAGGCTGCACTACATCGCCGACAGCAACAGCGACAGACGTGACGCGGCCGCCTGCTTCGGCTTGTATTTGAGCCTGATTGACGGCTTGAATGGTCCCCACGTAATTCCGTGCGCTACCCGTTGCTAAGCTGCCGATTGGGGCCACGTCTACAAACTTAGTAGCACGTTCATTAGATTCCTCGGTAGCGTCTGGAGTGAACAGCGAGTTAATATTGTAGCCAGCTAAAGCTACCACCAGTACTCCAACCACAGCAATCGTTCGGCGACTATACATACTGAAAATTTTCTTTAACATATCTGTTTCTTACGCAATGGTTTACCTTTTTAATACGAAAAGGGAATAATGACATACATTCTTGTATTTGTCCATGTCTACACGAGCAAGCTCTGGCTAGTGTAGAAGGCAGACTGACTATCTTACGTGGCTATGATACTATGCAGGTCTATGTTCGGAAAAATAAAAAACTTTGCAGTCAAAAAAATGCTGCAGTCACAAATGAAAGACGTACCAGCTGACCAGCAGCAAATGATTATGGAGATGTTAGAGAAGGATCCGACGCTATTTGAAAAAATTGCCAAGGAAATGCAAGCTGAATTAAAAAATAACGGCAACAACCAAATGCAGGCGGCCATGAAAGTCCTGCCCAAGTACCAAAAGGAAATTATGGCGGTAATGAGTCCTGAAATGAAAGAGAAGATGATGAAAATGCAAGCTGGTAGCCAAGGACAATTTAATCCAAATGGTTCAATTCGACGATAGTCCTTTGGTAGTCACACACAGTAATCAACATACCCACACTGTATCTGTGGGTATGTTTAGTTATACTTCAGTACATGACATCAAATATTTTAGTAATTTGTGGACATCCTTCCACCGACTCGTTTTCAAACGTCATGGCCGACCACTACCAAGCCAGCGCTGAAGACGCCGGACACGCAGTTACTCGGGTTAATGTCGGAGATCTCAAGTTCGACCCAATTTTGCACGAAGGTTATAAAGTAATTCAACCTTTAGAGCCAGACTTGGTTGATCTGCAAGAAAAATTTAAGGCTGCTGATCATATTGTGATCGTTTATCCTAACTGGTGGTCTGCCATGCCAGCGTTGTTAAAAGGATTGTTTGATCGAATGTGGATTCCTGGATTCGCTTTTAACTTTAACCGAGCGACCAAACGTATAGATAAGCACCTAAGTGGCAAAACTGCTCGAGTGATGATTTTGTCGGGCACTCACAGCCCATTTCAAGCTTGGTGGAACTATGGTGACTACACAAATGAAATTCAGTTTGGTATTCTAGAATTTGCCGGCATTCGCACCCAAGTGTCTTCTTTTGGACCATGTGAAAAGGTAAGTGACGAAATGCGATCAAAATGGCTTAAACAGGTTGAAAAACTAGGTCGAAAAGCTCGCTAAACAGTGCTTTTAATGGCAAGCGGTACATAGGTTTGTCACTGCGGAATAATGCGCGCTACGTAACGTATGTTCTTTCACCAACTGGTAAAAGAACTATTTATGGGATGGTATACTTGAAATATGAATTCACAATCAGCCTGGTATGTAGAATTAGTTAAGCCAACCTGGGCTCCGCCGAGTTGGCTGTTTGGCCCGGTGTGGACAGTTTTATATATTGTTATTGCAATATCCTTTTCATATGTTTTGTATCAAGCCGTTAAAGGGGTGGTGCCATTTTATGTAGCTTTACCATTTGTATTGAATATAGTTTTTAATTTAGCCTTTACACCTTTACAGTTCACTGTACGGAATAACCTATTAGCTACCATAGATATTATTTTAGTACTTGTAACGCTAGCCTGGGCCTTATGGGCTATTTACTCCTACTACCCGTGGGTGACCTATGTGAACATACCGTATTTTGCCTGGGTGAGCTTTGCTACTGTGTTACAGTGCACTATTACGTATTTAAATTGGTAGCCTGCCTTTGCATCTGTCACGCAATCTGCTACTGTACCCGGTATGTCAAAACTATCAGTCGGAATTGTTGGTCTACCAAATATCGGTAAGTCAACCTTATTCAATGCACTAACCAAAAACTCCGTGCCGATGGAGAATTATCCTTTCTGCACCATAGACCCATCAGTAGGGGTCGTCGCTGTACCCGACAGTCGACTTGATACGCTCAGTGCAATCTCTCAATCTCACAGTACGTTACCAGCCGTTATTGAATTTGTAGACATTGCTGGCTTGGTAAAAGGGGCGGCTGCGGGAGAAGGGTTAGGCAATAAATTTCTGTCTAATATTCGTGAGACAGACATGATTTTGCAGATAGTACGTATATTTGAAGACAGTGACGTGCATCATGTCTCTGGCGATGTGCAACCGTACGAAGACATCAGTATTATCAATTTAGAACTAGTGATGGCAGATTGCGAAACAGTAGGTAAACGACTACAAAACCTAGAGCGTGATGTAAAGCGAGCTGACAAAGCAGCTGTTGCTGAGCAGGCTGTATTAGCTCGACTGTATCCGCACCTGGAAG
>Ga0136601_1000306_pt1 | contig 22400 bp, 29 predicted proteins | sample AntRauMFilla2699_FD_181020 | JGI IMG/M metagenome (GOLD analysis project Ga0136601, IMG submission 181020) | Saline lake microbial communities from Rauer Islands, Antarctica - Metagenome Filla 2 #699 | ecosystem: Environmental > Aquatic > Non-marine Saline and Alkaline > Saline | place...
CTGGCGATAGCTTCAGTAGTACATTTACCACCGTATACGCTGAAACGGGCAGCCTCAAAGAAGCCTTGTTACGTGGGCCAATTAACTCTATGAGTGTGGTTCAATATATGGGCGCACAAGAAGGGTTACTGCAAAGAGATAGGCTAGAAGAGTATTTAGAAAATGCACCTGAGGATTATAAAGCAGAAAAGATAATGTAATGAAATTATGAATGAAGGATTGAAATTCCCTAATATGAATAAAAGTGATTCAGAGCGCGCGGCAAGAAATAATACTCCAAGGAATAATAAGGAGATGTACACCGAAAAAGCGAACGCGCGAGAAGCCAGTGCTCATGAGGCATGTATGCTCAAATTATTGAATGATTTCCCAGCATTTGTTAAAAATTACTCGACATCAACTGAAATTAAAGTGGCAGTAACGACAAAAGAAGGTACGCTCATTACGAATGACCTAGACAAAGCACGAGAGCTAGCTGAGAATTATAAATCTAAAAAATAATGTACTATGGAGAAATTCAACCCAGAAATACCTCAAACACTTCGCCAGAAAAAACAAGAAGTTAATACTAGTCACTGGAAAGAAACCCCATTGAGTAAGGAGGAGCAATCCAAAAAACGTTTGAAAGAAGTTAACGACAACCTTAGAGATTTAGGAGAGATTATTAATGGTGATCATGATGTTATCGCTATACCAGAAGGCTGGGATGAGAAAACCTTAGAAGATATAGTAGGATCTTTTGAAAAACTTAAGGAAGAGCGCGCGAATATAATGGAAGATCTAGGTAGAGACCCACTGTTAGACTAAATCAGAATACGGACTAATGCTAATATCGCAATAATTGCAAAGACTACATTAAGGCCACCCGACGGGTAGTCTTTTTTGTGAAACGCATTGATGAGTACTCCTGTTGAGCCAAAAACATTAATTAATTGATACGATAGATCAGTCGGTAGTATTACTTCAAAGCTCACGAGCGCAAAACCTACCACGACAGCAATCGCACCAGTCCATCCGACTATTTCATATACATAATTAGGCATTTTTCTTAACTAATTGCTCTACAGTTTTCATAATACTGTCAGAATCTAATCCATATTCTTTAATCAATTCGTGTGGTTCTCCTGATTGGCCGAACTTGTCCTGCACACCCACAAATTTCATAGGCACAGGATGATGTTCTGCCAAGCATTCTGCTACAGCGGACCCCATACCCCCTGCACATTGATGTTCCTCGACGGTGACGATAGCGCCACATTGTTTTGCAAACGCTACTACAGCATCACGGTCTAGTGGCTTGATAGTCGCAAGATTCATTACTGAAACACCAATACCCTGTTCAGATAAATTGTGCGCCGCCATAATTGATTCATGTACTAACGAACCACAGACAATAATCCCAACTACCGGATTATCCGACTCATACACAATCTGTGCTTTACCAATTTCAAAAGGTGTCTCAGTAGTCGTAAATACAGGAAATCCTGCGCGTGATAATCGAATATAGACTGGACCGTCATATTCAGCGGCTGCAATGGTTGCCTTGCGCGCCTCTTCTGCGTCAGCAGGTACAAGAACGGTCATATTTGGCTGCATACGCATTAACCCAATGTCTTCTAGTGCTTGGTGTGTTGCGCCGTCTGGGCCAACTGACAAGCCAGCATGTGAACCTACAATCTTTACTGGCTGTTTATTTAATGAAATCGTAGTTCTAATTTGTTCATTATTACGCCCAGGAGAAAATGTTGCATAGCTTGCGATAAAAGGAATTTTCCCCGCGGCGGCCATACCTGAACCTACGGCTGCGAGGTTCTGTTCTGCTACGCCCAATTCAATATAGCGTTTAGGGAATGTATCTTTGAAATCCTGCATGCGCGTAGACTCGGCAAGGTCTGCACACAATGCCACTACATTATCATTCGCTTCTCCTGCCTCGACAAGCCCTCTTCCAAAACCATTACGTGTTGGTTCTGATTTGAGCTTGTCAGGATTAAGTGCATGTTCGTTTAATTGTAGTTTTTTGTTTAACATATTATTCATGGTCACTTGCTCTAATTGTTCCCCCTAACGTACGCAACTCTTTCAAAAACCTTTTTTCATCTTCAGTGCTTGGCGGTTTACCATGCCACGTATAGTCAAATTCAATCTCCTTTATACCTTTCCCGGGTATAGTATGTGCGATAATAACCGTTGGTTTTTCGTAAATTGCTTTGGCTTCCTCGATGGCATCTATAAATTCAGGAATGTTATGTCCGTCTACCTCGATAACATGCCAATTAAATGCGCGCCATTTATCGGCAAGTGGTTCTAATGCCATAACGTCTTCGGTCATTCCGTTAATCTGAATATTGTTGCGATCTATAACGCCCGTAATATTTGAAAGTTTATGATGGCCGGCAAACATAGCTGCTTCCCAGATATTCCCTGCATCTTGTTCCCCATCACTCATCAAACAATACGTACGCCATTTCGAACCGTCCATACGAGCAGCGTATGCCATGCCTGCGGCTTGTGATAATCCAGACCCTAATGGACCCGATGTTGTTTCCATACAAGGTAACCGATCACGTTCTGGGTGTCCCTGTAAACGACTACCAAATTTACGTAACGTAGATAACTCTTTTATAGGAAAATAACCTGCATGCGCCATGGTTGCATAACGAACAGGTACAATGTGGCCATTTGATAGGACTAAGCGATCACGGTCTTCCAGCATTGGATTTTTTGGATCATGGTGCAAAATATGAAAATAGAATGCCGTAAAAATATCAGTCATTCCTAATGGCCCGGCAGTGTGCCCGCTCCCGGCGTCCTCGAGCATATCGACAATAGATTGACGAATATCATTTGCAGTCAATTCAAGTTTTTTTATTTGTTCGTCGGTTAAGTGCATAATTGTAGTACGTGGTAAGTAGTAAGAAGTAAGAAGTAATTAGTCAGTAGACACCTAGGTTATAGTTTCTTCAAGGGTGGTAACGCGATGTTCTAGATTTGTCACAACATCGACCTTGGCTCGTGTATGTGCTAGATCATCGATGCGGTTGTTCACGCCATCAAACTGTTGATTCATCTTTTTTTCTAATTTTTCAAACTTTTCATCTACACGCTCAAAGCCTTGTGCAGTAATAGTTGCAAGTTTCTCAACTTGTTTTTCTATATTTTCAAGTTTATTTTCGATGTGGTTACTCATGTCACTATTGTAACATATGTTTTATAAATATTATTAATAGATTACTGCATATACACTTTAAACCTCGGAGATATTTTATTCTAAAGTTCTAACGAATTAACGAACTTGTTTATACAAAAGACCATAGAACGAATTATATAAAGTCACTAGTGTATTTTATTATTTAATTTATAGCAAAGAAATACATACAGCAATTCCTAGCAGAATATTAGTTATTCATCAGGGAAATTATAACATGAAAGTTCCTGCTTCAATTGCTGTGCATCTGCATACAAAATCGTATTCAAACCTTGTTCTTTTGCCAAATCAATGTACTTCCTTTTATTATCAATGAATATTACGTCCTCAGGTTGCAGACCAATTTCATCTAGTAATTCTTTATATGACTGTGTAAACTTTTTTCTCTTATCTGTGCAAGAAAAAACAGCTTTTTCAAAAATATCACTGACGATATCATGTAAATACTCCAAATGAATAGGGTTGGTATCTGAATATATATAATTATCTACCTTCGCGCTTTTAAAAATATTAATTACTTCAGTATTTCTTTCCCCTGTCCAGTATAATTTTTTGTAGTTACTCAAAAATTTAGTTTCCTTTACACCTAACAATTTTGCACCCCGACTAATAAATTCTTCTATATTAATCTTTCTCATGCCAAAATCAGCACGCAGCTCTTCACTTTGAGGAATATGATCCCAAAATTCATTGACTTTAGGATCATCCACAAGCACACCACCTATATCCCATAGTAGAGCTTTTATTAACATAAATAACTAACTCATTTTTCTTAGCTGTTCAATATTCTCTTTCACTACACCACTGCCAAAAATCGCTGACCCCATAACAAACCGAGTAGCTCCAGCATCAGCGAATTGTTGAATAGTGTTTGTATTCACAGAGCCATCTACGCTAATCGGTAAATCTGGATATTCTTTTTTAATATTAGCTATCAAACCTAACGCTCGTTCGTCAAATGGTTCGCCCTGTTTACCAATCTCGGCAATACCCATTACTTGTACACAATCAATTAATTCAACGTATCGCGCTAATTCACTCACATCAAAATCATTATTAAATGATAATCCTATCTCGATAATCTCACGGATAGACTGTAATTCCTGTAGTGCCTTCGCTGGGTCATGTAATGACTCTAGATGAAAAATTATACGGCGCGGCCCCATACGCACCCATTGGTCAATATGTTTGTCTGGGTGACGCACCATCAAATCTAATTCATAATCAACCTCTTCCCAATTCGGTAGCCCAGCCTCTTCATTCTGAATAGCTTGAAAGTAGTCATCGTTTGGTACACCGTCTGGCGCTGATGAAAAATACGGCCATGTAACACCTGAGACAAAATCACCATCCATTAGATCTAGCTGCACTGTGGCTACGTGGTCTTTGACCAACCCCACATGGCTTTCCAGATCGTTAATTTTTTTAGGCATTATTGCCGGGATAATTTCTAACATATATCTATGTATTAGCTTTAACTAATTCCTGTAATATTGTACGTTGTCCTCGCTTTATTTTTTTCTCTAAAACAGTCATATGTTCTCGCAATTCTGCAAGTTCTAATTCCTCTGTTTCAGCCTCAGCTTTGTCAGTATATTCTGAACGCAAGGTTAGTAATTGAGTTTGTTGTTTACGCAATTGTTCCTTTCGAGGGTCTGGCGTGGCATCTATCCATTGCCACTCACCCAAAATGCGCTGAACTACATCATCAGTCTCTTTTTCTGTTTGCAGGGCGAGATCATTCATATACCATATTATAACGTATTAACATCATGTTCGCGAAGGTACTGCTCAAAAGATGGCACGTCTATAAAATGATGTGCGTTGATACCAATCGCACTAGCAGCTGCTACATGGTCTTCTCTGTCATCAGCAAAAATTATTTCATTGGGTTCATAATCACCTAATTCCTGTAACACATACATAAATATTTCAGGTTGAGGCTTTACTAATCCAACCTCTGATGAAATTACCATAGTGTCAAACAGCTCTTCCAAATTGTGTTCCGTAATTTGTGGGCGTAGACTTTTTCCGCTGTAATTTGAAACGAGCCCAATTGAGTAGTCATTTTTTCTAAGTTTATGTATTAACTTAATCAAATCTGCGCGAATATATGAAGAGCTTGTCCTAATAGCACCTCTGAATGTATTTAATTCTTCACGACTCATACCCAGTCGCTCAGCAACAATATTTTTAAATTCATCTGACGTCATATGACCTAAGTCAACCCGATCGGACAACGATGAAAATTCTTTATGGCGAGATGCTAGGTCTGGTACCTTCTCCTCTAGTAATGACCAATACCAATCAGCATTAGTTATAACGCCGTTGTAGTCGAAAACAATTCCTTTAATCATATTCAAGCTCGTCAATTTTATTAATACGTCGTGTATGTCGCTCCTCTTTTGAAAACGGTGTTTCAATAAATAACTGTACTGCCTGTTTAGCCTCTTTTTTATCAATAAACCTGGCTCCGATTGAAAGTATGTTTGCATTATTATGTTCACGTGCCAATGGTATGATATCAAGCACACCACCCCCTACCCCCCTCCTCAAAGAGGAGGGGGGACCCTCACCGTAGTACACTACCGCACGCACATCTGAAAAACGATTTGCAACTATTGCTTCCCCTTGACCAGAACCACCCAGCACAATACCAAATTCATCAGGGTTATCAGATACGGCTTTTGCTGCAAGAGCTACATAGTCAGGATAATCGTCCGTTGTATCTAATTCATACGCTCCATGATCGATACATTCGTATCCAGCATCAGCTAAAAAGCCTTTGAGGGATTCTTTAAGTTCATATCCAGCATGATCTGTAGCGAGGTGTATTTTCATATATTAATAATTAATAGTTTTTAATAATATTTTTTCAAGCTCTGTTTCGTTATATACTTCACCATTTTCATTATTTATATCTCGAAGTAATTTCATGATGTCGTCTTTACTTCTCTGTTTATCTGACATCATACGAATGGTTTCGGTACGTCTGCGTAGTTCCTCTAAAAATTTTACACGATTTTTTTCATGTTGTAGTATACCTAATTTTGCATTTTCATATCCTTTTTCAAACATAGTTATCTGACTGCATGTAACGGTGTACCATTTTTATACATAATATACTGTTGTGAAGTCAGAAATTCTGTAACCGTCATACACGCCGAATTATTCATAACCGGAAGAGCGCAAGCTGCAGAAGACTGTTTAATAGGTACTATCGGAACTAGAAACCAAATAATTGCTAGCGAACCCATGAGTACTAATATACCTAACAAATGTTTTAGCCTAGGTGACATACATCTACACAATATGACTACCAGCCTTTATAACATGTTCTACTAATGCATTCGTATATCCTGTTTCATTATCGTACCACGCCATAACCTTTACTAGGTTTCCATCAACCACACGTGTCATTGATAAATCAGCGATTGATGCAAATTTTGAACCAATGATGTCGCTTGATACGACCGGCTCATTAGTTACAGTAAATGTTTTCGTCCAGCGATCTTCATCAGCCGCCTTGGTCAGAGCTTCGTTAATTTCCTCAATAGTTACATCACGTTTGGCGATAAATGTTACATCTACAATAGAACCACATACTACGGGCACGCGTGTTGCTATACCATCGAACTTTCCCTCGAGCGAGGTGAGCGCTTTGGTTGTTGCAATCGCTGCACCCGTAGATGTTGGAATAATATTTTGTGCTGCGGCACGTCCTTTGCGAAAATCTTTCGCATTCGGACCGTCGACAATTGATTGCGTTGCTGTGTATCCATGGACGGTATTAAGCATAGCCTTTTCAACACCAAAAGCTTCATCGAGGATTGCCATCAGTGGGCTTCCTGCGTTTGTGGTACATGAAGCATTTGAGCTAATCTGACATGTCTTTAATTTTTCATCATTTACTCCCATCAAAATAGTTCCTGTTTCAATATCATCTAATGGTTCACCTTTGGCAGGCGCAGAAAGTACTACCTTTTTAGCACCTGCATCTATATGCATACGTGCCTTGCTGTATTCGTTAAAGACGCCCGTTGACTCGACGACAATGTCAATATCATGTTCACCCCATGGTAATTGTGATGGGTCTCGCTCGGACAAAATACGTGTCTCCTGCCCATCTACGGTCATTACATTACCTTCTACGGTAATATTTTTTTCTTGCCATGCACGACCTTGTGCTGAATCAAAACGTAATAAATACGCTAGATTTTCTGGATCCCCGAGGTCGTTAATGGCTACGATGTTAATTTCCTCACGTTCGTGAGATAGTTTGAAAAAAGCGCGTCCAATACGTCCAAATCCATTTATAGCAACATTTAATTTTTTCATAGTGTATGTTATTTCAATTACTTTATACCTATGTCAATTATAACATACCTACAGCTCTTCAATAGTCAGAATGCGTGCCAACGACTCTACAAGCCCTTTGTGCACCTTGGTTGGGATACCTGCATAGCATTCTTCATCCAACCAAATTGCTGCACCTCCTGAATTACCACGATCAATTTTTGCGGTGCTAATTAAATATCTATCTTCGTATCCTGAAACGATACCCGTCGTCACCGTTACTCTATTCTCTAGACCGATGGACGGATACCCGAGTATTAAAATATCTGCACCGGCAGGCGGTAATGACGGACACCATGGATGATTTTGAGCTACAGTTGTTCTCATATATATAGTGGGGTGTGTTATACGTATGCGAGCCCAATCCTCACCGGAAGTACCATGCGAGATATCATTTTCCGAAACATATACGTCATCTACAACATCATCTGGGAAGGAGATATAACAACCAGGCTCTGGCTCATCACCACCATCAAGGACTACATGACGGTTTGTCATAATATAGAGACCTGAAGCATCTTTGAACAAAGTTCCTGAACCGCGACTATAGTCTTCCGCATCACGTGATCCACACATCAACAAAGCAACAGCTCCGCCCCAACCTTGCACCACGTCAGATGCTTCAACGTCAATTTGATTTTCAATTTCTGTACGAACTGATGCGACTACTTGTTGTGTTGCGCTTTGCTGATCTGCAAACTCCTGCTTAGTCTCTTTTCGTAAAGCTACCAATTCCTCTTGTGACAATTCGGCATTTTCTATAAGCGCAGCTAATGTTTCAGCATAGGAAAGCTGTACTTCATGTAATGCGGTTATGTTATTAGTTATCTCGTCTTGCGTTTGCACTATTTTCTGTTGTTTGTCATGCAGTAATAACAGAGCAACTACAAGACCGCCGATAATCGCAAGTTCTATAAAAATAATAATAAGCCACTGCCACCAATGTAATCGTACGTTATACATAATAAAACCAGTGTAGCATAGTATTAAAAAAGGCTTTGTTGACTACTGCGACTGCGTATCATGCGCAATAATTCAATATACTCTTTATTACGGTCCGTCGGCGTTGGTGCATACTCTAGTAATGTTCCGCCAAGCACGTGCTGGGCAAGCTCTTTAATTTCTCTCGTTAACTCTTCCACATCCTCGGTTGTTGGCTCGATGCTGTGTTGTTCATATGTACCCGTCTTCTCGCTTGGCTGTATAAAATCAAATACTACACGTGTTGGACTATACAGACCGTCTTTGTAATGCATTAATAAATATTTATAGAATACGGCCTGGCGATGTAGTTTGTCACGTCGTGCTTTATCCATGTCACTATATGACTTCCCAGTTTTATAGTCCCATACGACTATCTCTCCATCATCACGAGAAATCTTATCAACTACTCCGGTCAATAAAATTTCTACCTGTTCGTTCACGCTAAATGGTATTGCTGGAATCCGTAGCTCGGTATCTATTGGAATAGTAAAGTCTTTCTGGTAGTGCTGTACATATGGCACAACAAATTCTTCTGCTCGAGTTTTATACGGTCGATACTCTGGATGTTGTGCTGTCACACGACCAAGTATTTTTTGTAGCTCTTCTCCATTAGGTATAGATTGTTGCTCAATTGCTTGTTTAAAGAAATATTCTAATGTCTCGTGCACTAAATTACCAAAAATTAGGTGCGGCGTCTTTGCTTCTGGTAAATGCAATAGATTGCGGAAAAAATATAAGACGGGATCATCCATATAATTATTAAGCGCAGATACAGATAGTTTAGTTTTCTTAAACTTTTCAATCACATAATCCACATCAGTCAATTGTGATAGAGATGCTTCTTCTTCGTGAAAGAATTGTGCAAATGCAGTATCTTGTTCTTTCTCATATTTTTGAGTGTCTTTATGCTCAATTATTTCTAGCTCCTCGATAAAACGTGATGGTGATTTTTCCTTACCATCGGGACCAACACGGTGTGAACTGATTAAAATATTTTTCCGCGCACGTGTGAGGGCAACATAGAACAATCTCCGTTCATCATCCTGGTGTCCATGTTGGAAATCATCAAAGGGCAATTTTATCTCACTTGATTGTTTGCGTTTTTCCAAAGCTTTAATAATATAGACCGTATCAAACTCTAGCCCTTTTGATCCATGATAGGTCATGAGGTGCACGCCCGACTTACCCGTTGATGTTACATCAAGTTTTATATCATATTTTTTCAAGCTGTTGATATAGTGTATGAAATCAGCAAAAGTAAATTCCCCACGTGCAGACTGCTCTTTACGTACTTCGTCATACAATCGTTCGAGCTTGGCGAGAGCATATACAGCATTTTCATGCCCTACTACATAGCCAAGATACCCGCTTTCTCGTACGAACCAGGTAAAAAAATCCATACAACTTTCGTTTTCTTTCTTTTGTACGGCTTGTTGTAATAGATTGCTGAGCTTTTCTAATTGAGCTTGCTGATCTTGTGATATGCCTAATTCTTTGCGCTGGTCGGGGTCTGAAATAATTGAGATAATATATTTTTTATCTGCTCGTTTAGCAAACTTTCGCTGACGGAAAATTGACTGCGTGGTTAATACATCAATACCGAGAAAATCAATATACAATACGCGCGCTACAATCTCATCAGCATCGATATCATGAACTGCCTGGAAAAGTAATAGCAATGTAATCATGTCGGGGTCTTCTAAAATATTCTTCTTTGATCTATCTTGGTAATCAATGCCAAGCGTACCGAGCAGATGTTGTGTATCGTAGCCGTCTTTATTATTACGATACAGTACCGCCATGTCATCAGGGTCTTCGCCAGATTCAATGCGTTGCTTGATATCATGAACAACCCATACGACTTCTTTTTTATATTCACTGAATGGACGATACTCAAGCACGCCTGTATAATCAGAGAAATATGCCTTTAGCTCGCGCGCCTTCGCATGGTCGTCCGACTGTGTAATCAAACCATGTGCGCTATCCAACACATGTTGCCCCGAGCGGTAATTATGCCCCAACTCTATAATATCCATATGCGCTACTTTCTGCTGTAATTCGGTAAAGCTCGATACGCTGGCTCCGGCAAAACGGAAAATTGCTTGCTTGTCATCGCCTACGACAAAGACGTTTGGTTTACCCTCATGAATTGGATTATCAATTAGCTCATGAATAATCGTATTTTGTGCATCGTTGGTATCTTGATGCTCATCTACGAGAATGTATTGGAATCGTTCCTGAATTTCACTGCGAAATTCCTCGTGCTCTCGCATACCGTGAATAAACGTAATAATAAGATCGGCATAGTCATAGACTTCACTTTTTACGAGTTGCTCTTGATATACGGTATATATTGACGCGAGCTCATGTTGCTTATCTCGATAGCGTTCACGTTTAGCAAGTTCGGCGGGCTTCATATCACCTGCTTTAAATCCTTTGTACGCACGCTTATAAAATAAATCTTCATCATCCATCGATTCCTCAAACGATTTTTTTGATCGCTCTATAAATTCCTCTGGCGTTAAACCTTCATTTTTTATGGTATCGATTGATGAGAGCAATGCACGCATTGTAGATGAGCGGCGCTTGAACACAGAGAAAAATGTAGCCTCCATGTTTACCAGAACATCTTCTAATATTTTTATACGCTCAATCTCGGACGCTAATCGTGACGTCATCATGCGTGGGAAAAACTCATTATGTGTATGAATCATGTCTTCAGCAAAGCTATGAAAGGTGCTGATGTGGATACGATAGGCGGTCTCTGCACCAATCATTTTTACTAAACGTTCGCGCATATTGTGTGCTGCGGTGTTGGTAAATGTTAATGCCAAGATATTTTCTGGTTCCACGCCTGGTGTTTGTTTTAAAATATTAGCAATACGCAGGGTTAACACTTGGGTCTTCCCTGTTCCTGGGCCTGCCATAACAAAAACTGGACCTTCCGTCGTATCAACCGCCTTTTTTTGATCTGGATTAAGGATATTATAATTATCATCGAATGTTTGAGTGTCGGACATGGTGGTAGTATAACATGCGGTAGAACCTTGACGTAGAGCATAATTTTTCATAGAGTAAAAAAGAAAAGCTATGAGTAGGAAAAAGAAAAAGGAGTCTGCACGAAAGGCAGGCAGACCACGAAAAAACTCCAAGGTTGCAGTAAACCGCGGAGAAGGCGTGAGAAGAAAATCACGCCATACGCATTCTCACTAAATTTCTAACCTGGGAGCATAAGCTCCCTTTAATTTTGGGTTATTTTTTTAAAGAATATTTTTTCTGTCCAGCTACTATAAAACCTTCTTGAATTAAATTATTTAGAATATTCTTAACCCTCTCCTCTCCCCTATCTCCAACGTTGCGTTTCACTGATTGATATATTTTCTTAAATGATGTGCGTGTATCACGAAGCAGAATGTCTAGAATAGCCCCTCGAATCTCACGATCACTTCCTTTAAATTTTGATTGTTTTGTATAATGTTTACTTTTTGCATTTAGTCGCACGCCTTGACGTTTTAGATGTGACCCATAATCCATAAGTGCATAATAAAAATGCCGTGCATCTAGCGCGCTCATGTCCATAGCATACTGTACTAATGTAGACAGATAATGTGTCACATCGCTATCACGAATATCACGGCTATGCGGCAAGATATGATGAAAAATAACAGTTCGAATATTTGTTTCAATACATACATCCCATTCATTATAGACAAATGCTCGTACTGCTCCTGCGGTATAGGGACCTATCCCGGGCAGGGATTCCAATTTCTCTCGTTCTTTTGGTACACGACCACCATGTGTATCAGTCAAGGTTTGTGCTAATTTTTGTAATCGTAATGCACGGGAATTATACCCAAGACCTTTCCACGCTCTCAGCACATCTGATTGTTGGGCCTGAGCAAGAGACTTCCACGATGGAAATAATTTCATCCACTGCGTGAAAAAAGGTACTACCCTATCAACCTGCGTTTGTTGCAACATTATTTCAGAAACTACGACCTTGTATGGTGTAATCGCACGACGCCATGGCAACACATCACGTTTATGCATTGTATAAAAATCAACAAGAGTATCATGAAGCGTGACTATTTTTTTAAATACACTTTTTTGCATATACACTCAAGCATACAAAAAGCCATCATATGTTGCAAATGATGGCTTTTTGTATGCTTATTTTCCTGACTTCTCGTGCTTGCGATGAATATGATTATAAATCCATGCAAAGATAACTGCACCAAAAAACCCATCGATGGCACCCCAGATAAATCCTATCCCTACTCCTTGTAGAGTAACCGAATATCCTGGATATATCATAAATATTGATTGTGACAATACTTCGGCACCATGCCCCGTCGTAGCGGCTAATAATGTTGCCAAAGCTAGGCCAACTCCGAGTACTGCTCCTCCTGCTATTCCAAATCGAACTCCGTCTATACGCATAATTATATATTGATTAGTTAATAAGTATATTCAGTATACCAATTTTATTGAAAAGGTTTCAATGGTATAAGGGCACTGGTTGTGGATTGGTATTCTTTGTATGCTTTATTGCCCTTATACCGTGCTTCTGTCATAGGTATACCCGATACATACAGTATAAGCATCGTAATGAGTAATGGCCCAAAAAAACCAACCCATGCTAATGTTGCTCCGAGAACTGCTATCCATAGTCCCCACCACATCGTGACCTCTCCAAAATAATTAGGATGGCGAGTATAGCGCCACAAGCCTTTGTTCATAATACCTCCTGAGCGCGATTGTAAAAAATTCTTGAGCTGCCAATCGCCAACTACTTCGAAGAAAAATCCTATGGACCATACTAGTATGCCGATGATAAAAAATGGGGTCAGTATCTGTATTTTTGAAAAATTAAATATCATCACGGGCAACATAACACCAAACATCAACATACCCTGCAAAATAAAAACCTGAAATAGTGAACGTATGCCTGTATACCATGCACCTTTTTTGCTCCATTCTTCTCTCCACGTAGCATAGCGTGCATCTTCTGTTGTGTGAGATAAAAATCGTCGTCCAATATAAAATGCCAATCGTAACCCCCAAACTGTGACGAGTGCCGTAATAACAATCTGTGTCCAGTGTATATGTGATGTTAAAAATAGCGAACTCACCCCGATACCAACAAAACCTAGACCCCACCACACATCAGCAAGGTCGTTGCGCTTACACCAAAGTGCAAAAACAAAACCAAGTGCCATGAATCCAAGCACCCCCATAGCAATAATAGATGTTGTATATATCATGTGATTATTATATCACAATGAGATCTTTTGGTGATTTCGTGAGAGGTAGACACCCTCCTTTTACCACACGGCAGGTGTCCTCAATGCGAATGCCGTATGCGCCTTCTTTATAGACACCTGGCTCTAAAGTAATAATCATGTCTGCTTTAAGAAAAAAATTACTACGCGAACTGATACGTGGAAATTCGTGAACACGCTTTCCGACACCATGACCCAGAGCATGTATAAATAATTTGTTCAATACGCCACCGAGTTCTTTGCGTGCCACAGCATCAACAACCGAGGCTCGCACACCAGAAACAGCAGCGTATCGTGATTCCTCTAATGCACGTAACACTTTCTTGTAACGGTTACGTTCAGTAATATTAGGTGTACCTACATACAGCGTTCGCGTCATATCGGAACAATACCCCTTGTATACAACACCGAAATCTATTACCGTAAATCCAACAAGTTTGGAATCGGTAGGACGATGATGTGGATGTGCAGCGTTTGTACCACTCGCCACAATCGGTCGGAAACTTTGTGTACAACCATATTTTTTTATCTCCTTATGAATAAATTGAGCAATGTCGCGCTCCGTGGCAAAAGTTGAAAAACGCCCCATAAGACGTGAAAATATAGTATCAGTTATCATGCATGCTTTTTTAATCAAGGCTATTTCCTCTGCTTGTTTTACTCCTCGTGTCATATGATAGTTCTAACTTTTACTTCTACTGTTCCACAGAATCCATGGTTTTTTATTTTGTACATTGCTGACAATTATTATGCTAAATATAAACAATCCTAATACAGGCAGCAAGGCTTTGACAAAGGGATTATATAAATTAAATACACGCAAAATAAGACCCATTACCAACCAGCCGCCTATGTTTACTACAAAAATACCTGCCCAGCTGCGCCACGACAATATATCATGTCTCTTATTTTTTTCTTGAGGAGTTATCATACATTCAGTATGTAAAAAATTTAAGCATTTGTCAATGGTTCATGTTGAGTTTTTTACCATAAACCTATAGTATATGCGAGTAGTTGGTGAGGTGGCAGAGAGGTCGAATGCACCGCTTTCGAAAAGCGACAGTCGGTATTCCCGGCTCGAGGGTTCGAATCCCTCCCTCACCGCATACAATATTTAGGGCAACTACGTATATAGTTGTGCTTAATATTGTACAGATGAGAAGGGTTGCGCACCACAGGAGTATTTCCATTTCCCTAATTCATGCTTCCTAAGGGAAATTGGTCAACGGCGCAAGTCGCGCGAAGCCCGTGGTCAATAAGATTAATGACCACGGCTGGGCGAAGTCGAACTTCGCCCAAAAAAAATGGAGAGATGGCAGAGCGGTTTAATGCGCTACCTTGGAAAGGTAGTGTACGTGTAAACGTACCGCGGGTTCAAATCCCGCTCTCTCCGCGAGTTAGAAAAGAATGCATATGCTTCTCTTTTGTTAGTGAACAAGTGAACTAAATTTGCATTACAAGAGCATTTCCATTTCCCTAATTCATACTTCATAAGGGAAATTGGTCAACGGCGGAGCATGATATGAATACCTGGAATATCAGCGAGCCACGTCCAGCGAATTGAGCGTTTTGCAAATCGAATGATGCAGAAAAATGCCAATATCGTGGGACAATCCCGCTCTCTCCGCATAAAACTAACCTTTGACCCTCAACTGTTCCACCCTCTCCTCCATCGGAGGATGCGTAGCAAACAATTTATTAAATCCCTTTCGCCCTTTTGCACCAAAAGGATTACTAATAAACATGTGTGCCGTAGCATGATTAGCCTTTCTCATTTTCCCTGCATAGGATGAAATTTTTCTCAAAGCATTAGCGAGCCCTTCGGGGTAACGGGTCAATAGTGCACCTGAAGCATCAGCCAAAAATTCTCTTTTTCTAGAAATAGCAGACTTGATTATAAGTCCTGCGATTGGCGCAACAATCAACATAACAATTCCAACAACAAGCATAATAGCGCCACCACCATCGCGACTATCGCGCCCCCTCCCACCAAAAATTGTAAATCTCAGAAACAAATCAGCAACCAAGGTAAGCACACCGACTAACACCACTGTTACGCTCATGACTAAAATGTCGCGATTACCGATATGCGACATCTCGTGCGCAATGACCCCTTCTAATTCAGTACGATCTAATATGTGCAGTAATCCCGATGTCACAGCAATTGCTGAGTGTTCTGGATTACGACCTGTGGCAAATGCATTCGGCGCAGGCTCGTCCATAATATATAAACGAGGCATAGGTAAACCAGCCGTAATAGCAAGATTTTCTGTTATATTCCATAACTCAGGATTGTCACTTTTTTCTATTTGTTTTGCATTATTTAGAGACAAAGCAATCTTGTCAGAACGCCAGTAGCTAACTGCGGATTGCACTACTGCTATACCGACAGCAATATACAGAATTTCTATCATGCCGAAATACCATGATAGACCCCATCCGACACCAATAACTATAATCAAAAAAATACTCATGAGTAACCATGTTTTTCTAACGTTTGATGATTGGTGTGTATAAAGTGTAGACATATATGTTAGTAATATTTATAATATCTTTCTCTTCTATTTCCCTCCTCTACAACAATACCATGGCGTGCAACTTCAAATACCTCGTCGAAGAATTGCCTCCATTCTTTTACAATACCCATTGATACTGCATAGGATATATCTCCATGCCATTCTATTACATCATTACGTGGATGTGAAAAGTGTTTATACCGCTCTATCTCTGTTTTTTTTAAAAATAGCTTGTATCCTCGTATATGATTGCGGACTTCCTTTCCTTTTTTGGTTAGCGCATAACGCGAAAGCCATGATAGAAATAATGCCACAGCTGTAAAAAATCCCGCTGCAATTATCCATCCGATATTGCTAAAGTTAAATCCAAACAAGATGAGCGTTACTACCACAACTAAGGTAGGTACCAAGTACGCTAGCCTGGGTACCCGTGAGGGTTTTGCATACCCATTTTCTTCAAGGTGACGAGAAACCTTGTTCTTCAGAATAACCCATTTTGTAGGAAGTCTATATGAACGTAACGACATCAATCCCATATCATCTGTTAAATTAGATAGTTCATCAAGAAGATATCGTAATTCCTCTGGTAATGATTGAGTATCAGGCTCACCTATAATAGAAACTTTACAATCAGGACCGATTGACTCATCTCCAGAAAATTTTGGCTTCACTGTTATATAGCCTTGTTGAGCGAGATATATGATACCCCCATATATATCAGTGAATCCAAAAGCACGATCTGCCAATGCTCCCACAAGCATAGGTGTGAAGTCAGCAGGTGGCTCAAATTGTGTCGGAATGGATACTGTCATATATCATATACGAGAATACTCATCAGCTATACCCTAAAACTCAACTTTTACATTCTCACGCTCTTCAGGAACATCATCCAAATCAAAGAATTCGCGTTTATCAAATGAAAACATACCAGCAATGACATTTGATGGGAATTGCTCTGTTTTCATGTTCAAGTCTCGGACATTAGCGTTATAGAAACGTCGTGCTGCCTGAATTTTGTTTTCCGTATCTGAAAGCTCACGTTGTAGTTCGAGAAAATTCTCATTGGCTTTAAGATCTGGATAATTTTCAGAAACGGCAAACAGTGATTTTAATGCACCGGTTAGCTGGTTCTCAGCAGCGGCGGCTGCTTCGGGATTACCGTCAGCGTCAGCTTGCATTGCTTTACTGCGTGCTTCGGTTACACGCTGAAATACACCGCTTTCGTGCTCAGCATATCCTTTTACCGTATCAACAAGGTTTGGGATTAGGTCGTAGCGACGCTTTAACTGTACATCAATATCAGCCCATGCCTCGTCAGTACGTGTGCGTAATGTAATAAAATTGTTATAGGTAGCAATCAGCCAGATAATAATCAAGCCAACTACACCGAGAGCGATCCATAGAATAATCATGAGAAGAGTAAATTAGTGTATTAGTAAATTAGTGTATTAGTGAAAGATTTCACTGTACACAGTATAGCAAATTTTTGATAAAAATACGCTATGCCTTCTCGCCCTTGTTCCAAAGCACCAGCAACGGACTAGCAATGAAAATAGAAGAATACGTACCCACGAATGTTCCAATCAATAATACGAGCGCGAGCTCTTGGATAGCTACAGGACCCACGGCAAGCAACGCTCCTAGTACGATCAGGAGTGTTAACGAGGTATTAATAGAACGTGCCATAGTTTGACGCAATGCACGCCCAACCGTGGCAGCAAACGATTCCTTGGTTTTTTCTTCTTTATTGGTTGTCAGATTCTCTCGAATACGGTCGAATACAACAATAGTGTCATTTACCGATAATCCAAGAATTGATAATAACCCAACCACAAACAAGCTCGAAATTTCTATTTGGAACAAGGCAAAAACACCAATAGGTATAGCAATATCATGGAGAAGTGCCAAGATAGCAATAAATCCATACTTCCATGATGACGGAATCTTTTCAGCATCTTCCTCGATTCCAGGAGAGACCTTTCGGAAAACAAAAGCAATATACAAAATAATAGCGACAACCACAAGAGCAATCGCAAGGAATGCTTTTGATCGAACTTCTTTACCGATACTGGGCCCAACCGTATTCAACCGCTCTACCTGCGGAGCTTGTTCGTCAATATTAAGAGCTGCAAGCAATACTCCCCTATCTGCTTCTGACAATTCACGCGTGCGAATAATGTATCCCTCTTCACCAAAAGCTTGCACACTCGGCCTAAAATCATAACTTGCAAGAGCTTGGTTAATTGTCTCCGTATCAGGTCGCTCATCATATGACACCTCTACTACTGAACCTCCCGTAAATTCAATACCGATATTCAACCCCTTTACGGCAACAATCACAATAGATGCAACCACAAGGAGTGCAGCTATTGTCAGAAATATAAATTTGTTTTTAATAATACTCATATACTATTTGTTAAGGCCAGAAGTAAATAATGTTCGCAACCATTGAGGTGATTTCTTTCCAGCAATACTCAACAAGAACCATCGAGTCATAGTAATAGCCGTAACCATAGAAACAATTACCCCGATACCAAACGTCAATGCGAACCCTTTAATAAGACTTGAGCTGAGCATAAAGATAATCGCCGCTGACATAATGCTTGAAATATTTCCATCTCGAATTGATAGCCATGCCCGAGAAAAACCTATTCTCATAGCATCATAAATAGTGGCACCTTTGGCGAGCTCTTCTTTGGCGCGCTCAAAAATAAGAATGTTTGCATCCACCGCCATACCAAGCGAGATAACAAATCCCGCAATACCTGCAGCGGTTAATGTCACAGGAATAAATTTAAATAATGACAACATAACAACGGTATATACAACCAGCGCAACCACTGCAATAATTCCAGGAATGCGATAATATAAAATAAGGAATGCAGCTACAATGATAAATCCAATAATTCCGGCATAGATACCTGCCTCCACTGATTCTGCGCCCAAGGATGGCCCTATAGATTGTGTTGCAACTAATTCAATAGGTACAGGTAATGCTCCTGCATTTAATCGCCCCTCAAGCTGACGTGCTTCATCAAGCGTAAAACTACCGGTAATAGTTGCTTCACCACCAGTAATCTTTTGCTGTACTACAGGTGTTGAGATAGGTGCACCATCAAGGTAAATAGCAATTATTTTACCAACATTGGCAGCGGTAATTTCTTCAAATAACTTTCCTCCTTCTCGATCAAAATTTAAAACAATATATGGTTGACCTGCCATTTGACCTGGTGTTGGCTGTGTTAATTGCATTTGCGCCCCGTCCAAATACGCACCCGTTAACGGTGTTGATATGAAGGGCTCAGACACAGCGTCATCTTGTTGTGAAACGATGCTATCAGCAAGTTCAGGGTTTGATGCTTTAATGTTATCAAGTAGCAGTGCTTGTGTTTGTTGATTTAAGGCTGTTTGGAATTCTTCTTCTGATAGTTCTGGATTTTGCGCTTTGAATTCTAATAATGGTGTCTCTCCAATCATTGCCACCGCCTCTTCTACGTCAGTTACTCCAGGAAGTTCTACGATAAGACGAAATACACGCTCTTCTTGACCCAGTCGTGCAGTTTCCGTTTGCACATTTGGCTCTGCAACGCCAAACAAATTAACACGCCTTTCAATAACATCGCGTAAAGCGACCATAGAACTGCGATGATCTTCTGCTGGAATTCCTTCCAATTGAGCTTCGTATTCTAAATGTGTTCCTCCAGATAAATCAAGACCGAGAGAAAACGGCTTTGCTTCTGGTTGTGCCAACACAAACCACCCCAGAGCTACTGCACCAGCGAGAATAAGCAGTGATATAATACGTATATATATCTGTTTCATATCTTCCATCCTACACCCTTTAGCAGTATTTTCAAGTTGACGAATGAATTTTTACAACGCAAAACGAATTGCCAACATCATTATAGCAACGACAATGAAAATCACACCCACAATTTTACCCAACATTTGATCATCCACGTTATTAGCAATGTAAGCACTCGTGTAACCCCCAACGGCTGCCGACCCTCCGATAATGAGACCTGCCAACCAATTCACATTGCCTTCAAAGAAATACCCTATTGCACCAGAGAGTGCCGTAATAATCATAATAAACGCAGCTGTTCCAATGGATTTTTTTAAAGATAAACGTAGTACGAAAAATAAAACGAGGAAAATCATTATTCCTCCCCCGGCGCCAAAAAATCCCGTCATAAGTCCTAACAATACACCAAAAATACCAATTATAATGTTTCGCTCAGGCTGCCTCTGTATTAAACGCGGCAATGCGAAACTAGATTCTTTAACGCCTCCTGCCCTACTTCGCACATTACCTTCACGCCACATTTGAACACCTAGAATTACCATAAATAGACTCAAACCTATCATTAAAATATTCTCTGATATTAGTACAACATTGTGAGCACCAATCTGTGCACCAAGTATTGAACCCACAGCGAGCCACATACCGTCTTTTATTGCAAGGTTTTTTGCACGATGATAGGCATATGAAATTGGAATAGATTGAATTACGTCAGCCATCAGACTGGTTCCGATAGCAGCATAGACGGGAAACCCAAGAAGCGTAGACAGTACGGGAATTACAATCATCACGCCAGACGCCCCCGTCATACCAGAGATAACCCCCGCTACAAGCCCTGTAACTACTAATAAAATGATAACAATTGCTGACATATATATAGTATACCAGCCTAACGCTGTTTTTGCTCAGCCACCATAACAACATTACGGAAAAGTAATGCTACCGTTAGCGGACCCACTCCTCCTGGTACTGGAGCCAGATAAGCTGCTTTACCAATAACGCTTTCTGTATCAATATCACCGACGATACCACCGCCAGACTCTGTTGTTCCTGCGTCAATTAAGGTAACCCCCTCTTTGATGTCATCTTCTGTTATGAGCGACGGCACACCAGCCGCAGAAATAATGACGTCAGCATTACATGTGAGTTCCTTTTTATTCATAGTTGATTTAGTCACGGGAGTTACGGTGCACCCATCGCAACGCAACATATGCGTTAGCGGTCGCCCTACAAGCATACCTTGACCTATCACCACAATATTTTTATCAGCTAGCGACGTATCTGTACTTTGCAATAATTCATAACATGAATGTGCAGCTGGATATGTTAAGACGCTCTTATTATTATAAAAATTCTCCTGCGTCACGGTGCTCAGTATATCAACATCAATCTCCGATGGGATCGAGTCCAACACACGCTGGGTATCAATACTTTCTGGTAAAGGAAGTTGCACTATAAGTCCTGACATGTGTGGAATTTTAGCTAACCTTATTACTTCCTGACATAATTGATCGGTTGTAATGGAACTATCAAAAACTGCAGGTTCAGCTCGCATCCCTAGTGATTCGGCAAATTTATTTTTCATTGTCACATATTGTTTGCTTGCCGCATCATCACCTACGAGGATGTCACAAAAAACCGGTGTGCGAGACAACTTTTCAATACGTATTGCAAGATCTTTACGAATCTCGTGTGCCAATGGTTTTCCTTTAAGTAATACAGTTTCCATATAATTACGGTGTTAATTCAATTTCACGATGATATTCTTCACGATGTCCTGTACGCGCATATTTACGCATGCTCATTAATATACCGAGTGCAATGAATTCCGTCAATAAATGAGAACCCCCATAGCTCATAAATGGCAATGGCAACCCTGTAACCGGCATCAGACCAATATTCATTCCAATATTTATAATAATATGACTACCGAACATAGTTGCTATCCCTACGCCGAAAAGTATTTCAAAATTGCCTGCTCCACGCATCGCATGACGTAGTATGCGCCATAAAATGATACCAAACAACATAATAACCACCGTACTACCTAGAAACCCCCATTCCTCGGCAAATGCTGCAAACATAAAGTCCGTTTCATATTCAGGCAAAAAAGAAAGTCGTGATTGAGTTCCGTATCCTACCCCTTTACCAATCCACCGACCAGACCCAACTGCAATGGCTGATTGAAATGCATTATAGCCTGTACCCTGAACATCTTCTAGTGGGTGTAAAAATGACATCACGCGAGATTT
>Ga0136601_1000309_pt1 | contig 22251 bp, 34 predicted proteins | sample AntRauMFilla2699_FD_181020 | JGI IMG/M metagenome (GOLD analysis project Ga0136601, IMG submission 181020) | Saline lake microbial communities from Rauer Islands, Antarctica - Metagenome Filla 2 #699 | ecosystem: Environmental > Aquatic > Non-marine Saline and Alkaline > Saline | place...
CAGGGATCTGGTCTTGTACGACGAACTGTTCGGACGCGACGATCTCGATCCCGTCGAGCGCCCGGCGGTATGCGGCGAGGGTCCGGCGGGTGGAGTCGTCGAGGCCGGCCGGGATGTCCTCGCCACGGTCGACCTGTTCGGCGAGCAGGTGCACTGCGGAGCCGTAGTTCGCGGCGGCGTCTGCTGCTGCAGCGTCGCGGGCGTCTTGTGCGACCCGGTCGAGGTGACGGTCGTTGCTCAGGTCGGACAGGGCGGAGGTGACGAGGTCGTTGCGTTGTGCGAGTCCGCGGACGGTCTGGCGGATCTTCCACCGTTCGAGGCCGAATCCGTCTTCGAGCTTCTTGCCCCAGGACGACGGCCGCTGGTAGGGGATCGGGTCGCTGCCGTCGGCGGGGACGATGAGTGGCCGTCGCCACCTGTCGCGTGGGACGTCGGCGGGGATGCCGTCGGTGGGCTTGGCGGTGGTCGGGGTGGAGAACGTGGTCATGCGAAACCGCCGTCGATGTGGTCCCAGCCGCCGGCTCGGACCCAGTCGAGGACGGCCTCAGCTCGAGGCCGGGCGAAGCCGCCGAGGACCCGCACGACTATGGCCTGCTCTCCGAGGTTCAGCGGGTAGACCAGTGACGCGCGGTGGTCCGTCTCCCAGCGCACCTTCCACTGCTCTGCCCGCACGGACGTGATCTGGTTCGGCGGGACGTACCTGACAACAAGTCCGGCGGCGATGTCGTGGGCGACATCGGGGACGGTAGACAGTCCGACGACGTGACAATTGCCGTCAATGTCGACCCTCGGGCGGGACTGGTCGTCTGGGTCGGGGAGGACGCGGACGCGGACGCCTGCGACGGTGGCGTGACCCCACCCGCCGTTGAGCTTGTCAATGTTGGAATCGGTCATGCGGCACCGCCGACGTCGAGACGGGGCGCGTCGCGGATGGTCTGCGCCCTCCGGAGGTTCTCGACTCCGGTCGACCAGTACGACGGCTTCAGCTCGCAGCCGATGAACTTGCGGCCCAGCCTGACCGCTTCGTGACCTTCGGAGCCGATCCCCGCGAACGGGGACAGCACGACTTCACCCGGGTTGGTGTAGAGCCTCACAACACGTTCGATCAGGTCAAGTTGGAGCGGGCAGATGTGGCGCTCGTCGGCGTCCTCGCGTGCTTGGGAGACGTTGAGGGTGTTGGACTCGCGGATCCCCGTCCAGATCGGCCGTGCCCACTCGATCCAGTCCTCGCGGGTCATCTGTCCGTTCTGGACGGGCAGGACCGGAGTGATGTTGTCGCCGGGCTTTCGGAACAGCAGCAAGTAGTCGGCCAGCGCCATTCGGTTGTTGGTCGAGTCGCGTTCGAGCGTCGCGAACATCAGGGCGTGGGCCTTGGTACGGATCGCTTGTGCCTGCGGGTCCTTGTCGATGGTGTTCTCGCCGTGGAACCACCATCCGTCGGCGATGTGCTGGCGGATCACGTCGCCGCGGAAGTCGGTCAGGGCGTTGAAGCCGTGGGTGGACTTGGTGGTCGTGAGCTGCTGGACGTGGACTGCGGCGATGCGTCCGGGCTTGAGGGTGCGCAGGACGTGGCGGGAGATGAACCCGTAGTGTTCGAGGAACTCGTCGCGGGTGGTGGAGTTGCCGAGGTCACGTTCGGACGGGCTGTAGGTGAACAGCGACGCGAACGGCGGCGAGTAGACGGCGAGGTCTACCGAGCTGTCTTCGACCTCGTCGAGACGTTCGCACGAGTCGCCGAGCATCATCGTCCAGCCGTCTCCGGTGGTCGTGTCGGTCGCGTACCCGGTGGTCGCTGTCATGCTGGTGCCTTCGCTGTGATCGGTGATCGGGCTGCAAGCTCGTCGACGAGCCAGCCGGCGTTTCGTGCCTTGCGGTTGACGTTGTCGACGATCTGTCGTTCGAGCTCGGACACGACGACCCATGCGGTGACGTCGCGGGTCTGCCCGTACCGCCAGCACCGACGGACGGCCTGGTAGTAGGTTTCGTAGGAGTCGCCCAGTCCGCAGAACGTCATCTTCGAGCAGTTCTGGAAGTTCATCCCGAACCCGGCGATCGACGGTTTGGTGACGAGGACCCGGACATGTCCGGCGACGAAAGCGTCGATGGCGTCTGCCTTGTCCTCGGCGGACCATGACCCTTCGACGTTGACGGCGTCGTCGATTGCGGCGGTGACCTGGTCGGCTTCGTCGTTCAGTCCGCACCAGACGATGTGCTGGTCGGCGTGGCCGGTCGTGGCGACTGTTGCTGCCACTCTGGCTTCGAGGGTCTGGCGGCGGACGTTGGCCCGTCCGCCGACGCCGCCGAGGTCTGTCGGGAACAGCTGGCCGGGGGCTTCGATGTTGACGGGCACCACGACGTCGAGGACGTGCAACGGTGGCAGCAGATAGCCGTCGTCGCGGCCGCCGACGTCGGACGGATAGCGGGCCGCGACGATCCACGTGGCCATCCAGTCGAGCATGGGCTTGCGGGCGTGCCCCTTGAGCCGCCACGCGCCGACGTCTTGGTCGTTGATGAAGTAGGCAGCGAGCATCTGTGCCCGGTCCATCTGTCCGAGCCATTCGGCGTGGTTGACGATCTCTGCCACGTCGTTGGGTGCCGGCGTGGCAGTCGCTGCGAGCTTGTATGGCACGTCGCGGCACGAGTCGGTGAGCATCATGCGGGTCTTGGAACCGACGGCCTTGAGGATCGACGACTCGTCGAGAACGACGGCGCCGTAGGTGGACGGGTCGACATGCTCGGCCATCTCGTAGTTGGTGATGTGGACGCCGGGGCCGGGGAGTGGTCCGCGGGTGTAGGTGACGTCCAGGCCGATCTTGCGTGCTTCGGCGATCGTCTGGCGTGCGACGGACAAAGGCGCGATGATCAGCGAACGGTCGGACACGAGCCGGGCCCATTCGAGCTGCTGGAGTGTCTTGCCCATCCCGCAGTCCTGGAACAGTGCGACGCGGCCTGTGCGGCATGCCCATGCGACGACGTACGCCTGCCAGTCGTGCAGCAGATCGTGGACTTCGGACCGGTTCACGTCGACACCGACGGGAGGTGCGACGCTGCGCTTGCGTGACATGAACTCTGCGTAGGCGGTCATGCGGCACCTCGTGGGTGGTCGGGTGTGGGCCGGTCGCAGTCCTGCCAAGCCGTCTCGAGCGCGAGCAGGGCAGCCTGGACCTGTCCCGCTGCGGCGCTGGTCTGCCCGGCGCGGGCGTACGACGCGGGCTTGCGGCGGGCGATGTCGACGGCACGCCGTGCGGACAGGAACCGTGCGACAGCGTCGTAGAGCGCGTCGTCGGGCGGGCAGGTCAGGTGGACCCAGCCGTCGTACGGGTTGGACCGGTAGACCTCCACGCCGGGAGGGACGGGCTTGGTGCAGCGGGCGCAGGACGTGGCGAACCGGGCGACCGTCATGCCGTGTCCCCGTCGTTGTGACGTTCGAGGAGCTGGCGTAGTTCACGGTCGTCGAGGTAGCCCCACGGCTCGTCAAGCAGCGGCGACAGGTCGATCTGGTGACGGCGTGCCGCAGCGAGCAGCGCCCCGGCCTGTGCGGTGGCGTCACGCGCTTCGGCACGGGCACGTGACGCGACCCGTACGGCCTGCCGGCGAGAGATTTCGGCACCGATCAGGGCACCGCCGAGGACCATCAGCACGATGATCGACATCAGGAACGTCCAGGACGCGGCCGGTGTCATGCTGCACCCACGGTCTGCCGGCAGGTGGCGAGGGCGGCCGGGCTGTGAGGGCCGGCCTCGATCATGTCGCACAGCAGCGCCGCTGCTGAGTGCTGGAGCACGGTGACCGTCGGCTCCAGTGCGGCCTGAGCAGCGTCCCAAGCAGCGGCCTGAGCAGCGTCCTGAGCAGCGGCCTGAGCAGCGTCCCAAGCAGCGGCCTGAGCAGCGGCCTGAGCAGCGGACCAAGCAGCGGACTGACCAGCGGGCCGACCAGCGGGCCGACCAGCGGGCCAAGCAGCGGCCTGACCAGCGGCCCGAGCAGCGGCCTGAGCAGCGTCCCAAGCAGCGGCCTGAGCAGCGTCCCAAGCAGCGGCCTGACCAAAGGCCCGAGCAGCGGCCCGAGCAGCGGCCCAAGCAGCGTCCACATGCGGCGTCGCCGTCGTCAGACTCGCATCATCCGTGATCGGGTCAAGAGCGCGGAGGGCTGTTGCGTGGCCGTCCAGACCGGCGAGGTCCAGCCACATCGGCGTGTGGACCCGCACCAGCCAATCGCACGCCATCCACCCGCGACGATCCGCGTCCGCTGCCGTCCCTGCCGTGACAGCGAGGGCGGGGACGAACGGCAGCAGCATGTTCCTCTCCTGCTGCGACCGCATCCCGTCGTTCCACACCCGAGCGAACGCTCCGAGTGTCGTGTCGGCACAGGCGGGGTGGTCGCTGTGTGGCTCACCAGCCCACCATGCGACCGCCTCGGCCAGGCAGACGCCGTCGTCTCGCGTGGCGTGTTGGCCGTGGGTCAGGGTCAGGGTGTTGAGGTCAAGGGTGGTCATGCTGCACCGTCCATCGGCCGGTCGGCCATGAGGTCGGGACGGGACATGTCGTCCAGCACCGGACCGAGGGGCAGGTAGTCGCGCAGCTCGACCAGCGCGCCGATGAGACGGTCGACCTGGTACGGGTCGTTGTGCTGCAGCGACACGGTGTCGTTGAGCCACACGGCGCCGTACCGGTTCTGGTCGGGGTCATGCAGAGCGACGCGGATGCGGTCGCTGTCGGTCCAGTACGCGGCGGATGACGAGTTCTGCATGTTGCTACTTTCGTGTTGTGCGGCCCGCCGACGTCTCTTGCCGGAGTAGGCGGGCCGTGCTGTGTTGCTAGGACGTTCCGGCGGGACCCCTCCCCAGGAGTCCGCCGGTCGTGGGCCTGCCGGTGTGGGTGCCGGCGTGGTCCGAAACGTCCACCGGACGGCAGCCCGGGTGGACGTTCCGCATCACGCCGTGTGCCAGACGAGGAAGCCGAACGTGGCGACCCCGACGCCGAGCAGGCACATGCCTGCCACGGTCGAGGTGAGGACGGCGCGGGCGGTGACTGCTGCGCCGATGAACACCACCATGAGGACCGCCAGCAGCAACGTCACGCTGCAGCCACCTGGTCGCCCTTGAGCTGCGGGAACCAGTTGATAAGCGTGGCGTGGGTGATCTCGACGCTCGTTCGGGCCTTGATCTCCTCGGAGATGTGGCGCCACGAGGAGCCCTGCTCGCGGCGCTCCGCGACCCAGTCTCCGAGCGGGTAGCCGTAGCGGTCCGCCCACAGGACGTCGGCGAGTTGGTACGCGATGCTCGACGCGGCTGCCATCGATGTTCCCCTGACTGGTTGAATATTTACCGTGCATGGGTGACCCTACCCCATCGGGGGGGTGGACGCAAGTCACTTCAGTAAATTTTTGTCCACGACGAGGAAGGTTCCCCATGACGACCATCACCAAGGCCGAGGTGCGCGGCCTGAACGGCCCCGCCCGAGACGTGGAAAAGCCCCCCACCCGAAGGTGGGGGGCTGGGTGTGACAGTGACGTCAGGCGGATGGGTCGTCGTGGCGACGGCGGGCGGTGGCGGTCAGTCCCTCGACGGGCGTCCATCCGGTCCAGTGTCGCGGTTGTCGTACTCCGGGAAGATGTCGTAGAGCTCCTCAGCCAGCCGCAGCTCGATTTCGACCTCACGCTCCGGCAGCGAGAACCCGGCCCGGGCGTACGCTCGCACGATCAGCTCGGCGCGCAGCACACGACGACGCAGCTCGCGGACCTGAGCCTTCAACTCCTCGAGGTTCGCGGTCGCCATCTCGTCGTGGCGGGTCAGCAGGTACCTGAACAGGACCAGGCCGCCACCGACAAACAGTCCGGGCTCGCCGACGTCGAACGCCCGGACGAGGAACTCGTCCACGTCAGGCCCCCGTGGTGTCGCGCAGAGGGTCCGGGGCCGAAGGCCGGTCGTTGGCCACGTCCAGCAGGTGACGCAGGCCCGAGTGGTAGCAGACCGCCGGCCAGCGCAGGCCGACGACGACATGCAGGCCCCACAGCAGCGCGGCGATGATCACCGCGGGCGTTTCGACCAGCGAAACGTAGGAGCTGCCCAGCGCGACGATCCGTGCCAGCGACACCATCGTGAGGGTCGCCCCGGCGGCGGCGGCGGTCCTGACCGAGTGCGGGTACGCGACCGACAGGCCGGCCAGGACCGACGTGGCGGCGAACAGCCAGGGCCAGAGCCCCGGGTACGTCGGCGCGGTGGCGTAGGCGGACCCGAATGCCAGCAGCGCGAAACCGACCGTGATCCACAGCTGCAGGGAGAACGCCGCGATCCACAAGCGGGCACGTCGGCGCCGTCGGGCGTCAAGCTTGGAGGTGGTGACGAAATGTCCTAGTGACCTCATCGTGCGGAGAGCCACGGGACGAACCGCTCGAGGTAGTCGTTGACCTGCGGCATCGCCATGATGCGGGTGACGGCTGCGGCGATGCCTTGTACGACCGAGGTGTCCATCAGGACGTCCCGTCGTCACCCGCGACGAAACCCCCGGCGGCCGTGAGGGCGGCCGTGGGGACGTACGTGACGCCAGCCATCGGGGTCACGTTCGCCCGGGCGGTGACACCGAGCAGCGCCGCCGACAGCGACACGACCGCAGCGACCTGTTCACCGGTCAGGTCAAGACCGAACGCGACGACGGCAGCGATGATCACCTCGACGACGGCGAGGATCGCGACGGGCTCTCGGTCCCAGATGGCGGTGACACGGTCCATGTTCAGTCCTTGGGTGCGGTGGCAATGACGAAGGCCGCCCACAGGGCTGCCTTCAAGTAGTGACGTTGGCGGACGGTCAGGTGACGGTGAACCCGGCGATCTCGGCCTGACGGCGTGCGTACCAACGGAAGTCGCGGTCCATGCTCCGTGCGGCCTTCGCGGCCTCGAGGGCGTACCACTCTGCTTCCTTCCACTCGAGCACGTCAGGTGACGTCGGCTGCAGCAGGGCACGGACCTGTGGCAGCAGTGCGTACAGGTCGTCGCCGGGGCAGGCGGTCTGGCCGTCGTCGCGGTGCCCCTTGACCGTGCAGTCGGCGGTGACGAGCTGCTTGTCGCGCAGGAACCAGATCAGGCCGGCGAGGTCACCGGGCAGGGTGTCGGGCACGGGATGCTGGTTCTGGAAGTTGCCGAGCACTGCGATGCCGACCGACCCGTCGTTGTGGCCGGACACGTGCGCACCGACATGCTTGGCGCCGCGGCCCACCGCAGCCTGCCGGGCGGCCGGGTCGACCATGAAGTTGTAGCCCACGTCGGTCCAGCCTCGGCCGTCCTGGTGGAACTTCTGGATGGCAGCGAACTCGGCCGGCCCGCCACCGAGCCGGCCGCCGGTGTGATGGATGTAGATGGTGTCGGGAAGGGACGTCTGGTCTGTCGGGTGGCCCTTCGCGGGGCGTGCGTTCCAGTCGCCGCGTGACAGCAGAGGGATCATGAGGCGTCCTGACAGTCGGAACGGGCACGGGCGAAAATAGCAGAGTCAGACGGTGTAGGTCGACGCCGTCGCGGTCACCACGCCCAGCCTCAACACCTCGAACGACTCGAACGGCTGGACCGCCTGTGCGGTCGTCGGGCCGCCGTTGGGACGGACGTACGTGCCGGACCGCAGGGACACCACGCCCAGCCGCAACACCTCGAACGGCTCGAACGGCTGGACCGCCTGCGTGGTCGTCGGGCCGCCGTTCGGCCGGATGTGCGTGTCCATGCGGGCTGTGACACCCGCGCCAAGCGGTTCCGGCTCGACGATCCGCCCGCTTTCGCCGTAGTCGACGTTCATCCCGTCAGCCGAGCAAGCTTCACGCCTAGCCCGCCGGTGGTCTGGATGACGAGCAGGTCGTCGCCGTCGAACGTAAGCACCTCACCCTGCGTGAGCGGCACGTCGTTCTTTGCGGAGTAGAACCAGTCGAAGAGCCCGATGACTAGGTCCACGGTGCCTATTTCGTCTTGCACTCTCAGCCATCTCCGGGTGATCGCCCAAGCGTCCGGGTACGTGACGTCGAAGTTCGTGTTGCCGTACGCAAGGTGGACCATCGGCCCCAGCGCAGGGTCGACAATGCTTCCGCCAGCGACGTTTGCGAAGCTCGTGCGGTAGAGCCGCGTGTAGGCGGAGGAGTCTCTGTCGAAAACGGTCCACGCCGATGCGGCTTGGGCGGGGTCAAGCCCGATGTAGAACGACGCCCCAGCGATCGTCCCGTTGGCCGACGACCAGAACCAGGTGTAGTCAAACTCCACCCGTGCCACGTACACGTCCGACACGGTGTTCCACGTCACCTCCCGTGCCCAGATGATCGCGCCTGACAGCGACCCGCCTAGGAAGAACCCGGTCATGCTTGTTGCCATGTCGCGCGCAGGTTCTCCCGTGGTGCCGTCTGCGGCCAGCGGCCAGTTCCCGAGCAGGTTCGCCATCGTGAAGTCGTCCATCTCGGACACGCCGTCGAACGTCTCCGCGCCCCAGATCCACAGCGTCGTCCCCGCGTCCCGTTCGCGCAGGAACATCGTGAAGTCTGCTCCGGACGAGTTCGACGCCCCCGGTGTCGTGCCCCACCAGATCGTGTCGCCGTCGTCGGAAGTGAACGACCCGGTGGTGTAGCCCACGGTGGTCCACTCCGCGACCAGCGCGGTGCGGACGGTGACAGCTGGCGTCGCGTCGGCGGTGAGCGTTGCGGTAACGAGTCCCATCAGGTTGCCTTCATCCACGGCGAAAAGACATTTTCGTTGATCTTTATGTAGTCGACGGCGCCGATGGTGATCGTGTCGAACGTCAGAAAGTCGGGATGAGCCCGTGCGAACCCGTAGATCTGGTGCAGGTATCCGCGAGCGTTGTCGCCCTGGTTGACGCTGGTCAGAAAGGCGCGCCCCCCGATGACAAGGTCGCCAAGCCCGACCCGGTCCGTGTCTGCTGACGGATCCCAACCAGGCCCAAAGTGCTCGTTATCGTCGCGGAACACCGCCGTTGCGAGGCCGTTCACGATGGCATGAGAGTCGTCCGATATGAACGTCTTCGATCCGCCGTTGTACTGCGCCGAGAAGTTCGAGAACCTCAAGTTCTTCTGCGTGTCGGAGCCGGAGAAGCGAAAGCCTCCACAGACCAGCGGGATGTCGTCCAGCCCGCCGGACGTGATGTACCGCTCGTAGAACCCTGCATACAGACCGGAAGCGTCGGTGTCGGCCCGTCCGAGGACCGCAACGTGGTTGATCGACAGCGTCGCCGCGTACTTGTCCAGCACCACGTCGAACAGCAGAGGCGTCTTGTAGAAATCGGCGTTGGTCAGCGGGGTAGGGCTCGGTGAGATGTTCGGGTAGCCGTCTACGTCCAGCGTAGTCGTGGAGTCGGTGTTGCTGTAGACCGGGTGATCCGACTGTTCGGTGCCAGTGTTCCAGTCCTCCGCTGCCGCGAAGTACAGGCTCGTCTCTGCCGCGTCGACGCCAATGAACAGATACCAGTCTGCGCCGACCTCGTTGCTTGCGGCGGCGGACTCCCACACGTCGTAGGTCACCGACGACGCGACCACTCCGGTGTCGACCTCGGTCCACCCGGTGATGCCCCCAAGGGCCGTCTCGATCGCAGCCTTGACCGTCGACGCGGGTGTCGCGTCTGCGGTGAGCGTGCCTTCGATGAACACCATGTCAGCCTCCTGTGGCAAGAACGAAGATGCTGGGGTCGTAGGGAGGGACGTCGTCGATGTCTTCGCCCGGCCGGTACAGCGTCGACCGGAACGCGATCAGGTCCAGCCGCACGTCCGCGGTCTGGGTCACACCCGACGTCTGCGCCACCGACACCGTCAACACCGACCCGGCGAACCCGCAGAACGCCCCCGACGTCTCGCCGTAGGACGACCCGCCGAACCCGCCGACCGGCAGGATCAGCGCCCGGTCCTCCTCCGGCTCGCCCCGGTCGAGGTAGATGTCGACCAGCGCCCCGCCCGTGTACGCACCGGCGAAGAACACGGCGACGGTCACGAAGTAGAACCCGTCGTACGGCAGGATCAGCGTGTCGCCCACGTCGCCCGTGGTCGGGAACCCGTAGCGGCACACCTCGGTGTCGAACACCACGGTGTGGCCGGAGTCGGGGACGTCTTCGGCGTCGACCCGCCAGCGGATCAGCTCCGCCTGGCCGCCACCCGGCGGCACCACACCACCTGCGCCCCCGCCGCCGCCGCCGCCGGACAGGATGCGGTTCGGGTCGACCGGCCGTGCCACCGCAGACCTCGCAGTCGGGTTGCCCGGGAACACCGCCCGGTCACGACGCCGCAGACGACGTTCGGTGTCAGAGGCCCTGCGCTGGTTGCTCATGCGTCCACATCCGTCGGGTCGACCAGCTCGACCGAGAAGACCGGCAGCCCGTTGTCGTCGTCCTGACGGACCGAAATCAGCTTGACCCGCCAGTCCTCGTCGAACCCGAGCTCGTCGGGCGCAACGACGATGTCGCCAACGTCGAAGTCGATGTAGGGCGTCGCGCCAGCCACGGGCGCAAGTTCTGCCACGGCCGTGAACACTGTCCCGGCAGTCGCGTCGAACGCCGCAGCGACGGCGGTGCCGGCTTCGTTGGTCCCGTCCACTGTCGTGCCGACGTCAAGCAGCGCCTCGAGCCGTCCGAACGTCGTCACGGACGTCGTGTCGGTCTCGGCGGTCAACGTGCCGGCAGACCGCACCAGGTGGACGTTGGACCGGGGTGCGTCGTAGTCGATCGAGTAGTTGATGATCGACACGCCCGCGTCCAGCCGGACGGTCGTGGCCGGACCGGTCGGGGTGAGACCCCGGTCGACGCCGCGGCCGTTCTGCCACATCGACAGGGTCCGGTCGGGGGCGACGTACCACTCGATGCCGCACAGGTCGACCAGCCCGTCGAGGACGGTCAGCAGGTCGGTGCCGACCGACCACCCGAAGTTGTTGACCTCGGCGGTCCAGACGTCCCCGGCAGTGTCGGTCGCGGACGCCTCGTCACCGTTGCCGGCCTGCGTGGCGTCGTAGTCGATCGCGTCGACCGTGCCTGTGGACCGGGCGTCGGACTCGCCCAGCAGGATGTTCATGATGATCCCGGCGTTCAGCCCGGGCACCGTGCCGAAGTCGAACGCCTGCCACGTCGTCGTCCCGACGCTGTTGAACGTCCGGTAGATCACGCCGTCGGGTTCGCCGTTCACGTCAAGCGTCACGATGGTGATCAGCGCCAGGGCGAAGTTGGCTGCCTCGGGGTTCGGGTTGGCGTTGTTGACGATCCGCACAGCGATGTTGTGCGGGCCGGTGTTGACGGTGATGTCTGCCGTCAGGCCGGTACGGAAGTTCCCAGAGTCGTCGGTCTGGATGACCGGCACCCCGTCGAACCAGACGGTGCCGCGCGAGTCCAGCGCGGCGTAGATGCGGCACGCGCCGAAGTCTTCGCCGGTGACGATCTCACGCCGCAGGTACCACGTGCCGACGTCGTGCAGGTACGGGTTGAGTGCAGTGCCCGTACCGGTCGTGTCGGTCGGGCCGAGCCACACCGCACCGGGGTCGGGCCACTCCGCAGGGAACCCCTTGAGGTTCGCGGTGACCTTCGCCGCGGGGGCGTCCTGACGGCCGAACGGGAACGGCTCGACCGCACCTTGGTCTGCGCCGTTCATGTCGTTGGTCATCAGCCCGAACAGCCGCTCGTAGCCCGACGGCCTGTCGAGCCCGTACTCAGGGAACATCACCGCACGTGCCAGGCGGGCGCCCATCCCGGGCCCGGCGACAGTGATGACCTGTCCGCCGCCCTCAGCTGCAGACAGCCGGACGATGTCGACGGTCTCGACCACGAACGCGAACCGCAACGTGGACCCGTCAGCCTCGTAGACCCTGATCTCGTTGAGCGGCACCCGGGCGTACAGCGGCCCGTCGCCGACCTCAAGGATCAACGAACACTGACCAAAACCGGTCTCGTTGATGGTCTCCTGCCACGACACACCGAACGCGTTGTCGAGGGTGACCTCGGCGTCGGCTGCCTGTGTGCGCACGACCTTCACGACGTACGCCATCAGGCCAGCCGGCCGTCAGTGAGGATCACGTCGATGGCGGCACGGGCGACGTTCTGTGCGAGCTGGTACTCACCGACGTCGATCGCGACGACCAGGCACGAGCCGGACACGGTCGACGCGTCGGGGAACGTGTACGTGCATGTGACCTCGCCGACGGTGTGGGCCAGCAGATTGGCACGCAGGTACTCGACGTTGTCACGCAGCCCGGCACGGCCGTTGGCGTACGGGGTGCCTGCCTGGTTGTTGTCGCCGAACACGTACATGCCGAGCTGGGCCCGCAACGCGTCGCGGGTGCGGGCGCGCGGAAGGACACCTGCAGCGCCCGGGATGACGAAGTCTGTGCCGCGGGACCGTTCACCGAGCAGCGGCTGCGGGTCGACGACACGCCACGCCCCGTCGATCGCCAGCTCGACGCTGTTGATCGTGAGGAACTCGGGCTGGTCAGCCATAGGTCAGCTCGAGCATCCGCAGCTTCGCGACGACGTCGTCGGCCATCTGCTGTCCGGTCGTGTTGACGGTCACGTTGAACTGTGACCCGGACGCCGCAGACTGCTTGTGGGTCGGCAGGACCGTCTCGCCTGCCATCAGCACAGCAGGGACCTCAAGGCCGGGAGGGCCGGGCACGATCCCGCCGTCGTGGAACGCGATCGACGAACCGATACCGCCGACCGGCCGGGGAGGGGTGTACGACGACCCGCCACCGGTGGACCCACCAGAAGGCCGGTTGCGTGCCGGCGGCCGTGAACTGCTACCGCCACCACCGAAGCTGTTCTCGAGGTCGGCAAGTTCACCGGCGATGGAGCTGTTACCGACGATCGGGATGTTCGAAAACGCCGACCGGATCGACCCGACAACGCCGGAAGCGAACGCTTCACCGGCCTTCTCACCGAGGGTCTGCATGGCCGGAACGACGGTCTGCTGCAGGAACGGAAGGCCAGAGTTCGTCCACCACGGCACGACAATCTGGTTCCACAGGTTGACGATCTCTTCCCACGCCTGCCCTGCTGCAGCACCGATCCCGCCGGACTTGAACGCGGCTTCGATCCGGTCGAGAGCGCCGATGAACACCGGCTCGAACTCGGAGATGAACGACTCGCGGACGTCACGGAAGATGCCTGTGAGACGGACCTTCCAGTTGTCGTAGGCCGTGTCCGTGACACGACCCATCGTCCCCTCGACTTCTTCCATCGACCCGACGACGCCGCCCATCGCAAGCACGACCTCAGGGCCGACGTCCCCGACGATCGAACCGAAGATTTCGACGGCGGCCTGCCCTCGAGCGATCGGGTCGTCGATCCCTTCAAGGACCTCGGTGACCTCACCGAACGCGACTATGGCGTCGTCGCCGCCAGAGGCGAGACGCTGCACCATCTTCTCACCGTCGATGCCGATCGAGTCCAGCGCGTCGGACACCTTCGCGGTGTCCTCGGTGACCCGGGTGAACATCTCACGCAGGTTGTCTGCGAGCCGGTCGGCGTTCTCTGCACCAGCGTCGAGGCCGGCACCGAGCATCACACCGATCTGTGCGCCGTCGAGGCCGAGCTCCTTGAAGTCGTTGGCGTACTCACGGAGCACGTCAAGGAAGTCGTCACCGCGGTCTGCACCGTTGACGAACCCGGCAGCGATCGCGTCGAACGCTTCTTCGGAGTCGTCGACCAGGTCGTTGGCGATCATCTGACGGACGGCCTGCAGGACGTCCATGACGTCCGCCTCGAACACGTCCGCCAACGTCATCGCGTTCTCGGTGATGGACTGCACGGCACCGTCGCCGACCTCGCCGATGTCTCCGAGCTGTTCCTGCACTTCGGACACGACCGACAGGACCTCGTCGTAGCTTTCGCCCCACGCACCGGCGTACACCTCGGAAGCGATCCTGCCGGCGCGTTCTGCCTCTTCGGGGGTGAGCAGGAACCGGGCGGCCATGATGTCGCGGGACGCTTCACGGTTCAGTGCTTCGCCGACGGACGCGGCGAACACGCCCGCTGCTGCACCACCGGCGAGGGCGGCGGCACCAGCGATCCCGCCGAACGCCGCCTTGGCGGCTTCGCCGATCTTGTCGAACGACCCCTCGGAGTCGGACGCGAACTTGTCGACCTCACGTGTCGCACGGTTCAGGGCCCGCTTGAGCTTGTCGGCGTCCGCAGCGATGATGAACTCTGCTGTGCGTGCCACGTCAACCCCCCCAGAACTCGTTGTGGCCCGGCTGGGCCGTATCGTCGGATGTGGCAGGACGCAACGCGTCCGCGTACGTCTGCAGCTCGCTCATGGTGAGCCGCTCAACGTCCCACGGATGTATCCCGTAGTGTCGTGACAGGGCCGGCAAGGCATGACGCCAGGCGGCCCTCACCCTTCCGGGTCTGGCTCCTCGACGACGTCGAGACGGACAGGCCGCTTGCCGGACACGGTCGCTGCGACGTCGGTCCACGACACGTCCGGTTCGCCGTTGCGGCGGCGGGCGAGCCACAGCACGGTCGCGGTGACGTCGAGGTCGAGGTCGCCACCGCCTGCGGACCCCATGATCTGGGCGACAGACCGGCCGGTGGCCCGACGGCAGTCGGACGCGTCAATGGCGGTGTAGTCGTTCAGGCCGACCTCGAGGTCGACCCCGTCGTGCGTGACCTTGACGATCATGCGGTCTCCTAGTTGACGTCGAGGAACTTGCGCAGCTCGCGGGCGAACATGTCCTCGTAGAACCGGCGGACCCACTCCTCCGAGTTGCGCATCGCCGGGTAGATCACGTACCCGGCACCGCCCGCGAACTTGTCCTTGGACGGGTACTGGTTGCCGCGCCACACCGGGAACTGGCGGTACTGCTTGGAGCCGAACTCGAGACCGAGCGACCACGGCGACGTGGCGTAGCCGATCTTGATCGACGCCTTGGTCTGGGCCCGTGACGTGCGGATGGCATTCGCGCCTGGCTGGGACATCTTCTTGTACAGGCGTCCCAGCGGGACACCGTTGGCCTGTGACCGGACCGACACGCGAGCGGCCTGCTTGCGTGCTTCTTCTGCGACGTGCTCGCCGACCTTCTTGTTGGCCGACTTGATCACGTCGGTCGCGCCGGACCTGCTGAGCGCCCGTAGCGACTTCGTGGCAGCGGAGAACCCGACGAGCTCAACGGTGAACTCCGACGCCATGTCAGACTCCGACGCCGCGGGTGATCACGCCGGTGACACGGAACGTGGCCGACACCTCTGCGAGGTCACCCACGGTCGCGTCGACCGGAGACGAGTCGATCAGGATCGACGACCCGGTGAACTCCGGGTTGCCAGCGCCAGCGACCGCAGCCGTCGGCCGGATCACGACCTCGGCCGCGTCACCACCGAGCAGCGGGAACAGGATCGAGTCGACACCCGACGCGGCGAAGTCCTGGATGAACTGGACCGTGACGGTGGCCTGCTTGAGGCCGTTGGTGAACTCGCGCCAGCCGGCCGAACCCATCGAGGTGATCTCGACGTCGTCGGACGACGACGAGATCGACACCGACATGACGTCGTCGGACAGGTCGGTGCCGTCGAGCGAGAAGAAGGCGTCTGTGTAGACAAGGGGTGTGGTCGCCATCGTTCATTCCTCCGTGTTGGCGGGGTGGTCGTCGACGTCGTCGACGGTGTCGTCCGGGTCCGGGGTCGGGCCGAACAGGTCGGGTCGTGCACGCACCGCAGGTGCGGTGTCGTCGAGGACGTCCCCCAGCGCGATGCGCACAGGGGACGTGCCGATCACGGTCGTGAACGTGGCTAGGGCGACGGCCATCACTTGTCCTTCACGTAGACGACCACGGAGAACGTGATCGTCAGGGCGTCGCCGCCGGACAGCGTCGACTGTGTGAACCCGGAGATCGTGGGGACGTGAAGGTCTGCGGAAATCCCACCGAGGGTCCGGTCGGACAGCAGACCGTCGACGACCGTGCCGGCGAGCTCTTCGAGTTCGATCTGCGCCTGCAGGATCGTGGAGAGCTGCACGTGCACGTCGACGTCCCACGTGAGCCGTGCAAGTCCGCGGCCCATCGCCTGGTCTCTGGTGACCCACTCCGAAGCGGGCATGACCACTGCGGCAGGTAGCTGCATCTGTCCCGGGACGTACCCGTACACGTACAGGCCAACGACGGTTTCGAGGTTGGCACGCAGCCCGTCGCGGGCCCCGGCGATGTCGACGGACGGCATCAGGCGAAACCCATGTCAGAACCGGTGCGGTACGGACGGACGAGCATCTCAACGTCAGCGTCGAGGCGGGACAGCAGACGGACACCACCACCGTCGAACGTGACCCCGGCGATCCCGAACGGTGCCTCGCGGACACGCTTGAAGATGCGGGACGCCTGGATGAGGGTCGCCTCGATGATCTCGGGCGGTGTCGTCGGGTAGCCGAACCTGCCGGTGACACGGACCCCGTCGGGGACGCCGACGGGCCAGCCGTCGTTGTCGAGCAGGATCACCAGACGGGTGTACGGGGCGCCGTTGGCGACGACGGCATGCTTCGGTTCAACGTCGAACGCGTCACCCAGCACGTACACGTCGTTCCAGTCGTGGTCGCCGTCACGGTCGATCGCGACCTCTGTGGGCTCTGCGACGAGGCCGTAGTCGCCCGGGTTGTCGTAGGCGATGGTCAGACTGTTGGCGTCACGGGCGGTGAAGTACCGCACGACGTCTTCGGTGTCGGCCCAGAACCTGCGACCGCAGTACCGGTCGATCGCCCTCGAGGCGGTGTCGATCGCACGGGTCAGTGCGACGTCGTCGGTTGCGGTGGCGGTAGGGATGTTGAGGGCGGCCTTGAGCTCGTCGCCGTCGCAGTACCCGTTTGTGGGTGTCACAGCCACGTCAGACCTCCATCAGTCCGGCAGGGATCGCCCTGGTCATCGGTCGTGGCTTGCCTGGTGGATCGCGAGACCACGACCGTTCTTGAACGTCCGTCCGCATTCGGGGCAGGTCGCGTCGTCAGGTGCGACCGTTGCCGTACGGACATCGTCCTGCGGGGCAGGCCGGGACGTTGGGACCCCGGCGAGCTCGAGCTGCCTGTCGACCTGCGCGGCACGGTCGGTCATACCTCGGGCGAGGTAGCCGTCCCGTTCTCGGATGAGGGCTGCAACGTGCGACATGTGAACTCCTGTGGGTACGTGGCCCGCACCCGAAGGTGCGGGCCACGGACGTCAGACCGTCAAGGTCAGAACGTCGGGGCGACCAGGCCCGTCCCGGAGATCACCGAGAACGCCGTCGGGTACCGGCCGGCCGTGTACGCGCTGTAGCCGTACACGACGGCCTTCACCGTCAGGTTCCCACCGGCGGTCTCCTCGAACGTGAGCGACCGCGGTGCGGCAGCCTCGTCGGAGAAGAAGTGGCTGTCCGCCATCCGCGCGACGATGATCGCGTCCTCGTCGGTGTCGCCACCGAGGTTGGTCGGGATGTTCGCGTCGGTGTAGACGTTGAGACCCAGCAGGGTCCCGACGACCACGCCGTAGCCGTTGGACGACAGCAGACCGGCAGCATTCTGCGGACCGTTCCCGTTCGGCACGATGATCGGACGGGCCGACGCGTCGACGTTGGCGAGGAGGAACGCCCACCGGCGCGGGTGCATGAAGATCGCGTCGGGGGCCGCGAAGCGGTTCGACTGGATCTGCTGCACTGCGTCAGCGAGCTTGGGGTACAGCTCAGCGACGGTCGGGGTCGCGTCGGTGTAGGTCACCGAGTTGATCCCGGCCGTGCTCAGGACACCGAGGTGGGTGCCGGACGTGCCGTCAGCGCCGATCGCCGAAGCGTCGACCGCGGTGGCGTAGGCCGACGCGAGGTCGGCGAAGATGATCCGGTCGACGTTGGTGCCACGCTCGATGGACTGGCGGGAGATGTCCTGCTGTCCAGCGAACGTCCGCACGTTGATCGCGAGAGTGGTCTCGTCGAAGTTCGTCTCGGACACCGCAGCGTTCTCGGACGCCTGCGCTGCTGCGCTGGTCCCGGTCGTACCGCGAGGGATGTTGAGGACCATGCCGTCGTTCGGCAGGTTCTCCTGAGACGACGCGGCGCACCAGGGCATCCCGGCACGGACCACCTCGGCGTACAGCTCGGTGAGGAACTGCGGCACGACGAGGGCACCGAACGCCGAGGTGCCGACGTCACGGGTCTCGTGGGCCTCCGAGAACCGACGCAGACGGTCGGACGCGGTGATGTCGCCCTTGTTCGACCGGATCTGGTCGTACACCCACGAACGGTTCGAGTTCGGGGCGTACAGGTCAGGCTCGACGACACGGTCGACCTTGGGGGCGGGCTTCTCGGCGGCGCGGGTGAGCGACACCTCGATGTCCCGGAGCTTGTTGGCGCGCTCCTCGGCGGCGTCGACCTTGGTCTGCAGGTCGTTGACCTCGTCAACGGTTGCGTCGAGGTCGGCGTCGCTGGTGGCGTCGTCGTCGATGGCGGAACGGAGCTCGACCTTGGCGGTCTCGAGCTGCTCACGCAGGCGGGCCACGCGGGCGGCCTGCTCGTCGTACTTGGACATGCTAGTCCTCCTTGGAAAGACTCTTGATGAGCTTCTGGGCACGGAGTCGTGCCCTGCTGATGGAGTCGTCCTCGGTGCTGGCAGGCGTGGACGTGACGTCCGGGGCCTTCCCTGCGGGCGTGGACTGCTCGGGACCGTCAGGTCCCGAGGGCTTGGAGCGGTACTCGGCGAGCATCTGCTCGAGCCGGTCCGCGGTTCTGTCGTTGAGGTCCTCGACGGACCGTGCCACGACGGTGGTGTCCTCGTACCACGGGTAGGTCACGACGGACACGTCGTGCAGTGCTACCTCACGCAGCTCGCGGACCCCGTCGGCGGTGTAGCCGTCCTGGACGACCCGGAACCCGAACGACATGCCGGTCATGTCGCCGCGCTTCACGGCAGACAGCACGTCGCGGGCCAGCTGCGAGTCCGGGTCAAGGTCGGCCTTGACCATCAGGCCACGGTCGTCGGTGGACAGGTCAAGGGTTCCCGACTTGGTGCGGGCCAACGGCAGACCGTCGTGGTTCAGCAGCAGCCGGACGTCGGCACCGTGGTTGAGGGTGCGCTTGAACGCTGTGCGGGTGACGACCTCGCCGTGGGCGGGAGAGTCGAACACGGCGGCGTAGCCGGACAGCCGGAGCGTGTCACCGTCGGTGTCGGCCCGAAGTTCGGTGTCGATGTAGTGGCGTGCCATCAGAGGTCCTCCTCCGGGTCGGGCTGGGCGATGTCTTCGAACGGTGGGAGGTCTTCGCTTGCACGGACCTCGTTGACGGTCAGGAAACCGGCCTCAAGCGCGGTCGCGTAGGACGCGAACCGGGCGGACGTGTCTGCACGTAGCAGCCCGTCGGTGCGGAACCGGACCCGCTGTGTGCCCGGCAGCTCGAACGACAGTGCGTCCTCGAGGGTGCGGAGCCACAAGGCAAGACCGAACTGCAGGAACGCCGCGTTGCGGCCCTCCACGGTCGCGTAGGTGATCGACGACCCCTTCGTGGACCCGCCGATCAGCTCGACAGGGACGCCGAACACGCGGGCGATCTGTGACACCGACCATTCCTGCGCCTCGAGGAACTGTGACTCTTCCGGGGCGACTTGGACCTGCTGCCACGACCAGTCACCGCCGAGGACGGCAACGTCACCGGAGTCGACCGACGAACGCCACCTGCGCTTGACCTCGTTGGCCTGCTCGGACGTGAGCTGGGCCTTGTTCTGCAGCACCGACGACGGGTGCGCACCGTTCCCGAACCACGTGGCCGAGAACTTCTCGGCAGCGAGGCCGACACCGATCGACTGTGCTGCGTAGTTGATCGGCGACATCCCGATCGGCGAACCGGGCCCGGTGTACGCACCGACGTGCCACGTGTCCGCAGTGGACACGGTCCGTGGCTTCATCGCGGTCGAACCCTGCCCCTGACGGACCTGCAGGTACACCTCGCCACGGTCGTTGACGCACGGTTCGACGTAGTCCGGGTGGATCAGACGGACCGCCGTCGGGTAGCCGGACACGGGGTCGCGGGACATGATCTCGCCGTACACGTTGCCGCGGAGCAGCAGCGACGTGACGACCTGGTAGGTCCACGTCGCCTGTGTCTGGACACCGTCAGGACGGCGCAGCAACGCAGGCTGTGGCAGGACGTCCACAGACCCGTCGGGGCGGGACCTGACGACCTCGACAGGCATCGTGGAGATGGTCGACGCGATCACACGGACACACGCCCACACCGCAGAGTGCCGCAGCGCGGTCTTGTCGTTGACCAGCACACCAGAGTTCACGTACCGGTTGGAGCGCCGCTCGGACAGGACCGCGACAACCTCGGGGTCTGCTCCTGCACGCTGCTCTGGGTGGCCCGTGAGACGTCGTATGAGACTCACGTGTCACCACCCATCAGATAGCCGATTGCGACGAGGACAGCACCAAAACCGACCAGAACCGTCGCGATTCCACCGAACAGCCACAGGCCCGCGAAGAACGCGACCAGTCCGACCAGCTCGAGCACGTTGGACGTCATCAGAACACCTGTGCCATCGCTTGCTCGGGAGAGGGAGACATGTCGGGCGCTGCGACCTCACCGACCGCAAGCGCCGCAGCGATCAGCGCCGACCCGTCACCCGAGATCGGACGGTCGTACACCCACGCACCTGACGCGTTGCGTTGCCGTGCGTCACCAACGGCCTTGGTCAACGCGGGATGGTTGCGGTGCCGCAGCCGGTCGGTGCCGACCAGGTCGTGGAACTTCCCACACGAACCGATCAGCGTCGCGTAGTTCCCGACCGTGATCTCGAGACCAGCCGAGGTCATGTCAGGCACGACGGTCGCAGCCTGCGACTTCGCATCCAGCACGATCGCTGTCGGGTCGTGCCGGGCAGCAAGCTCGAGGAGACGTTCCGGGAGCCAGTCAAGGCCCTTGCGATGTTCGACGACCTCGACGTGGACACGCCCATCAGAGCGGAACCCTGCAGCGACGATCGTGGCCCACCTGCGGTCACGTGAAGCGTCAACACCGAACGCCACCGGCCCGTCGATCTGTGACTCGGCGTCGACCAGCGAATCCCACAGGTGCTCAGGGATCAGCCGGCCTGCAGACGGATCGGTAGACGGCCAGTCACCCACACCAAGGTGTTCCACTGCGAACCCGACCGGCGACAGTGCATGGAGCTCGTCGGACAGGAACGACGGTGCGATCCGGCGGCCCAGCGCAGGGTTCGCGACCGCCCACTGTGCCGGGTCACGAGACACGTCGTCAGGGGCGTTCTCGTACACGTCCTCGTCGACCGACCACTCGAAGTACGCCAGCCTGGCGTCCTCGCCCTTCATCGCAGTCTCACGGACCCGGGTCAACGCCAGCCCGTTGAAATGCTCCGACTGGTTCACCGGCGACGACGCGAACCAAACCTGCGGGTTCGGCTGCGCCGTCAACGTCGGCAGCATCGCGTTCATGGTCTCCTCGGCAAGGTCGTACGCCTCGTCAAGGATCACACAGGACGCCGAGTAGCCACGTGCCGAGTTCTTCGACCGTGCCACGAACGTGACCTCACGCCCGTCGGTGGTGCGTATGCCTTCACGGCCCGACCCCATCGACAGGCCACGGTCACCGACACGCCGCCACAACGGCGGACAGTCACGGACCGTCTGCACCAGGTCGAGGAACGTGCGGCGGGCAGTGGAGAACTGGTGAGCGGAAAACACCGTCAGGTCGTCGTCCAGGAGGAACAACGACGCAAGCATCCGGGCGACCAGCGTGGCCGTCTTGCCGTTCTGCCGCGGGATCACCAGACCCACCCGGAACGCCGACCACTTGCCGTCTGCCTGTTCACCAAGCGCTACCTGCATCACGTGCTGCTGCCACGGGTCCAGATGCAAACCGGCCAACGCCGCCAGCTCAACAGCCTCGGGCCCGGACGACGTCACCGACGTCGGTGACAGCTCAACCCGTGGCGTCTGACTTCCGAGCAGCTCGACGGCGGGTGAGATCGTCAACGCCATCCCCTGCCATCGTCGCATCTATCAAATCCAGCTCGGCGAGCAACGCCCGCAGCTCGCGGGTCAACGCCGGCAGGTAACGCTCCGAGTCGCACACGTCGATCGCCGCGGCCAGCTTCACCGCAGACGACTTCAACGTCGCAGCACGCCCCTTGAGCAGCGCCTCGACGGTCGTCGTCGGATCGACCTTCACCTTGCAGGCCCGCTTGTGCGAAGACAGCCCCGCGGGCGCCTTCGAGATAAACCCGCAGTCGCACACCAGCCGAGCCATGACGGTCTTTCGCTCTCGGAGGGTCGCGACCTGTGGATAAAAACGTTGCG
>Ga0136601_1000310_pt1 | contig 22180 bp, 12 predicted proteins | sample AntRauMFilla2699_FD_181020 | JGI IMG/M metagenome (GOLD analysis project Ga0136601, IMG submission 181020) | Saline lake microbial communities from Rauer Islands, Antarctica - Metagenome Filla 2 #699 | ecosystem: Environmental > Aquatic > Non-marine Saline and Alkaline > Saline | place...
CTTGGTTCATTTAGTGGTTCAGCAATTGCTCAGGTGCTTTATGGTGATTATAATCCTAGCGGTAAGTTGCCAATGAGTTTTCCTCGCCATGTGGGGCAACTCCCTTTGTATTACAATCATTTATCTACTGGAAGACCAAATGATCCTAATCAAAATGATGTCTTCAGGTCTCATTACACAGACGAATTGAATACACCACTCTATCCTTTTGGTTTTGGATTAAGCTATACTAACTTTACTTACAACAATTTTAAGGTGACTACGCAAACCTCCTCAAACGCTATCGAAGTCACTGTAAATGTTGAAAACAGCGGAGATATGGACGGCACAGAAACTGTACAGGTCTACATCAGAGATTTGGTTGCTCAAATTTCAAGACCGGTAAAAGAGCTCAAAGCCTTTCAACAGGTAAAGATCAAGGCTGGTGAGAAAGTAAACTTAACGTTTACTCTAACTGAAGAAGATCTTGGATACTATTTGCCCAACGGCGATTGGATTTTTGAAAGCGGTGAATTTGAAATATTTCTAGGAAGCAATTCACAGGATACTAGCTCGAAGCTTATAGAATTATAATAATCAAGATGTATAGTTGAAAAAAAGAATAAAATCTTCATTTTTAAAATTGATTTGATAATCTTTTTCATTCAAACTACTACTTGTGTATATTTTATAAGCTATTTATAATTAAATGTTATTTATTTAATATAATAAGTACGGAATAAACAATGTATTGATTAGGTGATGACTAAAATCTTTGTTTTTTGATTGTAGTAATTTCAAATTCTCTTTTTTTAAACAGTTTGCATCTATACATTTCCTATACAAAACATCTTTTTAGTCCAAATCAAAACCCTCGTTAAAAACCCTTTCTTAATATAAAGTTAAGGGTTTTAAGGGGGTCTACTCATTTTTTGGATTCAAAAAAATCATAGCGAGTGTGTATATTTTTTGTAGTGTGTTAAATCAAATGTTTAACAGCGAAAACCTTTAAGTTTGATAATAACGAATTTTTTAGATTCTTTAATATGAAAAAATTTCTAACTGCAATCGCTTTTTTACTTCTTACGAACTTTAGTTTTTCTCAGGCTCATGAGGTAAAGGTCAGCTCTAATGAGCAAGGAATGAAGCTTCAAGTAGATGGTGAAGATTTTATGGTAAATGGTATGAACTGGGATTATTTTCCAAGAGGAACAAATTTCAGCTATAGCCTTTGGGAACAATCCGATGATATAATCCAAGCAGCGCTCGACGCGGAGATGGGTTTGCTAAAAAATATGGGGGTTAATACGGTAAGACTTTACACTGGCATCCAGCCAAAATGGATCACTTACATTTATGAAAATTATGGGATCTATACCATGCTCAACCATTCTTTTGGTCGGTATGGATTGACGATAAACGGATTGTGGACACCTGTAACTAAATACGATGATCCAGACACTAAAGAATTGCTGCTTTCAGAAGTTAATGAACTTGCTGAAGATTACAAAGATACTCCAGGGCTTCTGCTATTCCTGTTAGGTAACGAAAACAATTACGGGTTATTTTGGGCAGGTGCCGAAACTGAAGATTTTCCTGATGAGGAAGATCAAATCAATGCTGTTGGTGAAGTTAGAGGTCGTCCGATGTATCGCCTCATGAATGAAGCAGCCGTAAACATGAAGGAAATCAATAGCAATATTCCAGTTGCAATTTGTAATGGCGACGTTCTCTTTCTTGATATTATCGCTGAAGAATGCCCTGATGTAGATATTTATGGAACCAATATGTACAGAGGAGCCTCATTTGGAGATGCTTTTCAAAAAGTAAAAGAGGTCTACGGTAAACCTATTCTATTTACAGAATTTGGAGCAGATGCTTTTAACGCCATTGAAATGCAAGAAGACCAGAAATCTCAGGCTTATTATATGGTGAATAACTGGAAAGACATCTACGCAAATGCCGCAGGACTTGGAAAAGCTGAAAATTCTATTGGAGGATTTACTTTCCAATTTAGTGATGGTTGGTGGAAATTTGGACAGACAGATAATTTGGATGTTCACGATTCAAATGCCTCTTGGGAAAACGGAGGATATGACAAAGACCATAAAGAAGGTAAAAATAATATGAATGAAGAGTGGTTTGGAGTGTGTGCCAAAGGTCCAACTAATGCAAGAGGTTTGTATGACTTATACCCTAGGGCTGCTTATTACGCTTTAAAAGAAGCACATGAACTCAATCCTTACGATGAAAATGCCAATGGACTAACCGTGACCAAACATTTTGAGGATATCTCTTTAATGGATGCCGTATTAAGGGCTAGAGGGGACAAAGCCGCTTTAGGTGGCGGGGAAACTCAAAAGGTTGGAATTAGCAGAGTAGCAGCTCATTTATCTACCTTTTATACAGGGGGTAGTTTAATTACAACACCAGACAATCCAGATCCAAACTCCACTTCTTATCCCAATCAATTGGGTTTTGACCAGATGCAATCCTATTTTATTGGTGTGGGTGGTAAACCTGCAGCTAATGTCACTTTCAATGTGGACTTCAACATTGTTGGAGATGTCGCTGAAAACCCAATCAACGAAATTTTTTACGAAAATAGAGCTAGACCCATTCGAGTCCAAACTCCAGATGGAGAAACGATAATTCAAGACAATAATAATTTACAGGTTTACCAAGCTGAGTTTGAATGGAACAACGATCTATTCGACTTAAGAGGATTCTACAGAACAGGTCACTATCATTGGGGTTACGAGGGTGATTTTTTTGGTTTATATCCTGAAGCTAACTATGGACCAAACTTAGATATCTATGGAGGTATAATTTCGGGAATAGAGATTGACGCCAAAGGAGAACTTGATGGTTTAAAAGCTGCCATTGGTCCTCAATTGTGGTGGGGGGCCAACCCTACCATGCTTTATAAATATACCAAGACCATTCAAAAATGGGATGTGACAGGAATTTACCATAGAGACTTAGAAACAGAATTAGAGTTTGACGATAACGGACGTAGGATATTAGATCAGAATCAGGTGCGAAGTGGTGTGATCCCGCCATGGCCTCAGGAAAGAGCTACATTGGCTCTAGAAAGAGATTTCGGAAAATTTGGATTGACGGTAGGTGGTATATGGGCAGGAAGTCCGCTCAACGGAAGTACTTATCAAGATATCGATGACAACGGCAATGTAGTAGTTGATAATGTTAAAGCATCCGATAATTGGGGAGGTAAAGCTAAACTGACTTATGAAGGCGGTAAATTTAATTGGTATGCACAAGGAGGGGTCTCAGGGCTTGTAGCCAATGGGGGATTCGATCCCACATTAACCTTCACAGGTTGGAAATTAAAAGATAATGGGAGTGGTAACCAATCCAATTTTTTATCTGGTTTTACTTATAATATAGGGAAATGGCAAATTGCCCCAAACTTTTTATGGCAAAAGCCTTTGGTAGATGCTATGCCAGATAATGGTGATGCACCAGGTCGATTAAGAAATTTTATCGATGATCCATTTGCTGTTCGTTTTAATAGAGAAACTACAGCCGGTGAAATTCTCTTCACCTTCGATCCTACTCCAGGAACTTACATGTATGACTGGGATAACAATAGATCTGAAGATGCAGAATTTGCAATGAGTGCAGGCTTTGTATTTAGACACTTACCGACGACAATGGATGCACATATTGGCTTCCTCGATACTCGTGAGTTTTTTCCTTTTGCTAACACTGTCCCAGCTCAGGATTTATGGGAAGCTCACGCTAGAATGGTTTCAAGTTTAGGGCCTGATCTTAGTATCGTGGGTACATTTTATTATGGAAACGGTCAGGCTAATGGAGATTCTGATCGATTAGTGACCGATAGGTTTGGAGCCAATCTCGACGTGAGGTATAAAAAATATTGGATTAGAGGGGATGTGAAAATCAACGATTGGGGACCTTACGATTACCACAGGGATTTCAACTTAACTTTCCCAATCCAAACCATGATTGATTTGTCAACTACATTAGGGAAACCAGAATGGTATATTTTGCCCACCACACAAGTTGGTATAAGAGGAATATGGCGGTCATTAAATGAATTTTCTCCCAGATATTCACCCAATGCAACACCGATTGGTTCCTTCGATACTAATCCAGCAATTAGTCCAGTAGGCTTTCCTGATGGTTCTGAATGGGAAATCATGACTTATGTAAGATTTAATATAGGTAAATAATATTCAAAATGATACAGAAAAAATATATTCAATTTATAGCACTTGTTGTCCTTTCTATGATAGTGACTACAAGTTGTGAACGAGACGTATCCGACGATGCGGTATTGGCCACTTTTCCTTCTAATGCAGACGTTTATTCTGATAATCCTGAAGGATTAACAGATGAGTTTTTCATCTCCTTTAATCCTGTCGATGGGGCAAACCCTGAAGGTTTTGGAACTGATCAAAATGAAGCTTACATGGGGACTTCTTCAATAAGACTAGATATCCCTGCACCAAATGATCCTGATGGTGGTTTTATTGGTGGTATTTTTAAAGATAGAGGTGAAGGAAGAAATTTGACAGAGTATGATGCTTTAACCTTTTGGGTAAAGGCTTCAAGAACCGCACTTTTTGATGAAGTTGGTTTTGGGTTCGACTTTGAATTGGACAAATACACAGTGGCGAGGGCAGGTATACCATTATCAACAGATTGGAGAAAAGTAACCATACCAATCCCAGACCCATCAAAATTGGTTCAAGAAAAAGGAATGTTTTTCTTTTCAACAGGTACCTCAAGTACAGATGGTGTTGGATTTACAATTTGGATAGATGAGATAAGATTCGAAAATCTAGGAACAATAGCCCAACCTCAACCAAGAATTTTAAACGGTCAGAATGTTTCGCAACAAGGCTTTCTTAATGTGCCTTTTCAACTCACTGGACTTACTCAAACATTCAATGTGGAAACCGGTAGAAATGTAAGAGTTAATGCAGCCCCTTCTTTTTTTGATTTTGCGTCTTCAAACCCTGGAGTTGCTACAGTTGACGAATTTGGCCTGGTTTCAGTTATAGGTGTAGGCGAAGTGACAATATCTGCCTCTTTGGATGGTGTTGGAGCTCAAGGCTCATTGTCGCTCAATGTAGAGGGGGGATTCAATTTTGCTCCGGTTCCAACACGGCCCGAAGAAAATGTTGTTTCTATATTTAGTGATGCCTATCAGGATATACCAGTTTCAAGATACAATTCATTTTTTGAGCCCTTTCAAAACACGCTTGGCGGTGTTGTCCCGGTTGGACCAGAATCTATAATAAGTTATTCAGATCTAAATTTTGTAGGCATTGTCTTTAATGATGTCACCTTCCCATCAGAAGCAGTTCAACCTGTTAATGCTGCTAATTTGACTCATTTACATGTAGATATTAATGTTCAAGAAGCTATTCAAGCCAACGACAGATTATTGTTACAGCTTACAAATTATGGTGCTTCAGAAACAGTGGGCTCTTTTTTAATATCTGGAAATCAATTAGTCGAAGACCAATGGGTCAGTTTTGATATTCCTTTATTGGACTTTTCGGGACTTGGGGATAAAAACAGAATTGGTTTACTGCTTTTTAACTCTGAAAATGGGCCTGATAATCCAACGATATCCAACTTATTTTTAGATAACATTTATTTCTATACTGAATAAATATAAACCTATTGACTATGAAAATAAATAAAGATAGTAAACTCAATATGGTGAAATATCCACCAATTTTTCTATTAATATTAATATGCGTATTGAGTTGCGATTTAGATGAAACCCAAGAAGTGGTTACACTTGACAACTTGGTGTGGGCTGATGAGTTTGACACCGATGGTGCTCCAAATCCAGAACATTGGAACTTTGAAATTGGCGATGGTACAAAACAAGGCATACCGGGTTGGGGTAATAATGAATTACAATATTACACCGATAGACCACAAAATGTGAAAGTTGAAAATGGCGTATTGCTCATCACTGCCAGACAAGAATCCTTTGAAGGCAATAATTATACTTCTGCGCGATTGACCACTCAAAATCTGTTTGAACAAAAATATGGTCGATATGAAGCGCGGATCAAAGTACCTTATGGAAAAGGTTACTGGCCTGCATTTTGGTTATTGGGTAATGACTGCGATGTTAATCCATGGCCTGCTTGCGGAGAAATCGATATTATGGAATACTTAGGCGATGAGCCAACTTCAGTTTTTAGTACAATTCATGGGCCTCAATATTCTGGAGCTGAATCTATTTCTAAAGAATTTAGTTTAGAAAATGGCAGATTTGATACTGATTTTCATGTTTATGGAATGGAATGGTCACCAAATCGCATCAATTTTTATGTAGATGACGTTTTATATCATTCACTAACGCCAGAAGATGTAGATGAAGAAACTAATGGCACCGGAAACTGGATTTTCAATGATAGAGCATTTTACATCATTCTCAATGTAGCCGTAGGTGGTAATTTGCCAGGAAACCCGAATTCAGAAACCGTTTTCCCTCAAAGCATGGTTGTGGATTATGTAAGAGTTTACAATTAACTAAAATTTATTAAAATGAAATTATCAAATAGAAGCTTAATAGTTGTACCTCTCATGGTTTTGACCATGTTTCAATTCTCATGTGAAGAGAATGATAGTGGTATCGATTTTGTAGATTTTGAAGCCAGGTTTGTCAGTGAGATAAATAACAGAACCGCTAGCTTTAATAATCTATCCAATGAAGCGACAAGTTTTGTATGGGATTTCGGAGATGCTACGAGTTCGACTTTGATTAATCCTGTCAAAACTTATGATGAGGATGGTACTTATACAGTGTCGCTCACTGCAATCAATGATAATGGCGATATAGATACATTTCAGGATGATGTTGAGGTAGAATTGATTTTGATAGTGAACGGTAATTTTGAGAATGACTCCCAAGGTTGGATTATAGGAGTTAATGATAATGCACCAGCGCCTGTAGCTACTCAAAATGGCAATTCATTTTACGAAGTTAATATCACCAACCCCAACCCTGATCAACCATTCCTCGTTAATCTCAGTCAAAAATTGCCAATTACCCAAGGAGAAACCTATGTTTTGACCTTTGACGCCTGGTCTGATAGGAACAGGACCATCATTGCAGGAATAGGCCTAAGTGGCGGTGATTTTTCCAACGATACTCAAACTGTGAACCTCACGGATACACCACAAACTTTTGAGTTAACCTTAAGCTCTCAAGAGTTTGGTGCGCCAGATGCTAGAGTTTTGTTTGATAATAACGGCGAAGCTGGCCTGGTAAGGATAGACAATGTATCCTTAGATTTGCAATAGCTTTATAATAGAACCTTAAGTAGAACCAATTAATAAAGAATGATTCAAGAAGACAAAAAGACTCAACAATCAACTAAAGAAAGTGCATTGGAACAAGTGAGATTAGATGGTGAGAAGTTCTTAAAAATCACCAATAATGATTCACTTCGCCCATTTTTTATGAGTATAGTAAGCGATTCCAACCACTGGATGTTTATATCAAGTAATGGAGGACTTACAGCAGGACGACGTAATGCAGATTTTGCACTTTTCCCATATTACACAGATGATAAAATTACTGAATCTGCTCATTATACTGGCAGTAAGACCATTTTTAAAGTACATAGTAATGCTGGCTTTCAGATATGGGAGCCCTTCTCCAACAGGTTTTTAGAGCAATATCAGATTACAAGACATTTGTACAAAAATATCTATGGTAATAAACTGATGTTTGAAGAAATCAACCATAGTTTAAACTTGAGCTTTACCTATAGATGGTCTTCGAGTGATAAGTATGGTTTTGTAAAAACTTCTGAAGTGATCAACCATAATCCATCTTCCGTCAAAATTGAAGTTTTAGATGGTCTTCAAAATGTATTGCCTGCTGGCGTGGTTAGCGATTTACAAAGTCAGAGCAGCAATCTTGTTGATGCATATAAACGTAACGAGCTCGACCAAAACACGGGCTTAGGTATTTTTGCCCTAAGTGCTGTACCAGTAGACAAAGCTGAACCCAGTGAAGCCTTAAAAGCAAATGTAGTTTGGCAATTGGGTCTCGAACAACCATCCTATCTGTTGTCCTCTCTACAGCTTGAAAAATTTAGAACTGGACAGGACATTCACCAAGAAACTGATGTCAAAGCTGAAAAAGGCGCTTATTTTGTTCACAAAACCCTTCAGCTAGAGCCTGATGAGAAAAAGACATGGCTTATTGTCGCCGATGTCAATTATAATCATGCTTCAGTGGTTAAACTTCAACAGGATTTACACCATGAAAATCTTTTCGACACCATTAAAGAGGATATTTTAGCGGGTACCGAAAAATTGATTCGACTCAATGCTGCAGCTGATGGACTCCAACGTTCTAATGATAACTTAAGAGACATTCGTCATTATGCCAATACCATGTTTAATATTATGCGTGGTGGAATCTTTGATAATAATTACCAAATAGAAGGATGGGACTTTAGAGATTATTTGTCTAAGGCCAATGAGCCTCTAGCTAAAAAACTAGAATCCAAGTTAAAAGCTTTACCAGAGGAATTTCCTTTAAGCCAATTGAAAGCACTTGCACATTCTATTAATAATGAAGATCTTACAAGGCTCTGTACAGAGTATTTACCATTGAAATTTAGCCGTAGACACGGGGATCCGAGTCGACCTTGGAATCAATTCTCCATTAATACCAAAGATGAACAAGGCCATAAAATTTTAAATTACGAAGGTAATTGGCGTGATATTTTTCAGAATTGGGAAAGTCTCGCACATTCCTACCCGGAGTTTATCGAAAGCATGATCTATAAATTCCTGAACGCAACTACATTTGACGGGTATAACCCTTATCGGGTAACCAAAGATGGCTTCGATTGGGAAACTATAGAACCAGACGACCCATGGTCTTATATTGGTTATTGGGGAGATCATCAGATCATTTATTTGTTGAAATTTTTAGAGTTTTATGAAGATTATCAGCCTCAAAGCTTAGCCAAGCTATTTAAAAAATCTGAATTCGTTTATGCGAATGTTCCCTACAGAATTAAATCTTACCAGGATATTTTGAACGATCCAAAGGATACCATAGATTTTGACCATAAGGCGGATTCAAAAATCAGAGATAAACGTGAAAAGATTGGAGCTGATGGGGCTTTACTTCAAACCAAAAGAGGTAAAATAATCCACGTCAATTTCGTTGAAAAGATATTAGCAACAACTTTGGCTAAGCTATCCAACTTTATTCCAGAAGCTGGTATTTGGATGAACACCCAACGTCCGGAATGGAACGATGCTAACAATGCTTTAGTAGGAAACGGTGTGTCTATGGTAACACTATCCTATTTGAGACGATTTTTAGATTTCTTCAAAACGATTTTTGAAAATGCTGAGGCCGATGAAGTTTATTCAATTTCAGAAGAATTGGTACAGCTTTTTACAAAAATGAAAAATACGTTCATTACTCATTATGATCTTACAAAATCTGGTTTTAATGATGCCCAGCGTAAAGTTATTTTAGATGAATTAGGTGAGGCCGCCAGTCATTACCGAACTCAGGTGTATTCCAAAGGATTTTCAGGAGATAAAACTGAGCTTTCTGTGAAAGAAATTATAGGATTTATTAAAACAAGTATAGATTATTTAGAGCATTCTATCCAAGCCAATAAGCGAACTGACAATTTATACCATGCCTATAATTTAATGACAGTTGAAGACGATAAAGTCTCTGTCGATTATCTTTCAGAAATGCTTGAAGGTCAGGTGGCTGTTTTAAGTTCAGGTTACTTAGATTCAGCTCAGTCTTTGAAATTGCTGGACGCTTTAAAGCAAAGTGACTTATTTAGACCAGACCAATTTAGTTATTTGCTTTACCCATTCAAAAACTTAAAAGGCTTTTTGGAACGTAATCATGTTCCTGAAGCTTCAGTAAAATCTTCTGAATTGCTTCAAAAATTAGTTGAAGATGGCGACAGACGAATTATTGAAAAAGACATTAAAAGTCAGTATCACTTCAATGGTAATTTCAATAACGCTAAGAAGTTAAAACAAGCATTGCTTACACTTAAAGGTGAAGCAGCTTACTCAGGTTTAGTTGAAAAAGAATTGAATTTGATTCTGAAAATTTACGAAGAGGTCTTCAATCATAAATCTTTCACGGGACGTTCGGGAACATTTTACGGCTATGAAGGTTTAGGCTCCATCTATTGGCATATGGTTTCAAAACTGCAATTGGCGGTTCTAGAAACTTGTTTAGATGCTATAAATCATGAAGCATCGGCGGAAGTAGTTGGCCGTTTACTGGAGCATTACTATGAAATCAACGAAGGTATTGGCGTACATAAATCTCCAAAACTTTATGGTGCTTTTTCTACAGATCCATACTCACATACCCCTATCGGGAAAGGCGCACAACAACCCGGTATGACAGGTCAGGTGAAAGAAGATATTCTAAGCCGCTTTGGTGAATTGGGTGTTCAGGTCAAAAAGGGAAGACTCCAGTTTCAACCCTATCTCCTAAGAAAAACTGAGTTTTTGGATGAAGTGCATGTTTTTAGATATGTGGATTTAAATAATGATAAGCATAAAATGGACTTACATCCTGGTTCATTAGGATTTACCTTTTGTCAGGTGCCAATTGTTTATATCATGTCTGCCGAAAGCAAAATAAAAATCGAAATGAGCGATGGTTCATCTGAAACCACTAATGGCCTTGGGCTTTCTAAGGCAATTAGCCACGATATTTTCCAAAGATCTGGTCAGGTGAAATTGATCACAGTTTATGTAGAAACCTCCATTTTAAAATAAATAAGTCATGAAGTCAGCTATACAAAGCTTTTTAGCTTTAAGTTTAGTTCTACTGGCTTCTTGCCAACAATCTCAAAAAGAGCCTGAATCAATGCAAAAAGATAAAAATTTAACTGCAAAAGAGATTTTCAATAAACCAGAATACCTAGCCATTTCTTATGGGGGTTACCGTGAAAATACTCGAAATATACAACCTGAGATAAGTGAACTTAAGGAAGACTTAAGGATTTTACACGCAATGGACATTAAGGTATTAAGAACTTACAATGTTCGTTTACCCCATGCAGCCAACGTTCTTCAGGCCATTAAGGAACTTAAAAAAGAACATCCCGATTTTGAAATGTATGTCATGCTAGGTGCATGGATAGATTGTAAAAATGCGTGGACCGAGTTACCACTCAACCATAACGAAGAAAGTGTGCATAATGCAACTGAAATCGAAAGAGCTGTAGAACTGGCCAATCAATTTCCGGATATTGTAAAAATTATTGCTGTAGGAAATGAAGCTATGGTGAAATGGGCGGAAGCTTACTACGTTCAACCTCACATTATTTTAAAATGGGTCAAACATCTTCAGGCTCTTAAGGAGGAAGGTAATCTCAATAAAGATCTCTGGATTACAAGTTCAGATAACTTTGCGTCTTGGGGAGGTGGTGAAAGTGAATACCATACTCCAGAACTGGAAGAGCTCATTAAAAGTGTAGATTACCTCTCTATCCACACGTACCCGATGCACGACACACATTACAATCCGGTATTTTGGGGAACTTTACATAAGGAAAGTGAGCTAAGCAATACCGAAAAGATTGATAAAGCGATGAATCGTGCCTTGAGTTATGCAATTTCACAATATGACAGTGTTGCCAGCTATATGAAAACTTTGGGGGTAAACAAACCTATTCATATTGGAGAAACAGGCTGGGCAAGCTTCTCAAATGGGCATTATGGTCCTGAAGGATCTAAAGCTACAGATGAATACAAACAAGCATTGTATTATGATAAAATGCGGGAATGGGCCACCAAAAACAAAATAAAGTGCTTTTATTTTCAAGCATTTGATGAGCCATGGAAAGATGCGCAAAACCCAAGAGGATCAGAGAATTATTTTGGCATATTTACCGTAGAAGGCAAAGCCAAATATGTGCTCTGGGATACAGTAGATGAGAGTGTTTTTGAAGGATTGGAAAGAGGTGACCAACCCATTATTAAAACCTATGATGGTAAAATCGAGGACTTACTCTTAGATGTTAGTATGCCTCCGGTTAAAAAAGAAATTAATGTGAACCATTAGTTGAATGATTAAAAATCCATATTATGAAGTCTTTAAAATTTTCATCAATCGTCTTAATAACACTTATGATCGCTAGTTCTTATGCTGAGAAGACTGAAGTTTCAGAAGTTGAAGTTTTTGAAACTTCCAGAAGTGGAAATCAATTATCAAAAATAGAAACGTTTAGTCAGGCTAAATCCACTTCAAAAATCAGCTTGAATCCTAAAAAAACCTTTCAGACTTTTACTGGTTTTGGAGGCTCTTTTACAGAAGCATCCGCTTCATTACTGAATCGTTTGAGTAAAGAAAATCGAGAAAAAATCATCGATGCTTATTTTGCAGATTCTGGAGCACGTTATTCTTTAACCAGAACTCATATGAATTCCTGCGATTTTTCTTTGAGTCAATATTCTTATGCCCCTATTGAAGGCGATACGCTTCTGAAAAATTTCAGTATAGAGGAAGATAAAGAGGATTTGATCCCTATGATTAAAGATGCGATGAGCGCTTCAAAAGATGGCTTCAAAATCATTTCTTCACCATGGACAGCACCACCTTGGATGAAAGATAACAACAAATGGGTTGGAGGCAAGTTAAAGCCAGAATATTATGACACCTGGGCACTTTTCTTTTCCAAATATGCAGATGCTTACAAAGCTGAAGGTATTGATATTTGGGGGTTTACCGTCGAAAATGAGCCTTTAGGAAATGATAGTAACTGGGAGAGTATGCACTTCTCGCCCAAAGAAATGACAGATTTTGTAGTTAATCATCTTGGTCCTCAGCTGGAACAAGACGGCAAAAGTGATCTAGCAATTTTGGGTTACGATCAAAATAGAGAACATCTAGATGAATGGGTTGACGAAATGTACAGAGATGAAACGTTTAGAAAATATTTCGATGGTACTGCTGTACACTGGTACGCTAGCACTTACAAAATATTTGAAGATCAATTAAAATATGCTAAAAATAAAGCACCAGATAAATACTTAATTGAAACCGAGGGTTGCATTGATGCTGAGGTGCCTGTTTGGCAAGATGATGACTGGTACTGGCAAAAAGAAGCGACTGACTGGGGTTATGATTGGGCTAGGGAGGAGAATAAACACCTTCATCCCAAATATAGACCGGTGTATAGATATGCGCGTGATATTATAGGTTGCATGAACAACGAAGTAGATGGCTGGATAGATTGGAATATGGTTCTGGATCGCCAAGGTGGACCGAATTGGTTTGAAAACTGGTGTATAGCGCCGGTGATTGTCGATCCAGATCAGGATGAGGTGTATTTCACACCTCTGTATTACACCATGTCTCACTTTAGTAGATATATAAGACCTGGAGCCAAACGTATCGCTTTTGAATCGACGGATGCTAATTTACAAGTCAGTGCTGCCACCAACCCAGATGGTAGCCATGTAGTGATTGTTTTTAATCCTTCAGAAGAAGAAAAGGTATTTGATCTTAATTTGAATGATGTTTCCAGAGCTATTTCTATAAGCTCCCAAGCTATTCAAACAATAACTATCGCTAATTAAATTGAGATTGTATGTCTGAAATAAAAACACCAGAAGAAGATAAAGTTCCAGTAGGTCAAAAGGCAGCTTTTGGTGCAGGTCATTTTGTTTTAAACCTGTTACCGGGAGTCCTAGGGGTCTATTTGCAGGTATTCATCCTTACGGCTTTTGGAATGGACCCAGTTTGGGCAGGACTTTTAGGTGGCTTGCCTAGAATTTTTGATGCGCTTACAGACCCAGTTATGGGGTTTATTTCTGACAATACAAAATCAAGATACGGAAGACGAAGACCTTATATTTTTTCAGGTGCAATTATAAGTGGAATACTATTCATTTTAATGTGGCAATTGGATGAAAATGCATCAATGACCTATAATTTTTGGTATGTGATGATTTTGCAAATCTTATTTCTGGTAGGGAATACAATGTTTGCTACACCACTTGTTGGCTTAGGCTATGAAATGTCTCCAGACTATAATGAAAGGACTCGTTTAATGAGTCTTGCCAATTCTATGGGTCAAATAGCATGGATTATAGTGCCTTGGCTTTATGTGATTATCCCAGATGTTAACACCTTTGATAATCCAGCAGAGGGCGTTAGAACCATGGCCTTTATAGTAGGTGGAGTCTGTATAGTTTTTGGAATATTACCTGCTCTTTTCTGTAAAGGTGTTGATGCTGGTGATATGGAAGATCGGGAAAGAATCAATTTGAAAACATTGGGATCTAACCTAAGAGAATTATACAAAGGAATTGTTCAAGTTTCCAAGAACAAACCTTTTATGAAGCTTTGTGGAGCTACTTTTTTAGTTTTTAATGGCTTTCAGTTAGTAGCAGCCTTTTCTGTGTTTATAATTGTGTTTTATATGTTTCAAGGAAGCTGGGAAGTGGCAGGGACTTGGCCTGCTTGGTTTAATTCACTTAATGCAGTAATTACTGCCTTGATTGTTATTCCTATAGTTTCTAAAATGGCAACCAAAATTGGAAAACGAAAGGCTTTTCTCATTGCTACATTCTTATCTATTATAGGGTACATTCTAAAATGGTGGGGGTTTGATGTTGAACTGAATGAGCAATTTAATGAAACCTCACTTGGCGAAGGGATGACAAGCGCTCTAGGTTCTGTCTTTAATTCCCTTAATCCTTATCTGGAAAGCATTGGCGCGAGCTGGTTTACTATTGATGTAGAAAACGGAGTGCCTTGGTTAATCTTCTTACCAATTCCTTTTTTTGCATTTGGAATGGGTGGTCTGTTCACTTTAATGATGTCCATGACAGCAGATGTTTGTGATTTGGACGAACTTGAAAATGGCTTGCCCCGTAAAGAAGGAACCTTTGGAGCTATCTACTGGTGGATGGTTAAAGTTGGCCAGGCTTTGGCGATCATACTAAGTGGTGTTATTCTTAAAATTGTTGGCTTTGACCAGAATATCACAGATCAAACTGTGGAGACTATGACCAACCTAAGGATTGCAGACATCATCGTTCCAGCTTCCACGGCAGCCCTAGCTTTTATTGTGATGTGGAAATATGACCTTGATGAGAAACGAGTGAGAGAAATAGGTTCAGAACTCAAGAAAAGAAAAGCCTTGCCAAAAAGAATAAGTTCTTCTTACCATGGTCAAAGCCTTCTTTCTTTGACTTCTTCTAAACTTGCTCCCGATGAAAAATACGATATTGATTTTTCATCAAAATCGATGAAAGAAATACAAGGGCTTTTTTCAACTATGCTCAACAAAGGAATGCATGGCTTATGTTTCAGTCCTTATGAAGAAGGTCAAGATATCAACGATGAACTTTCCGAAGATCAAATCAGGCGACGTGTTGAAATTGTTAAACCATACACAAGTTGGTTAAGATCTTTTTCATGCACAGGAGGTAATGAGCACATTTCCAAAATTGCTAAACAAAATCACATCAAAACCTTGGTAGGGGCATGGATTAGCGAAGATAAATCACAGAATAGAAAGGAGCTTGACGAATTGATAAAATTAGGAAAAGCTGGTCATGTTGACATCGCCGTAGTAGGTAATGAAGTATTGCTTCGTAAAGAACTTTCCGAAGCAGAACTCGTAGAATACATCCAGGAGGTTAAAACTGCATTTCCAAATATTCCTGTCGGGTATGTAGACGCTTATTCCGTCTTCTATGAACGACCTTCACTTATTGATGCCTGCGATGTGATTTTGATCAATTGCTATCCTTTCTGGGAAGGTACTGAGATCGAAATTTCTACAGCCTATTTACGTGAAATGTACTCTTTAGTACAAACTAAGGCTAAAGGTAAACCAGTCATCATTGCTGAGACTGGCTGGCCAAGTCGAGGGGAGGCAACTGAAAAAGCAGTGCCAACTCAAATTAATGCAATGAAGTATTTCATTAATGTGAATAATTGGGCAAATCATGAACAGATAAAATCATTTTATTTCTCATCGTTTGATGAATCCTGGAAAACACGCCACGAAGGTGATGTCGGGCAACGTTGGGGAATATGGGATAAAAAAGAAGAATTAAAATTTAAGTAAATTATGTCATACAGAGAAGAACAGGTAGTAACTAAACAGCAAGAACAATTTTTAGCTTCCATGCAAAATATAGATTTTGTACCGGAAGTTCCCGTTGAAGAATTACAGGATTTATTCGATTCCATCATGAAAGAAGGTTTTCATGGAATTTGCTTTAGTATGTATGAAGATGGTCAAAAGCCAGGAGATCATATTACAGAAGAGCAGGTTCGGCGTCGTATGACCATTCTAAAACCGCACATCAAGTGGGTTCGTTCATTTTCATGTATTGAAGGCAATGAATTTGTTCCAAAAGTTGCGAAGGAATTGGGTATTAAAACTTTGGTTGGAGCCTGGATAAGTGACGATAAGGAAAAAAACAGAGAAGAGTTGGATGAACTCATAGAAATGGCAAATAATGGGCTTGTAGATATCGCCGCAGTTGGAAATGAAGTTTTATATAGGGATGATATTCCGCTAGAAGAATTAAAGGAACATATCCAGGAAGTTAAGGACTCTATTCCATCAGGTATTCCTGTTGGCTATGTGGACGCTTATTACGAATTCTCTGTACACCCCGATTTAACAGACATGTGTGATGTTATCTTGTCCAATTGTTATCCGTTTTGGGAGAAATGCCATCATGACTATGCATTAACGCATATGCAGCAAATGTTTGGCCAGGCCATGAATGCTGGAAGGGGTAAAAAAGTAATTATTACCGAAACAGGTTGGCCAAGTAAAGGTGAAAGCCTAGGCGGTGCAGAACCGTCTTATGAAAATGCGCTTAAATATTTCATTAACACTCAGTTATGGTGTAAAAAAGCCGGAATTGAAAGTTTCTATTTTTCCTCTTTTGAAGAGTCTTGGAAGGTTGGAGCAGAGGGAGTCGTTGGTGCCTACTGGGGTTTGTGGGATAAAGACGAAAAAATAAAGTATGCAAGCAAGTAGTACATGTATAGTTTTTGTATAGGTCTATTTAACACTATCGCGTTGTAGTAATGGGTATATTTAATAAAAATAATTATTAATTCTTAAATTTTTAAACATGAAAAAAATTACAACGTTTTTAATGATGTTGCTTATGGTGACATTTGGATTTTCACAGGAACTTCCTATCAACTTCGATGAACCGTCCCATGCTAATTTTGTCGGTGAAGGTGGTAATACTTTTGAGGTTATTATGGACGGAACGAATAGTGTGGGTCAAACTGTGGGTGGATTGGATCAATTCAATAGTAGAGTTGACTTAGCTCTTGAAACATATATTGATATGACTACTGCTAATAAAACCTTCACCTTCGAATTTTATACTTCAGAAGCAGTTGTTATGACTGGTTTATTCCAAATTAATAGTGAAGCAAATGGTGGTTTCCCAATAGAAATGCAATTTACCACGGATGGTCAAATTGGCTGGGAAACTATAACACTTGATTTTAATAACGCTACTAATGGATTTCCTAACCAAAATGATCCAGTAGTTTATGGTCAATATGCAGGACTTTCAGTTTTCACTAATTTTGGAGACACTGGTACTTCAACTTATTGGTTTGATGACATTGCAGGTGCAGCTAACGGTGATGCAGTTCCAGTTCCAGATCCAGTTAATTCTCCTGCTACTGCTGCTCCAACTCCACCAGCTAGATCAGCTTCTGATGTGATTTCTATTTATGGTTCTGCTTATGGTACTGCTGTAGGTTTAAACAATGTTCCATGGGATGAAGGAACTGAATTTACTGAGGAAACTCATGCAGGCGAAGAAATTTTAAAAATTGATTTTGGTGTTGCTTTTATGGGATCTACTTTAGGTTCTGTTGTTGATGCATCACAAATGACTCATTTTCATATTGATTATTGGGTTGCCGACGATTTTGAAGTAGGTCAAGTTTTCAATTTGAAGTTGTCTAACCACGCTAACAATGATGGTGAAACTAATGTAGGTGAATACAACATTGCGTTTAGTGGACAGGAAGATGTACAGGTGTGGAAATCTGTTGATATTGCTATTCCAGATGATTTTGCTGGAGGAAATTTTTCTCCTAGAGCAAACATTACTGAATTTTTGATTACTGCATCGGGTAAAATTGATGTAGCATATATTACAAATATGTACTTTTACAGTGATGTGTCTTTAAGCAACAACACTTTTAGCAATGCTGAATTTAAAGTGTATCCTAATCCTTCTAAAGGAGATTGGAACATCAGAACAACTGAGACTATTAAAAGTATACAAGTCTACAATATTACAGGACGTTTAGTAAGAGAGGTAAATGTAAATGCCTCAGAAGCTATAATAAACACAGATGGTTTATCTAGCGGAGTGTATTTAGCTAAGGTTTCGAATGAGTTTGATCAAACGAAAACTATAAAATTAATAAAAGAATAAATTCAATAAATTAGCCAAAAAGCGTATGTTTGATTTCATCGAGCATACGCTTTTTTTATTATTTCCAATATGATAACTTTAAAAGAACTTGCTAAACAGCTTAATGTTTCTGTCTCTACAGTCTCAAAAGCACTCCATGATGCTAAAGATATTGGTGAGGAAACCAAAAAGAGAATCAAAGAAGCGGCAGAGCTTTATAACTACAGACCCAATAAAACTGCACTCGCACTCAAGGTAAATAAAACCAATACCATAGGTGTTGTTGTCCCAGATATCCTAAATCCTTTTTTTGCGAAAGTCCTTCACGGTATAGAAGAATATGCAACGATTAAAGGGTATGATACGATTATCTGCGTAAGTCATGAGCAGCTTAAAAAGGAAGTAAAAAGCGTAGAATTAATGCTCCAAGGAAGAGTGGATGGCTTTATAATTTCACTTTCTACAGAAACCCTTTCTAAACAAGATTTTCTTCACTTGGACCAAATCAGTCTCAATAAAAAGAACTTGGTCTTATTCGATAGAACAACGTCTGAAATCGACTGCGATAAAGTAGTTATCAACGATCAAAAGTCTATTTATGATGCAACAAGAATTTTGATTTCAAAACACAAAACCAAAATTGCCTTTGTGAGCTCTATTGAAAATTTACCTATTGGTTTACTAAGAAAAGGCGGCTACCAAAAAGCACTAGTAGATCATGGTTTGGAGCCAGATCCAAATTTAGAACTGGACCTTACAGGATCTTCACAACCACATAGTCTGATCAAATCTTTTCTTTCATTGCATGATTTTGACGCTGTCATTTCAGCAGATAATACATCATCTCTTATGTTTCAAAGCATCGTTCAATCAGAACAACCAGAGCTGATGAATAAAATCATGTTGATAGGATTTTCTGACGAAAAGAATGCTTTACTGAGTTATCCTAAAATCAATTACATCGACCAGAAAGCCATGAAGATTGGTGAAAAGGCTGCTGAACTGCTCATCAAGCGTATTGAGTCCAAAGAAATTGATGCCAAGCCGGTAACTTTTGAAATGCCTTTTGAAATTCATATTTCCTAAAACTGATTTTTAGCTCAAACTCATTTAAAATGAAAATCTTAAAAGAATTCAAAGAATTTGCCATTAAAGGCAACATGTTCGACATGGCTATTGGTATCATCATTGGTGCAGCATTTAGCAAAATAGTGACCTCCTTGGTAAATGACCTCATTATGCCTTTGCTCGGCGTGGTATTAGGTAATATCAATTTTAAAGAATTGAGTGTTGTCTTGAAAGAAGAAGTCATTCAGGATGAAATTTTGATTCAGCCCGCTTTAAAGCTAACTTATGGTAACTTTATTCAAACCTCTATAGATTTTTTGATCATTGCGCTTTGCATTTTTCTTGTGATTAAAGGTTTTAACCGACTCAGAACCAAAGCTCAGGATGAAACCAATCCTGTTGTCTCAACCCCAAAAGATATTCAGCTTTTAGCTGAGATTCGGGATTTATTGAAAGAAAAAAACAAGTCTTAGAATTTAAAGTTGGCATTAAGCATTATAATCCGCGGTAATAACCTATAACTAGTTGTACTTGTAGAAATATCACTTATAGAGAAGTTGGTAAAGGTTTCCGTATTGAATAGGTTTTTTGCACTTAACCCGAAATTTAGTTGTTTATTTTTTGTGGTGTACATGGCTGAAAAGTCTGAAAAGTAATACGTATTCTTGTCAGAATTCAGATTTCCGAAGTAATAACGCTCTGTATTTAAGGTCATATTCAACCGGTCTGAAAAGACATAACTCAAATCCAAAAAGGAAAAATTATCAGTATTGCTAAACTTGTTGCTGAAATTACTTTGAGTGGTTTTGACTTCTGAAGTCCTAAATTCAGTTCCCAAATGATAATTAACACCCGACAAAAAACCAGACCTTAACTCGAGTCCGTACACAAAACTTTGGTTGTTGATTTCCCTGGCTCCTGAGGCATTGACAAAGTTGATAAAATCGGTTTGACTATAATTGAGTTTTAGTTTTAAGTTGGAAGAGATGGATTTGAGATACCTGTCTACAGTTGTACTTACCGAAAGTAACTCCTGATCTTCAATCAAAACTTGTTCACTAATCTGATAATCTTGTTGAATAATGGAACGGGTAGTGAAAAAATCGTGATTCATAGAATAATTGACGGTAGCATTAGCAAAAAACTTATCTCCAAAATTCCCTAATCTGTACATCAACAAATAATTGCTGGCGTTAAGCTGGGTTGGCTCACCAAAGCCCTGGCTAAATCCTCTGAAATTTGTCAATATATTGTTTTCATACACTTCTATGATCGAAGTATTATTGGTAGAGTAGGTATAACTTCCCAGTAAACTATTGTCATCATTGAATTTCCATCGAGCGCCCAATTGGGGTTGAATGTAAAATAAATCCTGTTGCTGTTTGACTTCATTGCTGTTTTGCAATGTATTCAGTAATTGATGAGCTTCTAAATTCCCGGTAATATTTAATTGGTCCCCAACTTTATAAAGGTATTTTCCTTTAGCATAAATATCGGTGACTCTGTATTCAGTGAGATTTTGAAATCCGTCGGGCCTTAAACGGTTGTCATTTTCTTCTGTGAGCTCAAAAACAGAATTTAGTCTGTCTTGGCGATGAGTGGCTCCTATCACGCCTTCAATTAAGTCTTTATTGGCTTTGCGGTTTTTGTATTCAGCCTCTGTGCCCAAAAAGTCCATGGTGTTTTGACTGGATTGATTGACTTGTTCAACATTACCTGCGTCTGGGAAAAGCTCTTCAAACAAAAACTGATTGTTCCTGTAGGCTTGAGGACTTTTATCGTTAATGTATCTGCCGCTCAATAAGAATACTTCCTTTTCATTCAGTTTATGAGTGTAAAGCAATTTTTGATCAATTTGTTGATTATCATCCTGAAGATTCTCTATGGTGGAATTTGTATTAAAAATCAAGTTACTTCTAGAACTGATATCACTATTATTGAAGCTTCCTGTATACTCTAGCATTTTAGAATCCGATATGTCGTAGGTATAATCGATTTTACCAAAACCCAGGAATTTTGTTTTATTCATGGAAAAATCTTCCACATTGGTAAAGCTATCATCATCAAGAACAAATTGAGTGGTAGTATTTCTAAAAAATTCATTCTCATCCCAGTTAAAAAAGCCAAGCGTTCGAATTTTCATGTTGTCATTAAGATTATGAATCGCATTTAAGGACACCAAGCGGGCGTTATTAAAATTGGTTCGCTCTCGCTTGAGTTGAGGGACATCCGTATAAAGACTCAGTAATGAGGACGCACGTTCACCATCGCCAACACTGCCAGGCTGATTAAAACGCATAGGGCGTATCATTTGGCTGACGTCTCCTACGGCATCCACGCCTATATTATTAGAATTCCCAAGAAAATAGTATTTATTTTTTTTACCAAAAGACATCAGGTTCACTCGGTTTTTATGGTAAAATTGATCGAAGCCACCTGCGCCTAGATCTGCATTACCAAACCACTGTTGCTTATAGTCGTCTTTAAGCTGGATGTTCATGGCGACACGGTCGCTTTCTTCAATGCCTTTTAGTAGTTTATTGAGGGAATAATTATCGTAAATTTCAATTTTATCCACGGCATCTGCAGTCATGTTTTTACTTAAGACTTTGTAGCCTTTTTCGAACAAATCATCTCCATCTACCATAAGGCGTTCGATTTC
>Ga0136601_1000313_pt1 | contig 22101 bp, 37 predicted proteins | sample AntRauMFilla2699_FD_181020 | JGI IMG/M metagenome (GOLD analysis project Ga0136601, IMG submission 181020) | Saline lake microbial communities from Rauer Islands, Antarctica - Metagenome Filla 2 #699 | ecosystem: Environmental > Aquatic > Non-marine Saline and Alkaline > Saline | place...
CTCTAATCGAAGCCGAAGAACAGATCGACGATTCATGTGCTGAATTCATCGTCATCAAGGACAAGCTAGAAACCGGGAAAGTCCATTTCACCGGCAAGAACATCTACGTCGACAAAAAACATGTCCTAAGCGTGATGGAAAGACACACAACCAAAGAACAGCAAGTCATCGCATTAGCGACCTTTGCAAAAGTGTACGATCTTCCCATCAAAGAACTCTTCCAACTGAAGCACTATTACAGAGTCAGAACATGGAAACTGACACTCAGGCTCTGGTTTACATATATCGTGTTTTTGATCGTCAGCATCGCACTGGGATTACTTTGGTTCTATGAATTTATACAAGTTAGTTCCGCTTTTTGACCGATACACGGGTGAAAAGACGGACCAAAATGACAAGCTATGTGATGGCACAATATGTGACTTATGCGGTGTCGAACTGGACGCAGACTTCGACGAAGAGAACGCACCATATGTCAGCTTCGAAATTCATGATCTCACTGGTTGTGAGCCCTATTACCATGAAGATCGATTAAAATTTAATGCATCAGAAGCATTGGAGTTGTTCGATATCGACTGGGATGATGATATCGAAGTAGACAATTACGAACTATTCAACGATAACCCATTTGCTTATTGTCGATCACGAACTTGTCTCGAAACGATCTTGAGAGATGCTTTAGTAGACAACGTCGATGGTGAGATTTGGTTGCAAGATACAATGATGAAAGCACGATTAAAAATGATTGATCGTGTTTTAAGACAGAAGCTTTTCACTCCTGAAAGGTTGGGAATCGGCTTCGAATAGGGGCCTGTAGCTCAGTGGTAGAGCAGCGGTTTTCAAAACCACGGTGCGTGGGTTCGAATCCCATCAGGCCCTCTCGCCCCTATAGTTCAATTGGTTAGAACGGTGCTCTTCAAAAGCATGTGTTTTCGGTTCGAGTCCGAATGGGGGCACTAATAATGGATAACGAGAAACATCTCACACGATGTAAAGTCTTAGGCATCGAGCCAATTAAAGACAACGAACTTCATCAAGAATGGGTTGAAGAAACATTCTGGGCCAAGACTAAAGACTCTTGGGAAGAATATCAAAAAACTGGACGAGCCAAGAAAATGGACCGCCAGATCAAAGCACAACAGGCTATAGTTAATCAGTCCCAATCCAAACTCGACGAACTGATAGAATATCGCAAGACACTATGAACAGTGTTTATCAAAAGTAGATACGACGTGATTGGTTCTCGCTTGACCGTCCCGATATTAAGAGCAAAGGTCTTTAATATTGCCGCCAATCACTTTCATTAACCATTAGTACAGGAATCTAGAAATGTTGTGAGTACACTGCTACGTAATCGTCGCTGACGACCTCTCTGATTCTCAGAAGGCCGTCCAAGGAATCCACTCGGCTATTGAAGCCGCCCGTCAAGGATTGATCCAGGGACCTCACCCCAATCTTATATTCTGCAAGGTCCCCGACTCCGATGCTCTTCATCGCTTGTCGCAGAAGCTCGAAGCCCACGATATCGATTTCCGTACATTTATCGAACCAGACCTCGATAATAAACTAACGGCAATCGCTACTCGCACAGTATCAGGCTCCGAACGTAAACTCTTCTCCAACTTCCCACTGGTGAGGTAATATCATGTATTTAATAATTGGTCACAAACCAGCCCATGAAGATTACTGTCGCGGATGCCACATGGGTACAGACTCAGCCGAGACAATACTCGAAAGAGTAGAAACCGCTAAAGAAGCAGCTGAAAAGATCGCTTACACCGAAGCCTTCGACCAAGACGGCAGATGGAATTCTTGGAATTGGACTGTTGTGACATCCAAAATGATTGACGATGAAGATGAATACTTCAGCGGCGACCTGGAATGCGACAACATCAGCGAAGACGTGCTTGAACTACTCGAAGATGAACGCAAATCCGAGTATGCCCGAGCTGACGATCTAAAGAAAACCAAATCCCAACGCGATAAAGAAGCAAGAGAAGCTGAACAAAAGCGTAGAGACCGAGCAGAGTACGAACGTCTAAAAACCAAATTAGAAGGATAACAACAATGTTGTGATTACCACGAGCACCCCCTCGATAACCGAGACTCCGACACCTTTTTACGATTTTCGATTTTCGAGGAACAACTACAATGTCCACTATTACAACAACCACCCACGCCTCAAAATGGGGCTTCCATCCCTGCACCCGAGAAGAGTGCCTCAAGCTCAAGGAAGCACACCTCGTGCTGCTCAGAGCCCCGCGAGATATCAAAAGATATGAACGCTGGAACAACAAGCTCGAACCCGAAGGAGAAGAGCCCGTATGCCCGCATTTTGCTTCCATCTATCGCTACTACTACCGTAGCCAAAAAGCAAAAGACGAGGATCGTATGACTTATGGATTGACCCTGGGCACAAATTGCTGGCCGACAGGACACAAGGCTGAGATCCAATACTATGAATATGTCATGGATCAATACCGAAATGCCCGGCGACCAAAAGCCACGGCTGAAGAAGTTCAAGCAATGAACTTACCAGAAGGATTCTGGGAACTAGTCAAAAAGCTGAAAGGCTTTTATGACGTTAACCCCTCATTCGGTTAATCTTACTGGTATTGCTTGCATAAGCCAGCTCTTCGGGGTCAGGTTGATAACGATACTGCATGAGGTAAGCATCCTCATCAGTATCGTGATAGAAATCTCGCAAAACCGAGATTGCTCTGAAACCCTGATTTTTAAAGAAAAGCTGGGCACCAAGATTTGTCTCACGAACTTCGAGCATGATCCTGTTTCGTAGTTCGTGAGACAATTTTCCAGAAAGCTTGCCGAGCATTTGAGTACCGACAGTAGTACGCCGAAATGATTCTGTAACTGCGAAATTCAAAATGTGAAGTCTATTTTTATGAAGCTCATAAATCATATAGCCTACGACTTCATCATTAATCTCGGCGACCATGCCAATGCAATTTCTCTGGCGTAAACATCGAACAAAATCATCCTCGTCCCACGGAAACTCGAACGACGCCTTCTCAATAGCCAACACCGATGGAGAATCTCTACGAATCATCCACCTGATATGGGCGTTCGAGGGTCTACAATCCTTTGTCATCGTATTACCAAAATAGCGAGTCAAGTTGAATACATTATATTTACTTGGCGATCTAAGTCCAGACATTAATCGGTCTTTTTGCAAGAAGATGTTTTGCAGTAACAATCTGGATCACAAGGACAAACCACAGGTGCCTCATTTGCATGCTCGCAATAAATCGGGCTCTTGTGCTCCATCAACCTAGGTGGCTCTGGAGCGTTCAATTTGGCCATCGGTGACTCCTTCAACCCAACACGATCAACATGCTCATCGATTTGTTGGCGGGCTTCTCGAACTGCGGCCTCGAACACTTCGTTAGTTTGGTCTGCGATGAAGTCGAGGTTCGATCGGTCTGTATCAGCATGATCCAACAGCCGAATCATGCTTTCCATTTCAGCCTTGGTCGGTCTCTTGCCGTCCTTCATTTTCTGCTTCAACTCATCCCGTACTTGCCTGACTTCGGCGTTCTGCCGTTCATCAAGACTCCTAGCATACTCTATTAGGGTCTTTTCTGATCGGGCAATTCATATTTTGGCATACCCTTGCCATTGAGACGCCGAATAGTACATGGAGTGCCTTCACCTTTTCCAAGTGACGTGAGCATTTCAGCGAATTGCAAGAGGGACATATCAATCGTGATGATCGATTTTCCGAACTCTGGGGAATGCCGGTCGAAAGGGTCCATCGATTCTCCGCCTTCACAGGCAGCTATCTCTAGACCAATCCAATGGGAATGCCGGATCTTAGAACCATAAAGGTCAGTATCACCAGACACCTTGACGACACGCACGGTACCTTTATTGGTCACTTCCATTGTATTCTCTTGCACTAGATAAATGTATTTACGGAACTATCGAATTAACACGCAAACGGATTTTGCAACAAAATCTCAGAGCCTATTCATTAACTCGGAGAACCAAAATGAAGAAATTTATCGCGTTGCTGGTTTTATTGACCTGCACCACTACACAAGCTGAAGACAAGCCAAACGTCATTATCATTCAAGCCGCCGACATGGGCCTGAACGACATGAGCTACCACGCACAAGAATACCCCCAGACGCGGGCTCTTGACTCTTTTATCGCAAATGGAGTCATCTTCAGCAGAGCCTATTCCGTCGCCCCTGATAACGTACCAGGACGATTCGGGGTTTTAACTGGCTTGTATCCGCAAAAATTCGGCATCGAAGCGAACCCACGAAACGAACACGCCAAGGAAGAAGTCAAATTCTGGCCGAAAGACGCAAAACATATTGGTTATTACGCCTGGAAAGCAGGATATGAATCTGCTTACTTCGGAGATTGGGAATTCGGATATGACCCAGGTGAATTACCATGGGAAACTGGGTTTGGAGAATATGCTGGGTGTGTCCGCCGACACTCCAGCTATTATGTCCAACCTGCTATGTCGAGCAAGGGAAAAGTCGATAAGTTCATGTTGCAGCCAACGGGAGTAGAAATTCCGCACAAGCCTAAAGAATATATTCCAGATACCATCGGTGACCAGATGGTCGAATACATCAAAAAGAATAAAGACAAGCCTTTCCTGATGTATGCATCGTTCACGAACCCAGCGTTCGCCAGATGGGTTGAAGCACCATCCAAATATCACCAAAAACTCGACGGACTAACGACACAACGAAAAGAGCATATGGCCCACGTGATCGGGCTCGATGTGAACATCGGCAAGGTGATGGCAGCTCTAAACAGTGAAGGGTTGTTCGACAACACGATTGTCATCTTCACCAGCACAAATGGTAATATGGGTAACAACTTTGATCGAGCCCCGAAAAGACCGCTGTTACGCGGCGGTAAAGCGACACTTTACGAAGGCGGGCTTCGAGTGCCGTTGTTGATTCAGTGGCCCGATAAGTAGCCTAAGCAGACCATCTACGAACACGCGGTTTCAACGATCGACATTGTGCCTACGACCATGAAGGCCATGGGTGCAAAGAGTAATGTTTGGGACGGCAAAGACTTGACACCTATGGTCTTGTCTCCACAAAAGAACCCGAATCGCGAACTACACTTCCGATACATGGGCCAATTGGCTTCTGTGGTAGGCAAGTACAAGATCATACACAGTGTGATTAATACAAGAGTCGAAGTCTACGATCTTAAAAACGACCCATATGAAAAGCAAAATGTTGCTAGCCGAACTAGTGGTATTATCAGCAGAGCTATGGAAGAATGTCGAAAATGGAATCTAGACAATCGTGAAGTAGAAATGTTTAAAGAGGGCGAAAAATTCGCAATCGACCAGAAGTACAAGGATTTCGACTCAAGACGATAAATTGTTCTTGTATTTATCAACTTGGGCAATCTCTTCCGCGAAGATCTTATGACAAGTGCCGCTGTGGGAAATCGATTTATTGATTTTCTCCAGCGGCACTCGCCCTGTTAAAATCATAAGACAGTCACCTTCGCCAATCTTTTTGAAAGCATCGGTAAGCTTAGCATATTCCTGCTGTACTAATTCCGGTGTTCCGTGCGTCAAAAGAGTGCCGGTATTCTTATCAAACAAGACCGCGATTTCTGGGCCTATGCTAGTAGCGTCATCTGGGCCACGATGCCAAATGTAATTTCCGTCTTGTAAATCATAATAAAATTCCATTTATGATGTGCCGCCAGTTAGAATTGTGAGACAAAAGTTCACTTTACCTAATACGCCGCACACTATAGACTAAAGACGGGTCTTCGAGGCTCTCCTTTAGCTTTCCTTGCGTTTCGATGCATCTGATCGATTGTCTACAGGTCTCACCGCCCGAGGCTCTTCTCGGGGCTCTTCTCGGGGCTCTTCTCTGGATTGGAAGCCATATGGACAGTGGCGACAACTGTTCTCACAGCAATAACCTCTGCCACTGAGAAAATAGGCAGTCAGAACCATCTTACCATCCTCGTAATAAAAATCCTTTTGTGGATCTAACTTCATTGCGAGAGCGACCTATGACTTGCCAATATTACTGTCGTATAAGAGGTTTGGACGACGATGAATGGGCAGGATACCAAGCAAAAGATCATATTGAAGCCGCGTCAGAATACGCAAAAGACGTATCAAGGCAAGTCACAGAACATGACCCGAACAGTTATGTGAAAGACATAACCGTAGAAGTATACAGTGTCAAGTCAGAAGAATTCTGGCGGATCGATATCGACATGATCCACATTAGAAGAATGTGATCAGGCTGGTTGTTCGATACACCACTTTGACTTTTCGTCGATCATAATGCCGAAAAGATGGTCATATTCGTGCTGGAAAACCACAGCCTCAGTTCCATCGACGGTTTTTTGGATCTTCTGACCAATAATATTCTCATAAATCACCACCAAACCGGGTGATCGAAGAACATCAAATTGCAAACCCGGCAATGAAAGACAGCCTTCCTGGCATTTAAAAACTGCCGTGTGAACCTTGATAATCTCCGGGTTTATAATCAATTCGCCACAGGCCCAAAAGAACCGTTTATCAGAACCAACTTGTGGGGCTGAGATACCAATACCATCGTTTTCTTGCATTATCTGCAACGATTTCAACGCTTCTTCCAAGGTCGGCGGTTCGTAGTTTGTGCAAAGTTCGCGTAGAGACGGGCTCGGATCTTTTACTAATTGCATTTGGATTCACTGCTTGTTGATGATCAAGGGCTTCATTGATAAGTCGGTATTGCATATGTAGGGGCTGCTCTGCTAACAACTCCCACATTGCATTAGCTGAACGTTCCAATTTCCGAGGATGGATCTTAGAACGACGTGCAGCCTCAGAATAGAGATCGCCTAAATCTGTCATATCTGTCTCCCAAATAAAACAATATGTTCATTCAGAAGGACTTTTGGCGACAGGCTCAGGTTCGGTAGGCAAAACGTCTACTGGTGAAGCAATAGGCTCGTCTGCGAAAGCTAAAGAATATGTCGAAATGCCTTTAGCAACCTCGACAGCAGACTGAGTCCCCAGATACTCGTTCGCCTCTGCGAAACGCTTAGTATAAGCAGACCATAAAGGTTGCCCCTTCTTAAAGACTGTCTTAGCCTTTTCCATACCATTGGCGAGAGTCATCGAATCCGCCGTGTTACACAATCGGTCTGCGATCTTAAGAACAAGGGCACCAATTGATTTGTCGACGAATGAATCAATATAAGCAGCTTTCGCTTCAAGATTGCGATCATCACCAACAAAAGTCAATTCATCGACCAATTCAGCCACGTCAGAGCCCCAATCTTGCTCTAATTGGAGGCCGGTTAAATCGGTATCCTCCACCAAGTCATGGAACATCGCGGCCTCCCAGAGCACCTTATACTTCTCATCCACGATTCCCCAAGCCTGGAGCTGACGCATCAGATCAAGAGGATGAATGATATATGGTAAACGACAATCGCCCACTCTTTTACGAGTCTGGCGACCATGGTGCTCGATGGCGTAGGCTAGTTGTTTTTCGAAGGTGATTTTCATCGCGAATGTTCTGTGAAGTAAATGTTGGGATTGACGCTCTCTGGAATAAGATCCGCCACCTTTGCCTCATACTCATTGACTTTCCGATCATTACGTGAATCAGAAAGCAGACGATTCAAAGTCCGGATATCCTTGATATCCGCTTCGTCAATGTACATGTCAAGGGCAATCCGTTTAACACGTTCGATGAATGGGGGCATTGCATTCTCGATATCCCCAGCCGTCAACATAGGATTAAAATCCTGAGTCCGGACAAGATCGCGAGTATAACCAACATGAGCCGGAATCTGGCTAGAACGGAACACCAATTCCCATTGCATGCACCGCCGTTGCCATTCTTCTTCATCGACATTATCAGGACGGTCAGAAGCTGTCCAATATGAGTAATCCGTCACCTTGAGATCATCACTGAACATATCCACAAATTCATCATGTTCTGTGAAAACCAAAATCAAGAAACCGTCGCCAGTTGGGAAAAGGACGGTTGAACATGAATAGTCGATGCTGGCGTCTCTTTCTCCCGCCAAGACGTGTTTCATGCGGTCGTCGATGTCGTTCCTGACATATCCTGCCGGGTGGATCGTTGACGGGCCGAGCCCTACTGACCAGAGATCGTAAAAGTAAACGATCTCTCGGGTCACATAGTCTGTGAACATATTCCCAGCTTCTTTCCGAACCTTCACGGATAGCGAACTGAGAGCGGTATGTAACTCGGACAGTGGTGATTCAGTTCGAAATGCGTTATAAAGGTTGAGACTCATGGCAGCTCCGGATCTTAGTGTTGCTTGTGGTTGGGCGATTATTGGTGACAGTTGGGTCGCTTGGGCAGACTGTGAAGTCGCCTACGTAGGACGGGCACTCGGCTTGTTAGCCAAGGGCAGTTATTTAATACATCGGAAACCCGATGGGAGTGTGTCAATCCACGGTGGAGACCTTACGAAACCAAAGAATTATATCCGATCGACAGACATAACAGTCGAAGACAAGGTAATCATATTTAGCAATAAAAAAGAAAAACTGAAAATTAAGATATACAAGCTCCATTGGAAACAAACAATGAATGCTTGGGCTACAAACAAGGTCAACTTATATCGGACAGAGCAGCAATTGGTTGACAAGCTAATACGAGACATCGACACTTGGATACCACCCCACCCAGACCGAATAATCCATAGAGAATATAGAACAGCTGGAGGCCCCGTTGATGTAGCGGTAGAATGTGGAGAGGACCTTCACATACTTGAAGTGAAGCGAAGAAACGTCACCGTCAAGGACATAACTCAAGTTCTGAAATACGACGACTTCGTCGAACATTCACACGCCAAACTATACTTGGTCGCACCGGGAATCTCAGCCAATGGGCTTGCCTACGCTGAGAAAAATAACATCACTTTCATCGAGCTAGACTGGGACCAAGTTCCAGCAGTATTCGCAAGTTTAGTCTAACGAACCAATCTGATCACCAGTCCGATTCTGCCAAGCCTGAATAAAATTCGCAGCTTCAAGAAGTCGATCGGGCGTCCCGCAATCAAACCACGCTTGTCGAAGCCGATTATAACAAACATGCTTCTTGCTGATATACAAGTTGATTAAGTCAGCAATCTCATGCTGGCCACGACTGCCTCTAGTCAGCTCCCAAGCGAATTTCGGGGCATCATGATCAAAGAAGTACGCACCAGCTACAGCCCAATCCGATGGCGGATAAATAGGCTTCTCGATGATATACTTTAATGTCCTATCAGCCCCAAAAGCTGCTACACCATAATCACATGGATTAGCTACTTTGCAGATGTTCACGAAATTCGGAGCTGGAGCATTATCCAAACGGTCGATGAAGATATTGTCACCAAGGAGCAACATTGAGGCCCGACCATCGAGCCAATCATCAGCTATCATGTAAGCTTGTGCTATTCCACCCACAGGGTCATCTTGAACCATATAGCAAATTGATATGCCTTTAGGAACATTGAGATCTAGCAAGTCACGAAACAATTCTAGATTGGTTTGTGATCTTACGATGATCATGATGTCTTTGATGCCCGCTTCGATCATTTTCGACAGCGGGTAAAAGATCATCGGCTTATCATAGACTGGTAGAAGCTGCTTTGAGACTACATCGGTGCAAGGAGATAAACGAGTCCCAAGACCACCGGCCAAAATAATCCCAGCTCTATCGAGTAAACCATGTCGCGTTGTCAAGATACCACCTTACAGTTGCTCGCAGATCGACAATCATCGTCTTATTGGGTTTCCAATTAAATCGACGACAAGTATCGCGGTTGTCCACATGATATCTAAAATCGTGACCAGGACGATCATAAATATGGTGTATTAACCTTCGCAATCCACGATAACCAGACAACGCCTCGTATTCTTGTACGATGAATTCTACAAGCTGATTGTTAGACCAAGGATCATTAGCACCGACTACAAAAGATGGTTCCTGAGCTTTAGAACTCAAGATAGTCCAAATCAATGAACAAAAATCACTGACATGAATCCAATCACGAACGTTTTCGCCTGTTCCGTAGACTTCGATTGGATTCTTTCGCATCAAAGACCAAATCGTCTTCGGAATCAACTTCTCTTGGTCTTGCCCAGGCCCGAAATTATTACTACAATTCAAGGTCGTAGCTCTTAGACCATAAGTCTGGCGATATGATCTGACTAAATGGTCGCAAGCGGCTTTGGAAGCCGCATATGGTGAGTTCGGCTGATACTGCGAATCGACAGTAAACGCCGGGGCGTCAGCTTCCAAAGATCCGAAAACTTCGTCTGTGGAAATATGAAGGAACCGAAGATCGTTGACCCGAGCATATCCAAGAACACTCTGCGTTGCTAACACGTTATTAACGAAAGTGTCACGTGGGAATTGAATACTTGTATCGACATGTGATTGAGCCGCAAAATGAATCACATTAGTTATGCCAGTGAGCGTAGCAATTTCATGACTCACTCCGTCAGCAAGGTCATGTCTAATGAACCTGTAATTACTAGGCTTTTGCAAAAACCCGTTCGGTTCCTTCTTATCAACGCAAACGACGGAAACGCCACTACCCACCAAGTAGTGCAGAAAGTTGCTCCCAATGAAGCCCGAGGCTCCGGTAATCAATAATCTCATTTGGCTGCGATCTATTTGCAAAACAAAGGTCCACGGCTTTACTAACGTCCGTCCATTTAACCCCGGCGTTTATGGACTTCTCGTTAGAAATAACACAATTAGACCTGGGTACATCGACGAACTTGTTGAACTCGTCCACGGACATCCATTTTGGTGAATTCACGTAAGAGTGGCTTTCAGCAATCGCAAGTACCTCCGGAGCCGTAATTGATCCTGTATTCACCATGTTATAAACACCAGGCTCTATATCATACTCCCAGAATATAGGCAAATTGGCGATGAATTCCTCTATCCAAGTTATGCTGTTCTCAGCGACAACTTGCTGCTGATAATTAAGGATCTTATCTAGATAATTCCTTGAACCCTCCCTGATTGAAATTGGCATTCTAATTCGCCATACATAACAATTCTCGGTTATGACCCTCTCACCATGTGCTTTGGTGCCCGAATACCAACTAGAATTATTGGATTCGAACGAGAAATTGGGTGGATCGGTCTCATCAAAGACCTTTTCATGACCATTGTAGAGACACCCAGAACTAATGTGGCCCCAATGCACACCAGCGGTTTTCGTGGCTGTTGAGATTATCTCAGGCAGTACGACGTTAGCCCGGTAGCATTCATATTTCTCTTTTTCGCAAGCCGCAACATTTGGTTTCCCTGTGTAACCAGCGGCGTTGATGACGAAATCGAACCGCGAATCGATGAAGTCGAATAACTCGAATGGATTATAATAATCCAATTCTACTCGACCGGGTGCTTTATAGGGGATTTTGCAGTGGTCAAGGTATTCAACGATGAACGAACCAACGTAACCAGAACCGCCCAAGATGAGAATCATGTTGTCTACCTCTTAAAAATAATGTGCACTTCTATTTAGCAGGAATCAAATCATGCCAGTTAGCAACGTAGTTCTCCGAGGCAGTGGAGCAACCATCACTTTCGAAAGTGGTGACGTCGTAGACATACGTTTCGAGTATGATGAGTCTACAAAGACTTTGGTATTGGATGGACCACCAGCCACCGCTGATGTCCAAGCCCACTTGGCATCAATCGACACCCAGCTTAGCACAATATCAACTAATGCACCGATAGTACAATCGATCGGCACACCGATTACAGCATCCAGTAATGTATTAGTGCCAACTGGGCTCTCAATCACGCTAGCGACCGGTGGTTTTTACAAAATCACTTTTATTGGATTAGTGCAAACAAACGTGACAAGCTGTGGAGTGAGATTCCAAGCCACTAGTACAGAAACGGGAACACCAATTGGTTACAACCAAGGGTTTACAGGACTTGGCAATGGTCTACAATTGGCATATTCGACAATGCGATTTAATATCCCATTCATAACTGTCGGAATAAATCCAATTAATGTTGACGTATCAGTTAAGTTTGAATTCTTCATTCGATCATTGAACGGTGGAACGATTAACGTCGATTTTGGTGCTGAAGTGAACGGAGCTACCGTCACATTAGCACCCGGTGCAACACTAATCACCCAGTTAATCATTTAAGCCAGCAGCTTCATTCGGCGTTTTGAAGCCGTCTTCGGCGAGTTCTTCTGTCGTTTCAGAGATCTCTTGCATTATTTTATCAGTTATAAAATCGACTTTCCCACAATGTGGGCATCTGTAACAATCAGGCTCATAAGCGGTACAGTCCGAAAGATCACCGCAATTGACCCAATACTTCTTTTTACAACTTGTGCACCGAATAGACGACAAAGCCGTGTCAGAATCATTTTTAAAGACCACGGCCCGGCCTAATAAACTCCGTGTCATTTCAGTAAAACCGACGAAATAATCAATAGCTTTACTCTGTTCAACAGTCGCTATTGATTTTAGCCCGGTGAGAATCTTAGTATTCTTTTCCAGATAATTCTCAGATTCTTCAAACACGATCAGCACCAATTTTGCGAAGTTCGACTTTCTTCAGAGGCAGATTAGAATGCGGGCAATGCCGACGTTCTAACGATTGTGGATTATTAAAGTAAAGAACAAGTTCCTCCTTGACCTGCAAGAACTTCTCACCACCACGACGCCACTTTTGCCACATCATCGCGTCACTAATAATCTGGAAGTCTTCGAACATCCCATACTTATCATGAAGACTCCGACGCCAAACAGGACATGGTCCCATTGTTCCGCCCGGAAAAGGCTGACGTGACAAACCACCCTTATATTGCCATGTCTCGTGGTCAAATTGGTTAGGAATACTAGATTGTAGAACGTAAGAATAAGCCGTAGCATAAGACTTATTCAAACTGAGAACGTTCGTCATTTTCTTGATGTAATCAGGGTGCCACATGTCATCAACATTAGCATTGACAACATACTCAGTATTGCACTGACTGATTCCATTATTCCAGGTGGAATAAAGACCAACATGGTCTTCATACCGAATTTCAGACACGTTCTCATTCTCTTTCAGAAAATCAGCATAAATTTCAGCTTCATTTTCTAAATTCTGGCAATTCAATAAGACAACATCCATTTCGTCGAACGCAGATTGACGACGAAGATTCTCTATCTTCGCTTCCAGAAACTTGTCTGCTTTATAAAGCCCGACCAATACCGTTATCTTTTTCATACAATCACAAATCGTTTTTCTAGAGTGTTACATCAAACAGTATTCGCTGGAGATGGTTATGAGGTCCAACATTCAACATCGAAACAGTTTATCTACCGTGGATAGCGAGATTACGCCCCAAAAGCCTACTAGAACAAATGGAGTAGCAAAAAGGTATATAATACTAAAACGCGACAAATTCCGTTGCCATTACTGTCAAGGCACACTAAACATGGACGGAATGACAATCGACCACAAAATCCCAAAAGCCCACAACGGCAGCAACGACAACAGCAATCTTGTAGCAAGCTGCATCGAATGCAACCAATTAAAAGGCACGATCCCCTACAATGTCTTCATGGAGGCCATGCTTGGTGGCTACATCGAAGAATTAATCGAAGATCACCGTGCTTTGTTATCAGCTTTCGATAGGGTCAAAAACCAAGGCACCGAATTAGCAAAGAAGATCGTAAATCATTCGGCCATTGTTCGATCAATCGGTCGACACCTCGAAAGAGGCAAAGTCAATCTGGATATTCTAGAAGACCTCGAACAGCATATCGAAATGCTTGGACGACTCAAGAACGATTACGAAGAATATGTCTGCCACCATGCCCCGGATTTTTAGAGAGGAAAACCAATAGCAACGGTTTTCCCATTCGTCGACGCTAATACGCGATCAATGATCTTTCCCCTATTCTCTTTACACTCAGGACATATATCCACTGATGGTCTTGGGGCCACAGTAGACCAGTTGTCCCACAATTTTATGGTTTCTTCTACTTCTGTTTTACAGAAATCGCACATTTTAACGATCATTGGTTTTTCTCGAATAGCCACGGAAGACCGTTCTCTATCCTTCCTTTGAATCCGCAGGCATTCTTGTGGCCACCGCCACCCCAAGCAGAAGCAATAACGGAAGCGTCAAAGGAAGGCACAGAACGAACAGAAAACAACAACCCGCCATCTGGGAAAATGGAGTACATGATGGCGACTTCAACTCTTTTATTATCTGGCTTCTCTGTTTCTAATTCCAAGATCCTGTGTCCAGTCATGCTTATCAATTCACGGACTGAACAATTAACAACTTTGGCCCTCACCGTGTTACCACGTTCAGGACCAGTGTAAAGCTCTACTAAATTCGCATACTCAGCTAACTCATCGGCCATCCGATTTTGAGTTTCTAGAATCATCGAACCTTTTTCACGTATCTGCCTGAATCCAGCGGCACTATTCAATTCTTCGGCAACAAAATACCACACTGAAAATTCGAAAGCCAAAGTTTGGAGATAAGCATTGACCTCATGTGAATACTCCACATTCCAATTCCACAGATCACGATCCTTCACGAAATCAATTATCGACGGCATCTCACCATCGAAGTAATGAGGATGTTGAGCCTGCATTTCCCTATACAAGAGGCTCGCACCACATTCATCCTCATCGAAGATTGCGAAGTCTAGATCTTTCAAGGCCGCAGCAGCAGTCTTATGGTGATCAAGAACCAAAACACTCCGAGCGACCTTCTGAATATCGAGTAAATCGTCCTCAGAAAAAGAGAGATCGACTACCAAAATATTCTTGCCCGCGAATTTCTCAAGATCCTGTTCATTAATCTTGGTCGAGGGACCTAAAGCAATATACTCAATGTCTTGTAAACCATAGTCGCCGACCGTAGACCAGACAAGCCAAGCACAACAAAAACCATCACCACAATTTCGGTGATAAATGCAAATGTCAGTCTGAGAAAAGTCAAAATTCATGTAGTTCCCGAATCTTTCTTGGTTTTAAGTGCACACAACTCTTTTTGGCGATCCTGCTGAGCCTGACACCGGGCCTCTCTTTCTTTGGCGGAAAGAGCCCTAAGATCTTGCATAGTCTGCACGTATGTCGGCATATCCTGATTGTCAGGTGTCGCACCATTATGAATCAGTTTAGTGCAAGGAGGAGTGGGATGAAACCCCATCTCTCTCAATGAAATAGACTTCTTAGAATCCGTCACGTTCAGGGCTCATTCTTTTTGGTTTGACACCAACTAATGCAATGACCCATTCTAGACCACGCCAGAAATTTAATACTTCAAGAATTGCATTAGTGGCATTAGTCAATGTGCAATAATATTTATTGTACGGAGGTATGTGGTGCATAGCATGTTGCTTCTTAGACTGAATCAACCCAGTATCCCATAAGAATTTGATAACAGGATTTTTAGACTTACTATGATTCCAGGTGTGGACTTCATTTCCGAAGCCAGCAAGAACGGCAGTCAACACAATCGTCCAATGTAGCCAACAGAACAACCAAAACAAAATGATCGCCCCAAGAGCTATCACAAAAGGCTGATAGTTACGGCTAATAAAGGTACTCATGTACCCTATCAAACCAGGGTGACGATGATGATCGATATTCGGAACGATCACCGATTCACCTATCAAAAGCCATGTAGGTAGACCATACGTGTCTTCCAACCAATGGAAAAGACCGGTTAAAAAGTCAGCAATTAATATACATAGTGCGATTTGATGTAGCATCCCAAGTTCCCCCGAACGAAGCAACTTAGGTTTAAGAGATTATACTCGCACAGTGCTAAGAATAGTAATTGCAGAGGGGTCCCAGACTACCGCATACTGATCTCCACCCGTGTCAGAAGAATCGGGTAAAGCAAGAGACCATCTAAACAATTTCAGAACGTTCTTCGCCCAAACGCCCTCTTGGTGGCGATAGAAATCGATCCAAACTTGCTGAATGAGATCGTGTGGGCCTTCTGTGGAGTCAAGCGTTAGATCGAGAGCTTGGTTTAATGCCTCACGAGGATTCTCTCCCCAATTCTCTAAGTGTGTGCGGGCTTGTGGGGCCGCTTTCATCATCCTGGCGACACGAGAACGGAACCTGTCGGTGTCACCAACATTGGGACATACGTTCGAGACATTAATATCGCACTTTTGCAAGACACCCTCTGGCCCGTCTGCGTAGCTTTTGGCTACTTTCTCATTATCCGTGAAATACCATCCCGGCCCATACTGATCATTCCCCTGCCCGAGCGAGGAAAGGTCCCACGTCTTGCGGGGTCTGAGTGAACCGTGATAAAAAATCATTTCTTAGATCTGATACTTTGGAGTACACGCTTGACAAATCCGAGATTATGCCTCTCATAAAAATGAGTCTTTCTCAGATTTGGGCCATTGCGATAGTATATCGCAGTGAAGGGCAATGACATTTTATTATCACCCAAGACTTTCACTGCGATCTCTCGATCATTGTCGTAATCCAATATTGCCAAATGGTAGTTGGCTTTGTCTCGAATTATTTCATTCGCTGCCGAAACTATTGCATCTGCTTTATACTGGAGACAGGGGGCACACCATGACGCACCAAGAACGACAACTAACGGTTTGCCGGTTCGGTTGTGTTCTTCGACAGCATTCTGATACTCAAAGCGAGCGTCTTTCAGAACATCTGTAGGACTTTGAGCTTGAGCCGTCGTAGCGACCATTACCAAAATCAGGCAAATTAAGTAACGCATTGATTTTTATTCCTTTAAAGTGTGGGTACGAGTCCATGCTGTCGATCAAGGTGTTAATTAGTTTTGGTCTTCATCCGCAAGGTTGCACAAGTGATGACCGAATGACTTAAAACGCTTATCATCCGTTTCGGTTTCCAACAACAATTGCCCAAGTGCTAATGCAAAATCAAAATCGAGTTTACACTGAATCATTGAACTTACTTCGAAGTGCTTAACACGATCCTTTTTGGGCTTGTAACGCTTTTTGGGAGCGTCAGAAGGATACGAATCAGGCGTATGGGGATATTCGTCAGACATTAAAAATCTCTAGAAGATTAGCGACAAAGAAATATTCATCGATTAAGGATTAAATTCCGAAATCTAATTTTTGTGGCAGCTACCTATCTTGGGCATCAGCCATATCAGCAAAAGAATCATAGATCGGGGCGTCCATGTCCAATTTCCGGCGATCATAAAGACCAATCCGTTCACAGATCCGCATCATTTGGGAAGGACGTTCTTCTTTCTCCATAAGAATCAAAGCACCAGCACAATGCTTAGCCTTCTTCTCGACTTCATCAGGCAATGGATCGCCTTCCTCATATCCAGCCTTTTCAAGCGTGTTATAATCAAGGGTTTTGTGACACGGAAAAGATCCCCTCTCTAAAGAGTCTTCAATATCCTGAACACGATCATAAGTTAGATACGCTTTGATATCGCACCGGAAGGGGCAATCTGAACACGGTTTATATTTATCATAATCCATTAAATCATCCAATCAATCTTACGGCATTGAGCAATCTGTTTGAATGTACCGACCCCGAACAAAATCGATCCTGACGTCCAATAAAACATTGTCCTTACGCTTGACGACCCAATCCTTAACTAATTGGAACAGTTCTTGAGCACCGACAGAATTAGTATAAATCCTATTTTGCCAACGTTTGTCCTTATGCCACCAGACTACCACCTGCAGATCTCTCCGTTTTTTGCATATACCGTCATAATTGCTGTCCGATCCATCAATCACAGCAAAATGGAAATACTTATACGCCCCAAGACTATTAAGTGTATCCATAAAACCATTGACTAATTCAACGTGTTCATCTGAATTTAAAGCGAACACGATTAAAGGACGTTTAGAAATGATCGATTTTTCATAAGCTTTCTCATATGAAAGAAGCTTTAATTTCGTTTTTTCTTCAACTTCCGGCGTGCTTGGGGGCTCGATCTCGGTGGGGATTTTTGGTTTGAAATTTTCGATGAGCCTCTTTTTAGAACCAAGAGACTCAGGATAAGGAAACCCATCGATACCAAAATCGGCCCCACCTGATGGTAAAAGAAGAACCGTACTACCGTCCTCCTTATCAAATCGAAAGTATTCCGGATTAGAGCCCGGAACCTCCTTCCCAGTCAGACTGAAATTGATCGTCTTGGGGGTTTCTACGGATTTCTCAGTGTTTGAAATCATATCGAGAGTGGGCAACGGCACCTCTGGTTTAACCACCACGGGCTCCGGCTTAACTGTCTCAGCTTTTGATTTAACAGCTTTAGGTTTACCCAGCAAAGTAAATTCCTGACCAAATGCCGGAATAGAAAACAACATCAAAACTGCCACAAAACACGAACGTGTCATCTCACCCTCCAATGTGCACATTAACGTGCGAATATAGGCTTCGCACAAATCGGACAATCGACATGAAGAGTAACGCCACCGCCCTTACTTTCAGTCGACCTTACCTCATCCTGCCTCATTTTCAACACACTCTTACAGTATGAACAGGTAACCGTGAAGACCTTATCCTCAGGAACCTCACCACGCTCAAGAATATCCACAACTATCTCCCATATTTCCGAACTTCCTCAGTCCAAGATGCAGCAATCTCAGACACTTCCTTCTTATATACCTCAGGCAACGGAGGAACCAACAACTTCGACCAATGCGTGTAATAGCTCTCAATGAAATCGTCATCAAGGGGAGTTCCAACCCATGGAGCCTCTTCGATAGGGCATCGCGATCAGTAACCACCGGAGCCCCAGGCTTACCCGGAACAGTGCCGCGAAGACACTCAAGAAACAAACCCGCAGCCTTAACCGTATCATCATTACGAGGCCCAAAACAACCAAGAGAAAACCTCACATCAGACCAACCAACGTGAACATGATCAACACCATCAACCATGTGATAAAAGACACACGCATCAGCAGGCGACTGATCAAACGGATTCACCGCAAAAACAGGCTCACGCTCCATATTCGGAAATACACGCCAACGAGGACGAGAAACAACGGGGTCGAAGACCCCGAAATGCTTCTCAGCAGCGAATTTAATCGCTGCTTGACTGCCCATAGAATCAACGAGATACAAAAAAATCCACCTCAAGAGAATGCAACTCAGCAAACTGATCCGGAGTCAAATCAGCAGGATCACAAGGGGTAGAACTCGTGGGAGACAACGGCGGATGAACAAGACGCCCAACCTCAACCTCCGCCTCATCAAGACAATCCGCAAGAGCCGCCAATTGACCCCCAGTAGGTGTAGTCCCATACCCAAGACGCTTCCGCAAATGATCAACGAAATCCTGAGCCGCCGCAAGCTTCGGAAACTTCGTAAGCGGCAAAACCACCTCAAAACACGAAACATCAGCAGTCCAAGTGCCAGGCCCAAAAGGCTGCTTGACAGTAAGACAACCATTCACCGGCTCATCCGCCACCTCAACGACCTCACCAAGCCAGGACTGAACCTCACCAAAACCAGAAAGGAACGCATAATCAACACCTGAATCATCAACAATCTTATACTTCTTCATATTACTACCACGTGTGAGAAATGTTACGCTCGCGTTTTGGGTCCCATCTGACCACTTTTAAAATACTACTACTAGTATATTCCCGCCTGACTTAAGCATCGCGAAGAAACCAAATCAACTTACGATGATGAACAATATCTGGGTGAGCAAAACCAATCTGCATAGACAACCTAGACAACTCAATCTCAGCCTGGGCAAAATCACCATGCGGGGGCTCTTCGCAGATCATACGACCGATCATATTAAATCGTTCGTTTACGGATTTTTGTCTCGCGTTTCGGGTCCCATCATATACCTCTTTCAAAATACTATATTATATATTGAGTCCGAACGCAAAATTTCGGGGCTTCGAAAATACCTGTCTCGCCGACCGTCGTATTGACCCATATATCTGGGGGGATTATCCCCCAGTACCCTGGGTTAGACCATACTCAGTGGGGTGCGGTGCCCCGCCCTTCTCCGTTCTGTTACGAGAGCGGGAGCGGCGTTAATTTCGCGGGTTTCGGATTTCGTTGATTTCGTTTCTCCTTTCTAACCTTCTGTTACAAGGGCAGGAGGGTCGTTAATTCCGATGAGCCGGATTAACGGGACCGACGCTCCTGCAACAAGTGGGGGAGACGGGACGGCAAAACGAGCCGCCCGCCCCGGTCGCCGAATTAACGGGGGCCGCCCGCCTGCAACAGGGGGGAGACGGGGGACGGAGGCCAACGCGGCCCGCCCCGACCGAATCCACCACCACGGAATCACGAAAATGCGAATTGACACCAACGTTGCCCTGACCGTCGCCGAACTGCGTGCCCTGATCTTGGGTGCGGACGACACCGCCACGGTCGAGTTCTTCAAGACCCCCAAGAAGCTACTGACCGGCGAGTGCTGGTGCGGTTGCGGGGAGACCACCAAGTCCCGCTTCGCCCCCGGACACGACAGCAAGTTCCACTCGCTGGCCAAGAAGGTCGCACGCGGGATCGAGGAAATGCCGACCGAGTGGGTGAACGACGACGCGGAAGCGGACTTCATGAAGTGGCACGACGCGGAAGTGCCCAAGCACGAAGCTCGGGTCGCGGCCAAGGCCGAGAAGGCCGCAGCGAAGGAAGTCGCGAAAGCGGCCAAGCCCGCCCTGGTCGTCAAGGACGAGGCCCCGGTGATCGAGGAAGGCCCGACCGGGCAGCTCGATCCGGAATCGGACGAGTTCAAGGCTCTGATGGCTGAAGTCTCGATGAGCTAGGGTCCTGAGGGAAGGAGCCTGCTGGGGAGCAATCCTCAGCGGGCTTTTCCGTGTCCCGGTTTTCCAGGTTGGAAATGCCGTTGGGTATGGTGCTCTGGGTGGGGAGTATCTCTAGTTCGTCGTTGTTTTCGGGCTTGGGGGTGCTGTGGTCGTAGCCTTTGATCTTGTCCCATTGGACGAGTGATCGGTCAGCGTTCCATTGTTTGATGACGGTTCCTTGGACTGGGTAGTAGGTCCAGTCGGGGTCTGGTCGTGGGGTGAATTTGACGCGATCACCTTTGCTTGGTTTTCGGATTTGGGGTGTTGGGTTCATGAGCGGAGTGTGTCGTAGATTCCGGCACCGAGTGCGAAGAAGGTGAATCCGAGGTTGGTGAATCCGATGAGTGGTGAGTGAGTGACTGCCCTACAAGCGGGTGTCAGGCATGTTTGATGTTTGATCGACGACAACCGTAAACTCCACCAAAACCATCCCATCGTACCAGATAACGTATGTCGCCATTCTTTTGAGGAGTTCCGTTGTCTACTATTGTTCCGGTTGCACCATCGCTGCAAAGAGATTCAATTTCTCGAATACGATCACCAAATTTGAAATTCATATCATTCCCAATCCAAAAATTGTAGTGTGGCAGGGGACAACGGTTGTCCCCTGCCACACTACAAGCGGGTGTTGTTATCCTAACAATTCTTCGGGGATTCCAAGATTGTCCGATTCACAAAGGATCAATTCTTCGGCGGCTTCCCTCGCTTCCGCTTCATCCATATCTTCGTCGAAGTAGTTGTAAAAATTGACATCCGGCAAATCTTGGATGCAAATTGGCAATCCCTTTTCGTTCAAAACCTGATTGCAAATCCGCAAAAATTGTCCCATCTTCATTTTCATTCTCCGAGTGAGTTAGTGACTGCCCTAGATGAGGCTTGTCAAGGTCAGGGGTCCTGTTCGGGGGTGATGGGTCGTTTCGTCTCCCCCTCTTGTTGCAGTGGTTTGGGCAGGATTAATTCGAATCCTGGATACTCCAAGTGGACTGCGGTCACCCAGTCCTTGTCTGTGATGATGATGGATTTTTTGTTGTGGTGGAAGTAGGCTATGACTTTGCCGTTTCCCACGAGGCTTTTACCGATTGGTCGTACTTTCATGGTGCGTTCCCCCTGGTTATCTTTGGGGGGATGGGTTTTCCAGCTTGGAAAATAGATATGAGAAGAGCCCCGGTTCCGTTAGGTTCCGGGGCTCTATTTTTATCTGTCTTGGTTGGTGGTCTTGTGGACTACTTGAACAGGACAGTTTGGGTGCCAGTTGCCCTTGCGACGATCGGGTAGCCTAGGGCTAACCGTCGTACTTTG
>Ga0136601_1000314_pt1 | contig 22027 bp, 24 predicted proteins | sample AntRauMFilla2699_FD_181020 | JGI IMG/M metagenome (GOLD analysis project Ga0136601, IMG submission 181020) | Saline lake microbial communities from Rauer Islands, Antarctica - Metagenome Filla 2 #699 | ecosystem: Environmental > Aquatic > Non-marine Saline and Alkaline > Saline | place...
GAGGCTATCATACCTACGGACAAGCGGTCACACCTGACCCAAGGGCACTGGCTATTTCTTTTTTGACACCATCTCCGTCGACACACCAAAACTGACCGTTTTCGAGCGGCGCCGACACTGCAAAAGCAAGGGCTTCACTATTACACACCACCGGACCACCAGAAACTGTCGCGACAGAAGTTATCAACCGAGCAATGGCTGGATCTTGGGTTACACCGTTAGTACCATACACTGCATCAAAACCGTTGATTGGTATAAAACTAATCATCGATTGTTTACTAAGAGAATCAAGCTCGCTTTGCACACGAGCATCCTCTGCACCATCACGAGCGTCATTGAGAGAAGCCAAAATCACTGCCGCCAAGATACCAATGATCGCGATTACTACGAGGAGCTCAATTAAAGTGAAGCCTAAACGACATTTCATGTCTAGATAGTATAGCAAACAAAAAAGCGCAAAAGCGCTTTTTTGTTCCATTTTATAGAGTTACAACTATGGTACTACACACTCAACAACTTCTGATCCACCAGTGGCATCAATGGTTCCTGTACCAGGACCTGAGTATCCAGTACTATCAACACAGAAGTATGAGGTGTCGCGCAACTGCACTTCAACACCATAGCCGTCTGCAGTGTCTGCGCAAACAGCTGTATTACCAGTCTGAGTATTTGCTGCATTTGTTAGATCAGTAATCTCTTCGGTGTCACACAAATCGTCTGTTCCCCCAATGTAAGAGAAGCTGTTTGCAGAGTAGTATATTTCAGCTGCGTTACGTACGTTGTTGATTGATGTCTTAGCTGACGCATCGTTCGCACCATCTCGGGCATCATTAAGTGATCCTAGTACCACTGCTGCCAGGATACCGATGATCGCGATTACAACGAGGAGCTCGATGAGCGTAAAACCTCGCTTCATTACATTTTTCATAATTATAGAACTAATTTTATAAGCTGCTTCAGACGTCAGCTGCACGCCTCAAGCAGTTTCTACGTTGTAGTAGATACTGTTTATTATACGAAATCAGGCGCACCTGTGGTGCGCCAGATCCAAAAATTGTGGACAACTTAAATAGTAGACGTCAGGTTGTAAATTGGCATCAATACCGACGCGAGCAGTACCACTACCCCAAGCCCCAGCATCACAGTCATGACTGGCTCAATCAACCCGATCATGTTATCAATAGCGTTGTTGACTTCACGCCGGTAAAAGTTTGAAAGAGTTGTCAGGATATTAGCCAAGCTTCCGGTCTCTTCACCCACCTTTGCCATCTGGGTTAATACACCTGGAATTTCGGGATACTCTGACAATGTATCGGCAAACGAACGACCACCTTTGACTTCAGTCAAAGCTGTCTGGATGATTTCTCGGTAGACCGCGTTATCAACCACATCGGCCGTAACCTCGAGCGCCTGCACGATCGAGACACCGCTTGAAAGCATGGTCGAGAGGTTGTCACAAATTCGAGTAAGCATAAGTTTTTGCTGTAGGACACCGAGCACAGGGATTGACAGTACAAATCGATCAATTGTGTATCGTCCCACCTCGGTTTTTGAATAGTGCCACAAAGCCACTCCGGCTCCTGCTATAGCAATAGCAATCAAGCCGATGTATGCGGTCAAGAAGTCAGACAGTCCAATGACGATTTTAGTGTAAATCGGCAGCTCTTGACCTGAATCAGTTAATATTTTTGCAATATTTGGAATAACCATTGTCATCATCAAAATCATCACCACTATAAAAATACCGATCACAAACGCTGGATAGATGAGGGCACTCTTGGCTTTTGATTGCACTTCATGCGCTCGGTCGAGATAGTCGGCCAGGTAACCAAAAGATTTTTCTAGTGAACCAGTTTCTTCACCAGCTTTGACAAGATTCACATAAAACGAGGAAAACATGTCAGGATGAGCCGCGAGTGCACGTGATATAGGGGCACCCCCTTGCAAGTCTTCTACAACCTGGTTAAGGGCAAGTTGCAATTTTTTGTTTTCGGTTTCGGCCGATAGGAGCCGGAAGATACGCAACGGTGATACTTGGGCTTGAAAGAGCGTTGCTATTTGTCGAGACAAAATCACAATCTCCTTGTTAGAAACTCGACTGAACAGCTCGATTTCAATATTTAAAAATCCTGTACCCTCAGTTTTTTCATCAATCGAAATGATTGTGTAGCCACGTTTTTGTACAGCGGTGATGGCTGCGTCCACCGATGGGGCCTCTACAGTCCCTTCTCGCTGCACGTTTGCTTGGTCAATTGCTTTGTAGGAAAATAACATAATTGAATTTTTAGATCAGTCGTTCGAGTCCTTTTGGGTTAGTCGAATAGGTAAAGGCGCTTTCGACGGTGATAATACCATTTTGCACCAAGCGAGCGAGCGAGCGATTCATGTCGATCATCCCCTGTTCGAGCCCAGTTTCTATCACTGAAGGAATCTCGTGAATCCGATTATCTCGGATCAGGTTACTCATAGCAGTGTTGTTAATCAAAAGCTCGTAGGCTGGCACTAATCCACCTTCAATTCTTGGAATTAGTCTTTGTGAGAAAATGCCGATCAGAGAGCTGGCGAGCTGCACTCGAATCTGGTCTTGTTGTCCACCAGGAAACGTATCGACGATACGGTTGATGGTCTGTGCTGCATCATTGGTGTGCAAAGTTGAGTAGACCAAGTGACCCGTCTCAGCAGCAGTAACTGCTGCCTCGATAGTTTCACGATTACGCATCTCACCAACCAGGATAACATCGACGTCCTGTCGAAATGCTGCGTTGAGAGCAGTTTGGAAATCAGCCGTATCAATACCGACTTCCCGTTGATCGATCAAAGCTTTTTCTTCACTGTAGATATATTCGATCGGGTCTTCAATGGTCACTATGTGATCTGCTCTAGTTTTGTTGATTGTATTAACCATCGAAGCTAGGGTCGTCGATTTACCTTGCCCAACCGGCCCTACACATAAAAAGAATCCTTGAGAACGATTGGCAAAACTTTCAAGAATTGGGGGCAACCCCAACTCTTCGTATGACATAATTACATTTGGAATCAATCGTAGAGCCACTGCCATCTCTCCGCGTTGAAAAAATGCATTACCTCTAAAGCGAACCCCTTCGGCATTTTCGAAGGAGAAGTCGACTTCGGTGAAGGTTAGATATTTTTCATACTGATCTTTTCGGGTCAGTAATTTAATAAAAGCATCTAAATCATGCTGATTGAGGACCGGCTTTTTAAGCAGTGGAATCAATGTTCCAGATACTCGAATCATTGGGTGTGTCCCGACCGAAAGATGTAAATCTGACCCTTTTTCTTGCAGAATAAGGTCGATGATCATATCAAGCTCTTTTTGGTAGTCTGCTGTTGCCATAGATTATGTTTTTGTGTTACTTAATTAATAGGGTGGCCACCTGTGTTACCACATCACTCGGGATAGCTTCGGCCTTGATAATATATCCAGCAGCACCAGCTGCTTTTGCGGCTGCGATGTCTGATTCTTGTCCTTGATTTGAAAGTACGATACAACATGCATTCATGTCAGCCGCTGTATTATTAATTTCAGCAATCAGCTCTACCCCAGTCATTCCTGGCATTATCATATCTAGTAAGATGACGTCAAAATCAGGGGTCTGATTAATCAAGGTAAGTGCTTGATGCCCAGTCTCTGCAATATGTACATCATAACCTGATTCACTGAATCTAAGCGCGTACATTTCTCGCAGAAATGCATCATCATCAACGAGCAAGAGTTTCTTCATTACTCTGCATTATAGCCTGTTCTTCTGGCTCTTGGTCCTGGTTATCGACAGCTGGCTGCTCGACCTCTTCATCAACCAAACCCACTTGAGATACAAAAGTGATCATTTCTTCTTGGGGAATTTCATGTTTGAGGGCCTTTACCATTGCGTCTTCGGGAATTGTCATAAATCCTCCCTTTCTGGCTTCAGTGTATATCTCTTCTTCAGAAGCGTTTTGCAAAATCATTTCTTGAATTGCTTCGGTTATTTCTAACACCTCTGTGACAGCAGTCCGTCCGCGATATCCAGTGGAGCAGCTCGGCGTTGACTCTGGATGCAAAACAGTAGTTACATCCGGAATGCGGTTGTGATATTTGGCTGGCAAAGTGTCTTTGATAGTAGCTATCCGATCTTTAGTACCGACATCAATCTCTTCTTCTGTACCAGTGTCTGGACAAAGCGTCTTTGCGAGTCGTTGAGCAATTGCCATCTTGAGTGTCGGTGCAATCAAATAAGGATCGACTCCCATATCAATGAGTCGAGGAATGACACCAATCGAGTTATTGGTGTGGATCGTCGAAAGCACCAAGTGACCAGTAAGGGCAGCTTGGATTGCTAGTTGTGCGGTTTCTTTATCACGAATCTCACCCACCATGATAATGTCAGGGTCTTGACGAAGAGCAGACCGAAGTCCAGCGGCAAACGTATAGCCAATTTCTGGCCGCACCTGTGACTGACTAACCCCATTTAAGTTGTACTCAATCGGATCCTCAAGTGACATGACGTTTTCAGTCAACGTGTCTACTTCTCCAATCATCCCGCGCAAGGTGGTCGATTTACCCGACCCAGTTGGTCCAGAGATAAGAATGATACCGTACGGTTCTTTTACAATCCGTTTGATAATGTCTAAGTTGTACTGTGTCATTCCACTATCAGCCAGTGTCAAAACACCCTTACCGGTATCCAGGATTCGCATTACGACCTTTTCACCATGATTGGTCGGCAGCACTGAAACACGAAAATCAATTTTCCGGTCATCGAATGTGGCTGAAAACCGTCCATCTTGTGGTTTACGTCGTTCATCCAACCGCATCGCTGAAAGAATTTTTACGCGCGCCACTACTGCCATGTGGACATTCTTTGGTAATTCAAGACTGGTGGCCAGTGTTCCATCGACCCGAAAGCGAACGCCAACATTTTTTGTATTTGGTTCTATGTGGATATCAGAAGCACTACCATCCACCGCGTAGCGCAAAATCGTGGCTACAATTTTTGTCACTGGAGCATCTTCTTCAATATGATCCATTGATTCACGTTCACCTTCAGACGCTCCTTCGAGACTAGCTGCGATCTCAGCATCAAGCTCTGTTTCGAGACTATCGAGTGCGTCTCCGACGTCCCCTTCCAGGTTTTCATAAAATTTTAGGCCTTTGTCTATATCAGACATCAACATGTACACCATGTGGTATGGAGTATTATGTTTAGTACTGATAAAATTTAAGGCTTCTCTCGCTTTTAGGTTGTCAGGGTCGTTAACCCCCACCATAAGCACTTCGTTTTCAACCTGTAGCGGTACAATTTTGTAGTGAGCAGCAGAGGTGTCAGGAATGTATGAAAGGACTGTTTGCGGAATTTTAAATCCTTCTGGAATAGCGAACGGTTCTACTTCATAATACTCTGCTAAAAAATTTCGCACAGTATCACTACTCACACCAGACTCTAATAGTAGAGATTCCAAACTGACTCCAGTGTCTGCTATCTCACGCTTAAAGACTGCAATTTGATCAGCTGTTACTAATTGACTTTTACTGAGTGCAGCGAATACATCCATACTTATTCGAGATCTGTTTGAGTAGAATTAGTGACTTCAGTTTGAGAGAACGGTTGCTCTGGTTCTGCCGTCACAAACGGATTACTTCGACCAACTTGAAATGCAGATGGCTCAGGAGAAAATGATTGCAGATTACGAAATTCATCTGACTGGAAAAGACTAGTATCTAAAGTAATAGAATCAAGAATTACTCGGTGACCAACAAATTCTTGGGTGCGAACAAGCATTTGCTCAAGCTGACGGTTCGACTCAGACGACCGCACCACTAGGGATGAGTCTTGAATAAAAAAGTAATATCCAGCAAAAGCTGCCGTTAGGATTCCTAGTACTATCATTAAGTTTTTTGCTGTATTGCTCATAGATATACTAGTTATCGTTTATTAAACTTAAATCACCAACAAAAGTGACTAGCGTCACGTTTACTGTCATTGGAGCATTGTCACCCTCTTGAACAGCAACCGCATCATTCGAACTAAGAGATAATTGATTAATCTCTAGTGGATATTCGTTTAGTTCCAACAAACGCAAGAAGTTCTTAATCTCATCATACGTCCCTTCTATATCAACTGTAAATGCGTGTGGTGTGGCAGGCTGCCGTCCTTGCCTTGAGTCAGCATCGTTACCTCTTGATAATATAGTCTGTCTACCATCTAGCGGACCATCGTAGGATAGTCCAATGTTGTCGACATTTGCCCGCTCTACAATAAATGATATGTCCCGCATAACACTCACTTCATCGATAGCGCGGGGCATGTATGTTACCAGTCGCTCTCTATCGGTAGGCGGGATACTGTCTAACGTAGCAAGATGCATAGCAAGTTGATTGTTGATAGATTCGATTTTTCTTCGCTCTGTTTCATATTGAGCAGTTTCAGTTTGCGTTTCACCGATTTCAGCAACTGTCGGCTGTACATAAAAGTATCCAATGGTGAGCGAAAGACCTGCCGCTGCTATCTGTGAAAATAAACCTAAGGATTTCATATTGCAGTTTGATTATCGACAGTTTCTGTAACATTTAAGTCTTCAGGCTGAAAACTTTCATAGGATAAAGAATCAATCGGAACACGCGCTGTTACGTTAAATGTTACCTGATCTTCATTTGATGTGGCGGTAGTTTCTGAGTCTTCATCTTCTTCAGACACAGCTATTGAAACATCCTCAAAGACCACGTCAGTAAACAGTCGAGCCTCATCGTTGAGGAGTCCTCGTTGGAATAATGCACTATCAAACGATTGAGTAATCACTTCCGCTGTCAGAAGCATATACTGGTCATCAATACGTTCCATCTCGAGTGACTCAATTTGTACTGGTTGAGCAGTAGCTGAATCAATTGCATCTAACAGTGTCGCTACAGAAGCTGTGTTATCAAACCGTTCGTTTGCCCGTTTTAAGGTGAGGTCAAATTCAGAAACGACACTGAGGTCACTGATGCTAAAGGTGTTGATCTCAGAATTGAGTGTACTTACTTCCTCTTGGAGCAATGAAGTAGTGTAGTTTAAATATAGATAACTAGCTCCCGAAGCTAACAAAGAGGCGAATATTAGACTGTACGCAACTAAAGCGAATACGAAAATGCGCCGTGCTGGTTTCTTGCGCTTTGCTCGATTGGAGCCACGCTTTGGTATGAAAGAACTTGGTGTTGAATTTAGCGACATACTTATACAGTAACTATACGTGGTTTATTTGACAGCAGGTGTTATGCATGTGGACAGTTATTCGAAGTTACGCAACGCAGCCCCTAGTGCAGGTACAAACGTCGAGCCAATTTGTTTCATAATATCTTCCATGAACGCAGGGTAAGCAACATTTTTGAATGGATCGATTAACTCTACTTCAATATCCAGCTTATCGAGTAATAGGTTACCTAACCCAGGGAACAGACTGGCTCCTCCACTAATAGAAAGGTAAGGAAACTTAGTATCTGCCTTTGACTGATAATGATCGAGGACTTGTCGGAATTCCCGCAATGACCGACCGTAGACAGTGGCGTAGGCTTGCTGGACAACAGCATAGTGCTTATCTTGCTGAGTAGTTTGTTGCTTAATCATTTCTGCTGCTGCAAAATCGACGTCCAAGGCCTCTACTATGGCTTGAGTAACCTGTTCACCACCGACATTAACTCGATGCATACGACTTAAAATTCCATTATGTGTCATGTACATTTTTGTAGACGTGGCGCCAAAATCAATCATGGCTGAATGCTCTTTTTTACTGATTGTTCGATTGGCACTAAAGCACTCAATTTCGGTCGAAGATCCGTCAAAGCCAGTAAACTGCATCAAGATATTAAAGCGCTCGACAGCTGAATTTTGAATCGCGGCAATCAATACGGGACGACCAGCTTGATTATCTGATAACGCTTCAAGTTCAGCCCAATCAAGAGTGACTTCGCTTAGTGATGCTGGGATGATTTTGCGTGCCTCAACTCGCACCATTGCTGCTAAATCAGCATCTGGTTCGGCATTGAGCACAGTAGTACTGATAAAGCTAACACTCAGTGGCATCGCAAACACACCATTGCGCGACTTTACCGCTGACTCTCGGATAACGTCAACCAGTGCCTCCTGCTCTTGTTTAGGATTAAGGTGAACTATCGCCCCTAATGGCTTGCCGGCATATGGCCCAAGCTGTATCTCTCCATAGGTAACAAGTGTTACGACCCCATTACGCTCTTGGAGTTCGACAACCTTAATGGCAGACGTACCAATATCAACCCCCAACACACTACTAGTGTCTTTCGGTGTAGCTGATTCTAAAATAGTAGAAAAAAATCCCATAGCACATTAACTAACAAAATAATAACACGGTACCGAGGCTGTATAATTGAGACATGGTGAGAACTTGGCAAACGCTGTTACAGCTATTATGGCCGCACGATGGAGCATCGCCGGCAAAAGCTGTTACTAATTCCATGAGTATCTATAAAAGTACTCATTACCTATTTTCATATAAAGAGCCTCATGTTCAAACGTTAATAAAGCGCACAAAGTACCAAGCTGATCAGATAGCGGCCAAGCGATTGGCGGCTCACCTTGATACCTATTTTACTAACCTAAAAAATGAGTACGCAATCATTCCGATGCCGGTTAGCTACAAACGCTGGCGTGCACGTGGGTACAATCATATTGAATTGATTTGTAAGCACAGCAGTTACGCAAGCCAGGTACGTACCGACATACTTAAGAAAAGCCAGCATACTAAACAGCAAACCCAGGTGTCAAAAACCGAACGTATCGCACAACAGCAAGGTACTTTTACCTGCAGTGTCACAAACAGCCAAACACTTCCCAATACAGTTATACTGCTTGACGACGTTGTAACCACCGGAGCAACTATGGCAGCTGCGCGAGCGACGTTGCAACTACATCTGCCGCCCGGGACAGAGCTTATTTGTTTGGCAATCGCACACTAAAAAGCAAACGGGCGGCCTGCAGGTCGCCCGTTTGCTTTGATTCCTCTACACCCGGTGTCTGTCTATTTACCGTACTTTTTTGCAAGCAAATAATACACCACCCCGCGATACTTTCGGTTCATGCCTGACATTTGTTCCATCACCTCATTGATTGCTGCCATACCTTTTTCTTTGTCTGTTTCGGCGAGTTCGTCACCCACAAACCCGGTATACACTCGGTCGAGTTCATCTGGGTTAGTTGCGGCCACCAGCTGTCCATCTGCACTGTAGTTAGCTGGACCAACTCGATCTGTCACCCAGTCGAGCAACGTTGCATCAGCCGTCACCCCGAGGTCGCTTAGTTGATCGGTGTACTTTTCCATCATTTCTATTTTTGTAGACATAATTGCAATGGTTATCCTATAAGATTAGATTATACCGCGCTTCATGGAATTGCCAAAATACCGATACCTGACTGCCGTTTTATGTACTTGGCGTAAGGATGGACAGCCTGAACCGTCCGGGGATACCCTAAGGATCCTCAATAACTACATGAGCGAAGGCGCGCTCGCTTGTCTAGTGATGACTATGCCCGTGACCATGGCTATGACCATGGCTATGTTTTGATTCGTAGACTTTGAGATACCATACCGCTAACCCAGTTACAATTGGTACAGTTAAGATCAAGCCAATACTCCCAACTACGGCCCGGATAATTTCAGTAGCAAACAATTCTGAATTGATGAGTGACCAAAATCCCACTGGTGCTAAATAGAAGTACATCAAAAGTGGGAGTGACGCCCCAGCGTATGCCAACACCAGCGTGTTCACGAGCGCGCCAACGTGTTCGCGACCAACTCGCAAAGCTCGCCGGTACACTTCCCTTGGTGATAGTGATTTGTTGCTGCCATATAACTCGACCACCACCGCAGCTTGAGTCACCGCAATATCATCGAGTACCCCAAGCACGCCAACAATGATCGCTCCCAGTAATAATCCTGTAAAATCAAGTACGCCGTCAGTATTAAAATTCAAATATACTGACTCATCACTCGCGAAGCCGGTGAGGCTGGATGCACTTACTGCAATAATCGCCAAAATCCCCGTTAACCCAACCGCCAACATAGTCCCACCATACGCTACGAATGACTCACGGTTGAACCCATGGGTAAAGAAAATTGCACCAAACAGAATTCCAGCTGCAACCAAAAAACTGAGTAGCAGCGGGCTGTATCCAGCTAGTAAGCCAGGTAGTAGCACATAAAATATTGCCAAAAAACTAACGCCCAGAGCAATCAACGAGCGTACCCCTTGCCACCCGCCAAGCGCTATAACAGCAAACGCAAACAACGCGACAAATAGCATCAACGGTACCCGCCTATCGATGTTTGTCACCGCGTACGACTCACTACCATCAATATACACGTTGTAGTTAAAGTAAAAACGGTCACCAGTATCAAGGGCTAGAAAGTCATTTTCAATGGTTATTATGTCACCATCAAATGGCCCATCAAGTACCTCCACATCAATCGTTTGCACCGGGGTCGCTGTCTGTGTTCCAGGGACCGTCCGTTCCTCACTACTAACTACCTCAATCACCTTTCCCCGGTAGGTTCCCTGTAAATCATTATTGACCGTCTGAGATTGCAGCGGTGCGGGAAACACGATGGCAAACAAAAGTAGGCACCAAAAAACTGATTGTAGTTTCATATTAGTAGTATAGCAAAATTATAATTGTGTGACCCGTCATCTACTTTTGTCGTAACAATCAAGGCAACCCATAGCTAGTGCGGTATCATATACGATACCGAGTTAGAACATCACGACAGCTTGATTAGTGTGCTGGATTGCTTCGTCTACTACGGTTCGCATTACCCCGATTGCCTCAACTGGATGCGCACCAACCGCGGTTTCGTTTGAAAGCATGGTGGCGCTTGCTCCGTCTAGTACGGCGTGTGCTATATCCGATACGTCAGCCCGAGATGGACGGTCACTGGCAATCATTGAAGTCAGCATTTCGGTAGCCACAACAGCTGGTGTACCAGCTGCGATACACCGTTTGAGGATATCTTTTTTAACAAACGGCAGGGTTGCAAACGGGATCGCTTCGCCTAGGTCACCGCGAGCAATCATGATGCCATCACAGGCGCTAATGATGCTATCAATATTTTCAATCGCTTCTGGCCGTTCAATTTTAGCAATTACTTTTGCGTGCGACCCGGCGGCTGCCAGATGTGTTCGTAACTGAGCTATATCTGCAGCGTCTTTTACAAACGATAACGCCACGTATTCTATATGCAGGTCAGCGACAGCTTTGATATCAGTCAGGTCTTTTTCAGTAATAACCGGTATGTTGGTATCCATTGTATGGTCAGCACCAGCTTGCACCCGGGGTCCAGATAAATCTTGAATGATTGGAATGACGACACCAGCCTGACTAGCGGCCAACCGTATATCGGCTATAAAGGACCGATGATCATCGTGTGTCCCCCAGGAAAAATTAAGCCGGGCAATCGACATCCCCGCGTTTAGCATAGCAGCGATTGTTTGTATATCACTACACGCCGGACCAATAGTGGCGACAATCTGAGTTTTATTCATGAGTTTGTATTATAGCTAACAGTCGGTCATATTTCGCAGCCCGTTCCGGCATAGTTGGCGCTCCAGCTTTGAGTCCATAACTCTTGGTACCAAAAGCCAGATCAGCGATAAAGTCATCCTTGGTTTCTCCGCTGCGGTGGCTCACAATACACCGTACGTTATGCTGGTACGCCAGCTGCATTGTCGCCAGCGTATCACTCACGGTACCAATCTGATTTGGTTTGATAATTATTCCGTTAATTGCCTGTTTTGTAATGGCCTTTTGTAAAGTTGTTTTGTTGGTAGTAGTCAGATCGTCTCCAATACAGGTTACCGCTGGTTGGGCTGATTGATACTTTGCAAACGCTGCGAAGTCATGCTCGGCAAACGGATCCTCTACTAGTTGCAGTAGCGGAAACTTCTTGTGTAATCCCCGGTAGACCGTTTGTAATTGTCCGGCTGTGAGCTGTTTTCCTTCAAGCTCATACTCACCAGCTTTATAAAACGAACTGGCTGCCATATCTGCCCCCATTAGTATCGGCACCGCTGTATCGGTTTGCTCGATTGCCGCCGCCACATACGCAAATGGCGCTTCGATACTCTTGCTGGGGATGACAAACCCGCCTTCATCGCCGATAGTGATATCTTGTTTCTTAAAATCTTTCAGTAACAATTGGTGTAACGTTGCTTGCACAGCTGTGGCGGCAGCGTGCGCAGCGGCCACATCGTCAGTGTCAGGGATGATCTGATGTTCTTGAATCGCGCTTCCGACGAGCGCGTGCTCCCCACCGTTTATCAAATTAACAAACAATCGCGGTGCTGGTGCCTGGGTCTGGTGTCCAAATAAATCTGCGATGTATTTCCAGATCTCTATCCCTTGTACCTGCGCGGCTGCCTTGCAAGCAGCAACACTGACCCCGAGTGCGACATTCCCACCAATTGCCGCCAGCGATGGGGTTTGCCCTAAATTGCGCAGCGTCGCATCAAGGCCTGACTGATCGAGCACCGAAGTACCAAGCAAAGCGGGTTTAACCGTATCAGCTACAATTGTCACCGCGGCTCGTGCGGGGATCACTTGCACTTCTCGAATACCAGTACTTGCCCCACTCGGAACACTAAATGTCCCACTGTGTTCACCAGCTGTCACGGTTACCGAGATGGTTTCTTTGCCGCGCGAGTCTGGTAGTACCTTGGCGGTGATATCAGTGATAGTTGCGTCATCTCTACTAATTTTTGGTGTCAGTAGGAATAACAGATCAGACACATTGGAATCAAGCTGTCCGGTACGAATATGACCTCCCACTGCTGCAAAAAATGGGAACGAATTTAAGTTAGTTTGGTACTCTTGGATATTGAGAGACATCTCGGTAGCTTTGCTGATCGTCTCTGAGTCCACCAGCGCACCGGCTGCGTTGGTATTGTCATGCCCGTCTGACGCAATCGATATAAATACCTGTCCGGATTGCAGTGAATCAAGCATCGACAGCGCGAGATACCCATTACGTCCACCTGTTCCGTCACACCCTTCTGGAACAATCACTTTTGTTTCGCCTCCCATTGCCTGCACACTGCCGGGTACGACCTGCTTGGTCAGCATGGCGGCGGTCTCCTTTGGGGTGGCATACTGCGTAGCGGAAACAATGTCCGCTCGATATCCCAGCGTTCGGGCCGAAGCTTGCATTGCGTTTAATGCAGTCATGTTTGAAACGATGGGGATATTATGCACCCGTTTGAAATACTCGAGGTCTTTAGGTGTTTCATTTAAAATAAAATCTCCCAACCCATAACAGTCAATGATCGCTTGCGCATCAGCCACTGTCGACTCATCAAAACAAGTCGGACCCGAAGCAACGGCTGCCAGGTCTCCGCCGGGTACATCAGAAAAAATTAAGCTGATGACCGTCGCAGGATACAGTGACTGAGCTAATCCACCCCCTTTGAGCTTTGAAATATGTTTTCGAACGGTATTTAACTCTTCTATTGTTCCACCACTTTGCAAAAAGGCGTTGAACAATTTTTGCCCTTGATCGCATTCAGCCATAGTTGAACACAATAAAGCTGACCCACCACCAGAGACGATCACAATCACTAGATCGTTCTCCTTGGCACTACGAGCAACTTCGTCGATATGCTTGGTGGCAGTGTAATTTTGAGTAGATGGAATGGGGTGGGTACCAGCGTAGGTATCTATCGTCTGACAGACTCGCTCACTGAGACCAACTACTGCACCCTCTTTAATGCGTTCCTGTAAGATTTGTTCCAGAGTGTAGGCCGCGGTGCAAGCTACCTTACCAAACCCGATTACATACGTATGTTCGTATCGTGTCAGGTCGAATCGCTCTCCCGCCACCCGTAAGATGGTACCGTCTAGTTCGATCGAGTTCTGCAACACTACCTGAGTATCAATAGCTTGTAACCCAGCCTCAGCAACTGTTAAAGCGTCTCGACGCGATTTACTTGTTGCTAGAGTGTCAAAATTTGTAATCAATTTTTTATCCATATTCTACTGTATTTTGCAGTGTCCCTGATGCAAAACCTGCTATGTTTGCAACAGTTATATCAGTAATCTCACGCTTCGCTTCGACGGTATTGAACGCGATGTGTGGCGTCACAATCACATTTGGCATATCGATCAGTGCGTGGTCAGCTACCAAAGTTTCCCATAGATCGCTTGGACCATCCCCGGCAGCTAGTAGATCAACTTCCTCGCGTAATTCATGTTCACCTTCCAGAACATCCAAACCAGCCCCAGCCAACTGTCCAGTTTGCAGGGCTTGCACTAAAGCCGGAGTATCAACAATCTCACCTCGGGCAGTATTAATGAGATACGAGCCAGGTTTCATCAAAGCTAGCTCTGCTGCACCAATCATATGATATGTGGTCGGCAGTGATGGTACATGCAAGGTTACAATATCAGCTTGCGCCAGCACTTCATCAAGCGAGTCATACGTGACACCAGTAGCAGCCGCAAAGTCTTCATCTGGGAAAGCGTCAAACGCAATGACGTTCATCCCGATGCCTTTGGCAATTTGACACACGCTCTTCCCGATTATTCCCGTACCAACTACCCCGAGGGTTTTGCCACACAGGTCAAACCCTTCGTAGGCGGTAAACTGCACCGTCCCTGCGTGTCGTTGCATATCTGTATACGAACGGAAGGCATTGCGCGATAACGCAAACATCAATGCGATGGCATACTCAGCCACTGTACGTGCGCCATAGTGTGGTACTCGCGAAATTGTAATACCTCGAGCCTGTGTTTCAGTCGTATCAATGTGATCATACCCAGCTGATCGAGCTGCAATAAATTGTAGATTGGGCAGCAAATCAAGCATGTCTTTAGTCACCTGGTAATCGACAAACACACTCAACACTTCAATCGATGTGCGAGTTGATTCGTCAATTTCCTGAATACACTCAGCGGTGATCACCTCATGTTCAGGAAACGCTGCCTGGACTACTGCTGTTTCTTTTTCATACGGGCGAATGTACAGTATTTTCATACGGCCATTCTACCGCGCTGTCAATAAACGTGCCTCACTCTATCAACAGACTGGGGCTTAGAGCACCAAAAGATTGGGAGCGAAGACCAACAGTGCACCCAGTACAGCCATCAGCAGTCCACCAATCAACAGTGACATCTGTGAGTATTTTTGACCATGTGCTTCGAGCTTGCTGTAGCCCCAGATTGCCAAACCAAACACGATGATATCGTCAACCATGTACCCAAATGTGTACACCAAAATGTACCACTGTCGCTCAAAGAAAGTGAGCATATTTAACTCCAAGATTTTGGTGTAGGCCTGCGGGATACCAATCGAGCAAGCAAACTCAATCACATTGACCGAAAACGCGATCAAAATAATCGCCCCGATAGTACCCAGTGTCAGTGGTTGACTCACAACTGCCTTGAAGCGATTAATGATCTTAGATTGTTGCTCAATCCCGGTAATATCACACACGAGCGCAGCGTCACGATTCTTGTACCAGCGCCACAGAAAGAATAGCCCACCTCCTAGCGCCAAGATTCCCACCAACGGGGTCACGATTTGATCTAACGCAACAAAATCCCAGGTCTTGTACCAGACGTTTAAGATCAAGTTGTACATGATGCCTTCCGCCAGAATAAATAGCCCAGCCAAAAACATCATCTTCTTGCGACTTCCTGCCTGTGAGAGGAGCACCAAGAATGTAATCAGTACCCACATAGCGCAGGGATTAAACCCATCAATCACTCCTAACAAGAGCGAGAGGGTGAAGAGGGAGAATGATTTGAGATCGACAACCCCTACTACCGGCAACTCAAACACGTAGCCTACCGGAGTACCAACCTCCCCTTCAGCACACATCATATCGGTACACCCGCCACCAAGAAGCACCTCTTGTACCGGCGCTCGATCAAGATGTTCTTGAGGAGTACGGATATCACTATCAGCCGCAGCCTGGATGGCAGACTTAATAGTAGCTCCGGTTGTCTCAGGACCGTTAAAGCCAAGAATTGCTCGTTCTCCCACAATCGTCAGCGGAGTGACTTTGGATGCACTATGTTTGGCAGTAATCTCGTCAAACAGACGAGCTGCTTCATCGTCCGTAATAATATTTAAATACTCGTAGTTGATACCTTCGCCCTGCATCCATTCATGCTGCTTTTGGCAAAAGCCACAGTCATCTCGGCCCAACATATACACGACGACCTCATCAACTACTTCGTCTTGAGCAATTGCTGTGCTGATTGAAGCAAAAAAACCACTAAATACAAGACTAGTAAATAGCAGTACTGCCAGAACACGCTCCATAATCACATGCATACCCTGCTATCTTAACGCGTTTTCAGTAAACTGTCTTGAATACTCACTTCCCCTGCAGCAGCACTTCATATGCCAAACCAACCAGCTCTTCTCTATTTTCAAGCGACTCTGGCGGTACTGACCACCAGTTACGAATCACTACTGGTTCCTCTCTATTATTACGCTCATACTCGAACTGCTCGGATTCTAGGTCGATGAATTTCTGCTGTAGTTCTGGTTCTTTCACCTTGAAATAAAGTGTATCGTTTATAACTATACCAAGCTGCTTATTGTTTACTTTCAGTAACACGCCGCCGAACATGCGTGACGTCAAAATCACCCCAACCAATGAGAGTTGGTCAAGCACATAATCTACAAATTCATCTGAGTTAGACATGACTGTGAGCGTAGCATATATAGAACTATCTGCCATTTCTATCGAGCCAAAACTAGCTAGCGGAGAAACCACCTATCATTCATCGGTATAGCAGGATCAACAATCAAGCCATTGACCTGATACGGAAACCAAAAGTACGTACCCAGATTTTGAATTGGCATATACTCGCCACTCGCACTGAATTCGGTACCAATTGGTAGCGTACTGCTCGTATAGCTCGCTAGTAAATACACTGAACCACTTGCATCGGTCAGACTCGGTAGGCAATCATACCGATCAGCTGAGTCAAGCCGTTCTGCCCGCAATGGTGCACACACCACCTCACCTGCCAAAGGAAGGGCTGGCGCATTGGTAAATTGTGTTGGCAGCGGAGCGCGGGTAATAGTGTCTGACTCTAAAAACCTAATCACTGCATTTGCGACTCCGGTAGCGGCTCGTTTTGGTTCATCAACAATAATTGCTCGATCAATTGGACTAGTGAGAAAGCCCGTCTCAACGATCACCGCTGGGGTGAACGGGTGGACAGCATATTCGTACCGCGGCCAATTAAACGAGTAATACGAAGTCATTCTTCTGGTAATTGACGGATCAATTCGCAAACCAGTAGCGTCGCGATACGTATCGTACATAAGATCAACCAAAGCCTCTGACGTACCGGCATAATCTCGCCGTGGAGCAGCGAATTTAAATCCATTAACAGCTGGATTGGGGTTACCGTCTGCATGAATTGATACAAACACATCCGCCACGTACCCAGGTGGTACCGCAGCTGGCAATAGTTCTGCTTCGATTCCGGCTGCTTGTAACTGCTGTTGGATCTGCTCACTAATAACCAACACTACTTCAGCCTCGGTCATACCATTCCAAGTTGCTCCTGTGTTTCGTTCTAAATTCTCTAACTCCTCTGGCATTGATTCGTTTTGCCAGTGCCCTACCTGAATCCCTACTTTCAGTGGGCCAGCTGGTCGTTCCCACAATTGCAATTCAGCAATGGTGTATTTCGCCGGCGCTCCGACAGTAATATCTGGCAATAAAGTATCACTCGGCTCCGCATCAAACCCTGGCTCATGAGAGCTATACGATTCACTGACAGCGTCGGTAGTAGGTGTAGTATGTGCTAGATAATACAAACCGACAACTACTAGTACCAGTAAACAAACTAGACCTCCCTGCAACCAGACATGTTTCATGCGACCATTCTACCAGCTCAGTTGAGGTACCAGCTACCGGTCAGATTAATAAAGTATGGTGTATTTCATTAATCTAGTAATCTGATATATCATGACTGTCTATGCATAATAAAAACTTAATCATACTGTTTGTTATTCTAGTAGTAACCAGTGCAGTCTTTTTCTTTTTTACTCGAGAAACTGTTGAGGCACCGTCTGTTCAAAATGAAACCTTTGATGGTGTGGCACGTGACGAGACTTCTGCACCGTAGCTTGATACTCTAGCTAAGTACTTTTTCCCTTCCTTGCCAGTAACTGGGTTGCAAACCGACGCATCAGCAACGGGCTGAGTAATACTGTCACCACACTTAGAATCACTAATGAGGTCAGCAGAGCTTGGTCAAGCAACCCTAAATTAAAGGCCACAAAGGCGGTCGCTAGCGTGGTGGACAGTTGTGGCAGCGATGTCGCAGCGTAAAAATTAGACTCAACACTGTCAAACCCAACCGCCCGAGCTCCAATAAAGCCACTGATATATTTGGAACCAACTAAAGTCCCAACTAATAGCAGCAGCACCGTCAACACCGAGCCAACGTCTTTAAAAACACTGAGGTCTGTTTGCAATCCCACCACAATGAAAAATGTTGGAATAAATATTCCGTAACTAATAGTTTTGATTTTATCTTTCAGTACTTTGCTACGGATTGAGTCTGCCAACACTAGACCCGAGAAAAATCCAGCCACAATCGGGTGTAAACCAAGTAACTCAAACGCTATCACTGTCCCGATGAGCATTAAAAATGTCGAACGAAACTCCAACTGAAATAAGTCGGGGGCATCGGTAGTCATACGCACTACCCAAGCGCGTAGCCGTGGAATAAACAATCGTAGTGCCACCAGTACCCCAAGCAACACTGGGTAGAATACATACAAAGGTACTTCAGTCACCGGACTGACCAGCTGCAGTAGTAGCGAGAGCAACACGAGACTCCCGATATCTTGTAGTACCGTGGTGATCATGACCGACTGCCCCAACTTGTTTTTGATCATCCCAGTCACTTCGAGTGTCGGAATCACCACTGCCACTGACGAAGATATAAAAATAACCCCCACAATCAACGCCGTAATAAGCTCGTACCCCAACAGCAGTACGACCGTAAATCCTGCCAAAAAAGGCACTAACCCATTAAACAGGGCCAGGAACAACAGTTTTGACTGAAATTCTTTGAACTGTGACATCTTGGTCTCGAGCCCAGCCATGAACATCAAAAACACCAGTCCAATCTGTCCGATAAAATCAATCGTCGGGTCAACCGAGGCAATTCCTAACACACTCGGACCAAGTATCACCCCACCCAAAATCAACATCACCGCCCACGGGATGTGCGTTCGGATCGACAACATCGAGAAAAACACCCCCGAGAATACAATCAAAAAGAAAGGATAGAAATTCTCCATTACTTATGTAGTATACCTGCTCACGAGTGCGCAAGCAGTCGCAGTGCACCTAATAGGTGCTACGCAATTATTGTAACTCTCGGCTCAAAAATTCCATGGTGCGACCCCACGCTTGTTCTGATGCTTCTTCGTTGTAGGCTTCCTCGTTGTCTTCGTTTGCAAACGCGTGCCCGGCATTTGGATAGATGAAGACTGCATGATCACCTTCGAGCGTATCTAGCTTCGCTTCAAACTGACGTACATCATCAACTGCAATCGAGGTATCTTCTTCACCAAAGTGACCGAGAATATCTGCCCGCATCATCGATAGATCGTCTTCTGGCATAAAGCGACCGTAATACATCACCGTCGCATCAACCCCGATATCGTTCTTGGCCATTTCATAGGCCCACTGGCCACCAAAGCACCAACCAACTGAAGCTAGTCGATCAGCATCCGCATACGCCAGCCCATCTAGGTATTCAGTAGCAGCCGTGAGGTTAGCAAACGCTCCGTCAACATTTTCACGTACTCCACCAGCCAGTTCTTGTGCCTGACTAGAGGTTGTGGCTGCTGGAGCACCATTGTAAAGATCAACTGCCAGCGCAACATACCCTTGGCTCGCAAAATCATCAGCCAGATCTTTTATATTGTCGTTGAGTCCCCACCACTCATGAATCAAAATCAAGGTTGGAAACGGACCGTCGCCTTCGGGGCGAGCTAAGTACCCTTGTGTCTCATCATAATAAGTCACCATTTCGCTGCTTGTCGACATCTGCTCAGACGTTTCAGTAGAAGCATCATCCACTTCGTTTGGAGCCGAAGCGTCATTGGTTACTTGTGTCACATAAAAATAACCGGCGAGTGATGCAATAATAAGTACTACGAATAATTTTTTCATACATACAGTATAGCAAATGCTGTGCTACCAAAATATATCAATCTTCTTTGCCGCGCCGCAGACTCAGTATAGGTTTAAAACACAATGCACCAAGTCAACCACCACCATGCATTAGATACATTCTGTACATATTTTACATAGGATACACCCTATGCTATACTGTTCTATATGCATGACACCAAGAAACAAATCATCGATCATATTAGCAGATTAGAAGGTCAACTAGCTTCAGTGAAGCACGAGCTGCAACAAGACAGTGTGGACTGCAATAAAGCCAGCACCACCCTACTGTCGGCTTCACGCTCCTTTGCCGGACTACGACAAAAGTTCACCGAGTCGTTTTTGATGAAGCACTTTGTTCCAACTGTGGCAACCAAGGATCAAGAATTATTTGCTAAGTTAACCGCACTAATAAAAGGCTAGCTATGAAACATATTTCAGTAGACGCGTTCAAACAGGTCTTAGAGGCTGAACAAAATAACGACAGCATCGACTTTATTAATGTTTGCGAACCAGCAGAATATAAAGAGAAGCATATTGCCGGAGTTCGCAGCGTTCCCTTAGGAACACTAGAGTCACACATCGACGAGTTTGCAAACAAGCAGACTATCTACGTCCATTGCCGCAGCGGTAAGCGTGGCCAGCAAGCTATTGAAAAACTGACCGCTGCAGGTGTGACCGCTGAATTGGTAAACGTCGAGGGTGGCCTGATAGCGTGGGATGAAGCTGGACACTCTACCAACTCACTAACCAAACGAATGCCTCTCATGCGACAAGTATTGCTTGCGGCAGGAGTACTGATTCTGGTCGGATTCATTGGTAGCTACACCGCACATGAATACTTTGGCTTTCTCATGCCAGCGGTAGGAATCGGCCTGACGTTCTCTGGCCTCACTGGCTGGTGTGGAATGGCAATGCTTGTATCAAAAATGCCGTGGAATAAATAAATTATATAATGGAAAATACTCTACAAATACACCCAATCTTTGATACCGACTCACATACAGTCACCTACGTGGTCTGGGACCCAGCCACAAAAAAGTCAGCCGTGATCGACTCGGTACTCGATTACAATCATAAAAATGTCGAGACCGACACCACCCTAGCGGATAAAGTCATCTCATTTGTCACAGAAAACGGGCTAGAAAATGAATGGTTGCTCGAAACCCACATGCACGCTGACCATCTGTCCGCTTCGACCTACCTCAAAGAAAAAATTGGTGGTAAAAAGGCTATTGCGGAGCATATCGTAACCGTACAAGCATACCTCAAGGAGGCGTTTGACTTGAATCAAAATTTCAAAACCGACGGTTCACAGTTTGATCACTTGTTTGCTGACGGCGAAGCGTTTATGATCGGTAACATTCCAGCCAAGGCAGTACACTCACCAGGGCACACCCCAGCTGATATGGTTTATGAAATAGGTGGCGACCTATTTACTGGCGACACACTCTTTGCACCAGACATGGGAACCGCCCGATGTGACTTCCCTGGTGGCAGTGCTGAATCGATGTTTGACTCGGTTCGATCGGTTCTCGAAACCTACCCAGTTAATACTAAAATGTACCTCTGTCACGACTATCCTGAAAGTAAAGACCGTGACCTCACGTATACAACTACAGTGGGTGAACAGCGCGAGAAAAATATTCACGTCAACGACACTGTGACAAAAGAAGAATTTATCTCCATGCGAGAAGCTCGAGATGCCACCTTGGACTTACCTACATATATATTCCCATCAGTCCAAATCAATGGTAACGCGGGCACACTCACCCCAGGAGAATTCATCAAACTGAGTTATAACAAAAAAGT
>Ga0136601_1000315_pt1 | contig 21944 bp, 20 predicted proteins | sample AntRauMFilla2699_FD_181020 | JGI IMG/M metagenome (GOLD analysis project Ga0136601, IMG submission 181020) | Saline lake microbial communities from Rauer Islands, Antarctica - Metagenome Filla 2 #699 | ecosystem: Environmental > Aquatic > Non-marine Saline and Alkaline > Saline | place...
AATTTAGTTTTGAGTGTACTCCAAGCAAGTCATTTGCAAGCGGTGCTGTACTTAAGAATCCTTCATGTTGTCTGAAGAATGCTGGTTTTACATAAACAAGTTTAGATTCAAGTATAGACTTAATTTCTGATGTAACCTTGTCTAATTCCTCTTGTGTATCAGCATACATGGTTATATACAAACCAACATCAAACAATCTCTCACGAGCCTGCATAAGGTCATCACGAAGCTTTTCTAGGTCTTGATAGGCCGTATCAAGCATTGGGTCTCTAACTAATCCTTTTTGTTCTCTTTCTGTGATTTGGCTTTGTACCTCGGCTACCTTCTTTTGAAATTGTTTTAAAACTTTAGATGTATCAATTGGGTGAATATGAATAGCAACATCAAATGTTTTGTCTAGGTTAATGATTGGAGAAAACCAACTTTCTGTAAGAAATCTTGGGTATGAAATAATAAAGAATGTTTGTGTTAATTTACCTCCTATTTCTACATGTTGACTAGTAATTTTCATTGCTGACGGAGCAATGATATCTTGTAGGTCTAATGCACTAGCATCATAAATTTCCTGAGGAAGAAAAGATGTAATTCCTGTGTTTTTTTTGTCTTTATTTTTTTTAAATATATCAAGTAATCCCATATTATTTTTTATTTATCACTACCAATCCTCTTTTCAGAAGTTCCTGGGTTGAATAGTTGGTAATAGACCTCAATCAACTCTTCTGTTCCAAGCTGCATTACTCTAACCCCACTACGGACAAGTCCTTGTTGAACAACACTAACACGTTGTTCAAGTTGTGATCTTGATGTTTCAAAATTACTAACACTATCTTCATTTACTTTTTTCTTAAACATTCCCCTTCCAGCATTAATTTTTAGTGGTGAATATGGTATTACAACAAAGAAGTTCTTTGTCATAACATCATACTGTTCTGTGAAAGTTCTAATAAATTGTATATACTCCTTTGTTTGTATTTTTAGAAGATCATTTGTTTGTTCTTTTTGTTTATTTTCTAATAGGTTTATATATGGAGAAATATCAAATTTTCTTGATTGGATAACAATCTCAACATCAAAATTTAAGGAGTTTAAAAAGTTTTGAAACTGGATAATAATTGACTGTTGCTCATCACTAGATTTAAGAGCAAAGTTAACAGAAGAAGCCATAATCACTGTTCTAAGAGATCCATCCTTCATTATTACTACACCATCTCTTACTTCCTTGATTGGCACAAGGTCTTGTGATGGTCCGGCTCCAGAATAGTTGGTTGTCATAAGTATAGTATATCAGATTATTTAATAGAGTCTTGTGCAGAATCCACTAATGTTTCTTGTATGTCTAATCCCCAAGAGATATCTTTTAGTTTACTATCTGAAAGTCTAGGAACAAGATTAGTTAAGTTATCATTATTTCCTAAAGAATCAGAAGATCTTTCCCCCTTCTCTACCTTCTTTGGACTCTTTCTCCAAATATAAACTTTCTTTTTTCTAAAGAAATGAAGGGCATTCTCAACAGTTTGGGCGAATAGTTCCCTGTTATGTACTACCTTAAAACCAAATGCTCCTATAAATACAGCAAAAGGTATTGCAGGAAAAACTGCTAAAAAATTACCTAAAACAATACGTGATAGGCTCCAAATGATAAAACCTAATCCTAGTCCACCAACAATAAAAACAAACTGTTTGAACGTAAATGGTCCAAATATTTTGTCATCTACTTCAATGAATTGTGGTACTTGGAATTCCATATCTTTATCTTATTTCTGGTCTAATATTGGTCTTATTTTCATAATCCTTCTTAGCATCATCAATAATATTCTTAGTGTCCCTACTCACTATGTCTTTCTTAGCTATTTTAGGCACCCAACTAGGATTTGCTAGCTTTTGTCTAACAATATCACTCTTCAGTGTTCTCATGTGAATTGGATCAATTTTATTTTTTTTATTTTCTTCCATTTTTTGACCCCCTCCTTCAATTTCTCTTTGTAAATCAGTGTCAACTTTGGGTGTAAATGATAATCCGTCCACTTCTCCTTCATCACCAACATCATGTAATAGTTCATCCCTATTCAACATCTCTACTTTATCTGATTCATCATTTAAGTCTAATACATCAATTTCTTTAGACAGTTCTCTCTTTGTTTTTTCTTCATCTATATTTTCCTTATCATTTTTCTCTTCAATAATTTCAACATCTCCCACATCTTCTCTATAAGGATCTATTTTTCTTGGAGGAGTAAAAGGTTTCTTGTCTTCATCCTTTGTTGTTTTCTTCATTACTGCCTCTCTTATTTTTTGGAATATATCTACCTCTACAATTTTTGCAATCTCAGTAGCTAAAACTCTTGTTATTTTAACTTCTTTTTCTAGATTACTTATGTATTCATCAGAATCCTCTAAACCTAGCATTGTAAGTAGTGTTATGGCTTCCAGATTTCCTCCCTGGTCGATATGAAGCTTATATGTAGAAGTAATACGACGTAAAACATTCTTCCAATTAGACTCTAAAATAATATCCTGAATAACCTCTGGCAATTGAGAGAATCTTTCTAATAGTATTTTGTCTGTTGAAATTTGTTTATCGTTCATATTAATTTTTATGATTTATTATCATTACTTTTTTGTTGTTCCCCCATTTCTTTTTTTACTGCTTCTTTTATTGTTTTTGATTCAGATGTTTCATTCTCTTTTTTATTTATGGCTTCTTTAGTTTTGTTATTAGCTACTTGCCCAGCAACGTTTTTGTTAGTCACTTTATTTACAGCAGCATTAATTCCTAATATTTTTATAATCTTCTCTCCTGTTCTTCCTCCTGTTCGATATTTACCTTCTTTATTTTTAACAATTTTGTCTAAATATGTTTTGTTGCTTAGGGTATTTTCTCTAAACTCTCTTTGTCTACGATTTCCTGCGTTTGATAATTTCTCTAATTTTACAAGCTCAGCTATGCCATTTCCTAGGGATTTTAATTCATTAAGCTCCTTCATTTGTAATTGTTTTTGCTTTATTTCTTCAGCATACTTATTTTTATTAGCAGGGTCTTTTTCTGCAAGATCTCTAAGATTGATTAGTTCATTATTAAGTTTTTTACTCTCTGATGCAGAGAATCTTCCAAAGTCTTTTTCGCCACCATTTCTATAGCTAGAAAGTATAGCTTTTTTCCCGTCAGTAAATTGTGTTTTAGCTAACTCTTCTTTTGTAGAAAGTTTAGCAAGATCAGAATCTCTTTTTGTAAGATCTTTTGTTCTTTGTTCTATTGCGTCATTATATCCCTTTCCAAAATCTGAACCAAGTTTTTTACTAACCGTCTTATTATCCCTAACATCAAAACTAGAATTTCCTACTCTCTCAAGACCCCCTCTAAGTTTTCTTGATGCAAAATTATTTCCACTTAGAAATGGTGCTCTTGAAGCAGCTGATGCTGCGGCACCTAATGTTCTTCTTCCTGCTGACCCTGCTAAACCTGCTGTACCTCCCCCTACTACCCTCTTCATTCTCCCTGTAGCATATTTAGAAGATGAGGTTATTACACCTGCTGTAAGTCCACTGCCTGACACACTAATCTTTCTTGATGCCCAAACAGCAATAAACAGGAATGTTAGAATTAATATAAAATTCAGAAGGAGATTTAAATTTTGTGATCCCAAACTAGCCAAGTCACTGAACTTACCTTGACTACCTAATGATTCAAATGATCTTTGTGAAAAGATAAAGACAATGTTTAATAATAAGAAAAATACAGGCGGAAAGAACAGGTTTGTACTAAGTTCTTTAACCCAATAATCCCAGAAAGCTTTTCCTTGAGGAAGTATGGTACTAACAAGGGCTGCAGGTGAGACTATAATTAACAAAATAACAGCTAAGAATCTCCATACCAGCATTAGTGCTGTGTACAAGAAGACAATACCTGTTAGTCCCAAGAATATTCCCATAAAAAAGACCAACTGAGCTAACTTGAAAGGATCTTGTATATTAAGATTACTAACTATTCCTTTGGCTCCAGCTGTGTCTTTTGCTAAGAATGAAGTAAGACCTAGTTGTGATGTTATTTGTACACCAATTCCCCAGTCCTCTTTTTGTTGGGTTCCATCACCCAATATTATAGACTCATATATTTGATTCGTTGCAAAGTTTGAAACATCAACAGCAGACTTCACAAAGAACATACTAAAGTTTATTAATACAGCAACAATTATTATTTGTGCCAATACTTTTTTCTTACCAAACAAATCACCATTAATTATTATAGAAATAGCAGTTGAAAGAATTAAAAATATGAAAACAATATTTGATAAGTCTCTTAGGAATATCCAAGAGGTTTCTACTGACTCAGAAATAATATTATATGTAGCCCCAAAGTTAAATACTGTCTTGTTTAAAATAGCATCCAAAAACCAACCAATGAAACCAAAGACAGTGGCGATAATATAAAAAATACCGTCAACTAACATTGTTAGTAATTTCATCATTCCGTCGTATAATGATTGCCCCATTTTATCTAATACTCCATCTTTTATATTTTTTACAATATTTGGTGGTGATACACTAACTATTGCTGATGCTCCATCATATAGAAATTTATCCAACCCCTCTCTATCTGGTACATTTCCAGATACAGCTGTATTAGCAATATTAATAATAATTCTTTTAGCATCTGCTACTTCTTCTGGGTCAGTAAGACTTGCTTGTATATCTTTTAAAAGGTTTATTTTTGAATTGAAATCCCTATGTTCTAAATTACTAGAATTAGGATCATTTTTAAGTCGATAAGCTTGTTGTTGGACATCGGATGCTTTTCTTATAAAATCATCATATTCAGCAGATGCTGCCCCAACATTAAAAGGTGCTACAAAAAAGAAAAGTATCAAAAATAAAAAAGGTAGTTTTTTAGCAAAATTAAACATAATTCTTAACTAAATTATATCATCATATTCCACCTTTTAAAAATGACTACATAGGGAAAACTATTGGGATTATCTCCTGTTTATATCTCTTATATCATTATTTATTTCTCCTCTTATCTCTGTCTGTACCTCCCTTAATCCTCTATTAACTCTACCAACAGTTTCGTCTAGAGCAACTTTAATAAGTTGATTAATTAAGGCTGTTACAACCTCATTAAATTCATCTGCAAGATTAAGTCTATCAGAAGGAATATCTAAAGATTTATTAAGTCTTTGTTGAATTACTGAACCTGGTGTAACAACATTTCCTCTAGAGTCTTTTGCTGAAATAGTACCATTATTTATTGTAACTTCTGTTTCTACTGAGTCTGTTCGTGCAGCAATTCTTCTATCTGCCTCATTTTTTGCACGTATACTTGCTCCGTAGATATTATTTTGTGGTTGGAATGCTTCCATCCATGCTCCCCACCCTCCAGAAACAACAGCTTGTTGATCTCCTGATGAATAAGCAGATAGACTTACTGGTGAACCTAAACTACCTCCACCTTGAGAATAACTACCTCCTCCAAACTTTCTATCAAAAGTACAAGCTCCATAACCTGTATTAGTACCAGTTCTGCCATAACTATTTCCATATTGACTATTATATCCATCAAGTAAACTTCTCTGTACACCAACCCTTAAGTCTCCACAAAGAAGATCTGAAGAAGCAATTTCTCCCAAGAACATTGATATCTCCCTGTTTGCTATGTCTGTAAAAAATTGATCAAAATTCTCAATAAATGCTGGATTACCTTTAAATCCTGTATTAATCCACCTAATTGTTGATTCAGAAATGTATTTAATCATTGTGTTCACAATACAATATCCAATTGCATCCCATGATGGTAGTACAGGAATACCAAACAAAGAAAGACCTGTTTCTTTGGACTCTAAGTTACCCAGTTTATTATTCTGTGTTTGTGCTTCAAGTACTGCTGCGCTATCTAAAACAGGCACTTTTATAAAAGATGTTGCTGCATTTTTTGCTGTGTTGGTAGCGATTGTTGCAAGCATTCTTGATGCTGCTTGTTGCATTGCTCCAGATACTGCTGCTCCAAGCGCTGCACCAGCAGCACAACTAGCTGTACCACCTACAGCACCAACCTGATTAGTAGACCTGTCCTTTATACCCTCTCCTGCGATAGCTTGTCCTCCTTGGGTGTTGCTGAAAGCATCTATAGCATCTTGATAGTATGCTGAATTAGAACCAGAAGTGTTTGGGTCTGTAGCAAATGACCATTTGTTTTGCCAAGTTGTTGCCAAGTTTGATGTTGAATTAACTGTTGGACTACCACTCGGAGTTTGAATATTATAAGTAGTACGTCCTGAATCACCCAGTCCATCTGTTATTGTTGGTGTTGGAAAATCACCAATAGGCTCCTCCTCTCCTGGTCTAAAATCTTTTATCCATTTTGCTTCATCTTCAGCAGCAAACACCTCACCAACCATAAATAGATTACTAGCAATCAGTGTTAGACAAAGTGATAGTGCTACTGCTTTTTTTGTTTTTAATATTGATTCCATAAAATTCCTTCTTCATTATCATTAAATATTATACCACGTTCACGGAAGTATGAAGCCAATGTTGAGAAATGTGTGGATTGTCTAATTTGTATCCCTTCAACCTCTTGAACTGATATCATTGCCTTTACAGGATCTGCTTGATTTTTGTCTAAATTTTTAACAGCCTCAGAAAATGTTGAATAATCATTTGTAATAGACAAATGTATTTCTGCAAGTGTATCAGGAACATTCATAGATATAAGGTTCATGTGATGGTCATTTATTATATTGATTGTGTCGTCTCCTGTTGGATTCTCTCCCATTCCTGCCAAACTAATAAGTTTGTTTATTTCTAATTGTGCTAATTTGTTAGCATAAGTAGTTAATAATTCTATGTTATTAGCATCAAATGTATTAATGTCAGATATTGTGTATTCATCAGTAAACTTAACTTGACCAGCAGCTTGAGAAACTATATCTGTTAAATCTGCATCACTACCCAGTGTTCCAAGTGATCCATCCTCTTCGATTTTTAAGAAGTTAGAAAAAAGACTTTTAGAAAGGTTGTCGCTAACAGTACCTTCTTCAAAATTATCAGATACTTGTTTTTGTTCAACTAAGAAGTATTCTGGATTGGTTATTTCAACAAAATCATCAGGACCAGAGATTAATGGGTTTCTACCTCTTCTAACTTCTTCCCCATCTTGGGTTCCATCACCATCAGTATCTGGATTTGACATATCTGTACCCCACATGTCTTCTTCCCAGTCTAATAGACCATCATCATCAAGGTCTGCCTCTGAATTACTATTTAAGCTTGGTGATTTACTTACAAAAATACCAGAGTTAAGTATCGCATCTTTGTTTTTTATAGACAATCCGATAATCAGAATAACTAATGCAGTAACCACAGTAGCTGTTACTATAACTTTCTTGCTTGGTAGATCTATCATATACAAAGAATTATATCATATAATATTATTTTAGTTCCTATATTTCTCCACTGTGATAAAATTAACTACATGAAAAAAATATTTTTAATTCTTCTTATTTTAGTACTGTTGTTATTGGGTTGGTTTTTTATTTCTTCTATGGGTGATAAGGAAGAAGGTATAGATACTTCTGATAATAATTCAGAACTTCCTATTGGTGATGTAAAAGAAATAGAAAATAAGGATGAAGATTTTATTGGTACTGGTAATGGTGAATTGTTTAAAACTAATAATGAAGAAGGAAACATTATTATTGCAGAGGAAGAAGCAGAAGAGTCACCTAATCAGATTTTATATACAGAGTCTGATTTTACAGGAAATCTTAACTATTCTTTCTATACTACCGAATCAACAGAACAAAATACTGTTCCAGAGGAGTATTTGAGATTAAATACATATAATAATACTAATATTGATGAAGATGGTGGAATTGAGGAGGCTCCCGAATTGGCTGTTTTTCTTGGTAATATACCTACTGTTGAAGATAATCAAAAGTATTTAACTGATGTATATTATTTAATAAATGAAGATGAGGGTAGTGGTCAAACTTCTGGGACTGAAACAGAAGAGGATGGTAATGAAATACCTTTGCCACTGGACGAGATAGTAAACATGATAAAAGAAAGTCCAATGTATGAATATTCTCCTATTCTTAAGGCACATGTTTATCTCTATGAAGCAAAAAAATCTCTATTAGGTTTTGGTGATTCGGGTGATTCATCAGGAGGAGGTGGAGGTATTTTGGGAGGAATAACAGGTGGCTCATCCGGAGGTGGTGGTATTTCTGGAGAAGGAAGTTCTGCAGCTAATACTCCTTTTGGTGGAAGAATAACACAAACAATAATTTGTACGTGTTCTGCCAATACTCTTGTTTATGTTCAGGATGTTACAAAGGGTGTTTTACCTCTTATATATCAACCTGGCGTAACAAAACTGTATTCAAATTATAATGTATTCACAACAGGTGCTAATCTATTGGGAACATATACTCCTGGTGCTGGAATATGTCTTATATATTCTGGAGATAGTTGTAATACTTTAAATTCAACAGGAATGATGAACTTTACTCCAGGGGTAGGTACATCAAGATCTTAGAATAACTCTTTTGTAAGCTTAATCCAATTTTCAACACCTATCTCTTCAGGTCTAACTGTCTCAGATAGGTTGTTTTTGTTTATAAAGTCTAAAATATCTTCCTTAGCAAAGTCGTTTTTAAGATTATTTACTAGTGTTTTTCTCTTTTGACCAAATCCTTTTTTAAGAACAAAGAAGAAATCGTCTTCTTTCACATTATTGTCATCAAACAGAGCTCTTGTTATATTATTCACTGATAGTATTGCAGAGTCTACCTTAGGAGCAGGACTAAAATCCTTTGCAGGAACAGTCTTTATGTACTCTGGCTCTCCATATGCCTTTATGCTAATTGAAAGAATACTTTCTTTACTGTCTTTAGAGACAATCCTGTTCGCAACCTCCTTTTGTATTAGTAGTGTTACAGAATCAGCTAATTTTTTTGATGAAAATACATGTCTAAAAATAGCACCACTAATATAGTATGGAATGTTGGCAATGACTTCGTATGATCTATCAACTATTTCAGAGAAATCTGTTTCTAAAACATCTGCTTTTATAATATTAAGTCTACCAGCCTTTATTTCTTCTGGAAAACGCCTCTCTAATACTGGTATTACCCTATCATCAGTCTCTATTGCAATCATATTAGCTCCTGTATCCAATATATATTCTGTTAAATTACCTGTACCAGGACCTATTTCAACAATTGTATTATTTATATCAATACCAGAAACCATAGCCTGCAATGCAGATTTACTTTTTAGAAAATGTTGTCCTAGTGATTTTTTTGCTTTCATATTAAAAGTCTATGAAGATTAGAGATGCCTTTGATGCATCCTCGTCCTCATCCTTCTGTACATAGTCTATCAGACTTTGGTCTATATCTTCAAGGAAAGACGAAGGTTCATTCATATTAGTATTACCAAATATAGTTCTCATTCCAGCATGACTCAAATATAGTTTTTTACCCGCTCTTGTTAATGCTACATAGAACAGCCTTCTTTCCTCTTCCTCATCCACCTTTTCGTCCCCTCTTTTTTCATGTGGGAATAGTCCTTCCTCTAGACCTGTGATAAATACATAATCAAATTCAAGACCTTTAGCTGCGTGAACTGTCATTAATTTAACTCCTCCTGTATCAGTAGTTAATTCATCTTGATCACTTGCTAGAGCTGCCTCCTCAATTAATTTCTCTATACCCTCCACTGGCTCCATTTTGCTGTATTTTTCTGAAAGTGAGATAAGCTCAAAAACATTGGCAATTCTCTCTTCCCCATCTGCTAATTTATGAAGACTATCTAATACGCCAGATTCCTTTGCTACAAGCTCCAATGTCTCTTTTGGTGTTTTGGTGTTGGCACACTTTTCTACTCTATCAAGAAATTCAAAGAACACTTCAACATTATGTAATGTTTTGCCTTTAAGTTCCCCCATCTTTCCTTCTAAAACCTTAAGAAGGGTAACTTTACCTATTCCCCTCTTTGGAGATCCTATTGCTCTTTCTAGACTGACCCCGTCTTGTCTGTTAATTGCTACTCTTATATATGCAAGAATGTCCTTAACCTCCTTTCTATCAAAGAATTTAGTACCAAGCACTTGATATGGAATGTTTTTTTGAAGCATCATCTCCTCTATTATTCTAGATTGGAAGTTAGCTCTATATAGAACTGATATATCTGTTGGTTTTACTCCTTTGTTTATTAATTCTCTACACTCATCAGCAATATATCTAGCCTCATCCTTCTCATTATATGCCTGATGAATATTAATTTTTTCACCTGATTCGTTGTCAGTGAAAGATTTCTTTTCTTTTCTGTTTATGTTCTTTTCGATAATTTGATTTGCCGCATCTAAAATTACTTTTGTTGACCGATAGTTTTGTTCAAGAAGGATTATTGCGCAGTTTGGATACTTCTTCTCAAAATCCATCATATGTCCTACTTTAGCACCTCTCCATGAATAGATGTTTTGGTCAATGTCCCCTACTACACAGAGATTTTTATTTTTACCCGCAAGGAATTCTACAATTTGATGTTGTACATTATTGGTATCTTGATATTCATCTACATGAATATATTTCCAAACATTTTGGTAGTATTCTCTTATTTCCTTATTATTTTTAAGCAACTCTTTTGTTTGAAGTAGTAAGTCATCAAAATCAAATACTCCATCTTTTTTAAGTATCTCTTCATATTCTTTCCAAACACGAGAAAGAGTCTCATCAAGAAAATGTTTTGTTCCTCCCTTATTATTAAATTGTTTAAGGGTAAGACCCTCTCCTTTGTTTTTTGAAATATGACCAAGCATCCTTGCTGGCTCAAACTGTTTTGGATCAAGTTGTGCTTTTTCAATAGCTTTTTTCATACGAGCCTTACTTTCTCCCCTGTCCAAGATGCTAAAGCTTTTAGGGATGTTTAAGTGCTTGTGTTGTTGTCTTAGAATATGTACTCCTAGTGAGTGAAAAGTACTAACAAAAGGCATTTCAAATTCTGATATAGGTCTGTTTATCTCAGGACTATTCTTGATCAAATGAATAGTTCTTTCTCTCATTTCTTTAGCCGCCTTGTTTGTAAAAGTGATAGCCAGGATTTCAGACGGCCCTACTCCTTTCTTTATTAATTCCTTAATTCTGTATGTAACAGTACGTGTTTTTCCACTACCAGCACCAGCAATTACCATCACTGGTCCTGATGTTGTATCTACTACTTTTTGTTGTTCTGAATTAAGAGAATTATTCATAAAGACACTATATCATGAACCATAATTAAGAAGAATTTTATTAATGTTTCTGACCATGGTATGTGGGTATTGTCTATTGACGAAAGGGCTATTACTGCTATGATTATGGATACCGGAAAGAAATTCAGTAACGACTGCAACGATTTATACTTGGCTTATTTTAACCAATTCACAAGATTCTAATTCTAAGCCTTTAGTGCGAAAGATGATGATGAAAATATCGGTTCAAGCAATTATTTTAACTTTAATGTTTGTAACAATTTTACCAAATACGACCTATGGAAGTATTTTTTCTATTTTTAAGGTCTTTGGTAAAAACCAAGAAGATAAACAGATCTACATTCCTCAAGAGGATGTAGGTCTTTTGTCTTCTGCACTGAACTTTGATCCAATGTCTTCAAAGGGAGGTGCTGAGGTTGTTGTGGATGGTGGTGTGGCCATTGTTTCTCGTGCAGCTATTGAGGGTGAAATTTCTCAACCTAAGTCAGACAAGATTAGTGTATATGAAGTACGTAGTGGAGATACACTATCTCAAATTGCAGAAATGTTTAATGTTTCAATGAGTACTATTAGATGGGCTAATGATCTTGGTTCTGATGGAACAATATCTCCTGGGGACACACTAGTTATACTTCCTGTGTCAGGAATTAAATATAAGATTAAAAAAGGAGACACTCTTAATGCTATTGTAAAGAAATATGAAGCTGACAAGTTGGAGGTTATGGTATATAACGGTCTAGAATCAGAAGATCTTGCTATTGGTACAGAAATTATTCTTCCAAATGCTGATATGCACCTTGAGCCAGTAAAAAAGAGATCTATAGCGTCTGCTCCATCAGGAGGTTCTGGATTTTTCTCACACCCAATAAGTGGAGCTAGAAGAACCCAAGGTATCCATGGAAGAAATGCTATAGACTTTGGATCTTCTATAGGTACACCAATTAGAGCAGCCGCTGCAGGAACTGTTATTATTTCAAGAGCAGGTGGATGGAATGGAGGATATGGTACATACATTGTAATTAAGCACTCAAATGGTACACAAACATTATATGCACACAATAGTTCTAATAAGGTTGTTGTTGGTGAATATGTTGATAAAGGTGAGCTTATAGCACTTTCAGGAAATACTGGTAAATCAACAGGGCCACACCTTCACTTCGAGGTTCGTGGAGCAACAAATCCCTTCTAAATATTTAAATACACAAAAAGCCGTTTTAAAACGGCTTTTTATATTAACTACTATGTTCTACACAGGTTGAGGCAGCAGGATTTACCATAAGTCTTTCTTCAGGAATTTCTTTCCCACATTCAGAACAAATACCATATGATTCAGTACCAATATTTTTTATAGCTGTGTTTACGTGTAATAATCTAACCTCTAGGTCATTCACAACTGCTGTATTAGCTTCATACTCCTCCATTCTATCACCTCTTTCATTAGGGTCTGCAGAAGTTTGTGTGTTATCGTTTGTTAATGGTTGCCAGTTTGCAGGGTTTTCCGGGTCTTGTTTTGCAATAGAGCTAAGGTCTTTAATAAGTTGTTCTCTTTCCACTGTTAATTTTTCTTCAAGTGTTTTTAATACTTCTTTGTCTAAGTGATTCATATAGATATTATATCACAATTAATTATTTGCTATATAGTAGTTAGCAATCAAATCTATAACAACTTTAACCGTTGGAATGTCAGAAGATATTAACAAGTAGTTGTTATCTATGAAGGTATAAACGAGCCCTACTTCTCCAGACTCGTTCCTTAAGACTCTAGAGTCTTTATTAAAGAGTATTTCATCCACAAATTCTAATTCCCTCCAATTTATTCTCCTTTCTATTGTGATTGTTTTTGGAACTTCAACATCTTCAATCACATTTTCTTCAATGGTCTCTTCTTCAGTAACCACAGGTTCGCCAACTTCTTCCTCTTCTTCATCAACCACCTCAACATATTCAGGGTTTGGAATTTCTTCTTCTATAACAATCTCTCTTATGTTATGGAAGATTGATTCTAAATTAGCTATCATTCTTCCTTTTTCCCAATTAAATATACCTGAAAAAGTATTTTCAAAATTACGCATTTCTATTAGAAGAAATGTTTTCTCTCCATTTAATCCATAAATCATCTTTTTTATAGATGTCTCTAACTTCTCTGGGCTTATGTTTAAATAATTAAACATCTCGGATGTTGTAACAGGCGTCGTCATTTCTCCGTCTTGTGAGTAAAACTCAAAGGCTTGTAGTTTACCTGCTTCTTTTTCTGAAAATAGACTATCAAAATCAGAAAGCATAGTGTTTCTATTAATACTTGGCTTTATAACCACCTTTGTTTTATTTGAAAATAATTCTACCTCTACTTTTTCTTCAACCACCTTTTCTTTATTAAGGAAAGAAAGTGATGGGTTTATTTTTATTACAACAAAAATACCTAAAGCTACAACCACAAACACTAAAGAAAAAACAATCATAAAAAAGTTTGATGCTTTTGGCTTGCTGTCCAAGTCTGCCTGTTCCATCTTTATTCTACGTTGCTGCTCCTTTATTGCCATTCTTGAGCTAGAAATACCACCTTGTTTAACAGCGTGAGCAAGGTCATCCTTAAATGTTCTAACTTTGTGTATTTTTTTACCCTCAGGTTTTTCTTGAGGTGTTATTTCTTCTTCCATATGGAATATTATACCACTTTATTTAGTTTGTTTTTTTGTTTTTTTCACAGTTCTCTTTCTCCCTCTGTTATTGATCATTAGGTATGGTCGTGGGTCTTCATCCAGGTCAATAAAATCATCCGCGACTTCTTTTAGTCTTTGTGAGCTAGATTTTCCAAAAGAAACAACCTCAACCTGACATCCTTTATTAATCTTAAGGTATTCAACAAGTGGTACAAAATCACCATCTCCTGATATTAGGATGATAGTGTCTAGTTTTGGGGCCATAGAAATAGCATCTATCGCTATTCCAACATCCCAATCCCCTTTCTTGTTCCCTGATGAAAAAATCTGTAAATCTTTTGTTTTTGTTTCTATTCCTAATTTGGTAAGTGCTTCAAAAAATCCTTGCTCATCCCCTGCTTCTGATGTGATTACATATGCAAGAGCTCTAATCAAAGATCTATCACCTAGTCCTCTCTCTAGTACTGCACCAAAATTAACTTTTGCTTTATAAAGGTGTTTTGCGCTGTGGTATAGGTTCTGAGCATCAATGAAAATACCAACCCTCTGTTCCTTGTGTTTAATTACTGCCATATTTGTTATTTAAAATTATATAAATTTCTTCCGTATTAAAAATTCTGATTATATCAGAGTATATACATCGTACTTGGTATATTGAAACCAGTCAATGTGACTATCATTAAATAATTAAACAAAAAAGCCCTTTCGGGCAGTGTTGTTATTTCTTAAGGTTTAGTTTTTCTACTAGAGCTTCATATCTTTCAGTATTCTTATTCTTAAGGTACTTAAGAAGTGAACGTCTCTTTGACACCATTCCAAGAAGACCTCTTCTTGAGTGATTATCTTTATGATTGGTTTTAAGGTGTTTCAACATGTCATCAATTCTCTTTGAAAGAATTGAAACTTGTGCTTCAGGAGATCCTGTATCAGCATCGTGAATTTGAACTTCCTTAATTGCTTTTGTTTTCTTTGTTTTATTTAACATAGTGGAGGGATTTTAGCATGCTTTTTTTGATTGTGCAAGGGTTTGAGAAGACTTAAATAAAGCTGTATAATATAGATATGTCGCACAATCTAAATCTATCAATGAAGGATGCAACAAAGAGATTTTTAGAATATCTGGAAATTGAAAAAGGTAGAAGTTTAAAGACTATAGAAAACTATAATAGATACATAGAAAGGTTTATTTCTTTCTCTAATGTTTCAAAGCCTTCTGATATAACAGAGGAAAAGATAAGAGAATATCGTCTTTGGCTGAATCGTCAACCAGGAACAAAGGTTTCTGGTGAAACAATGAAGAAAAGAACTCAAAATTACCATCTTATTGCACTAAGAATGTTACTTAAGTATTTAAATAGAATTGGATATGAGGGTGCAATTGCAGCTGATAAGATCGAATTAGCAAAAATTCCAGAAAGACAGATTGATTTGATTACAGATAAGGAATTAGAGAGGTTGTTGTCTGGTCCTGACACAAAAACACTAAAAGGCTTGAGAGATAGGGCAATTATGGAGATGTTATTTTCTACAGGACTTCGTGTTTCTGAGCTTACTTCCCTACCTCGTGATGTAGACATGTCGAATGGATCATTTTCTGTACGTGGAAAAGGTGAAAAAATACGAGTAGTGTTTGTTTCTGATGATGCAAAACGGTATGTGGAACAATATTTAGATAAAAGAAAAGACATGGATGATGCAATGTTTATAAGGGTTGCAAACAAAAGTGGTAAAAAAACCTTAGATAAGGCAGATAGTATCAATATCACACCAAGATCAGTAGAAAGAATTATAAAAAACTATGCTATTAAGGCAGGAATATCAAAAAAGGTTACACCACATGTTATTCGTCACTGTTTTGCAACTAACTTACTATCAAATGGTGCTGATTTAAGATCTGTACAAGCATTGCTTGGTCATGCAAATATTACAACAACACAAGTATATACCCATGTAACAGATAAACATTTACACGACATACACAAGAATTTTCATAAAAAAAAATAGGTTGGACACATTGTGTGTCCAACCTATTGGTTGAAATTTGATTAAACAGCCATACGTTCTTGTGAAAATCCTGCTTTTTTAATGCTGATTTTCAGAACTCTTTTTTCTGAATCAAGGATGATTTTCTCCACACTGTCTCCAAAAACAATATGGGTAGCTTTGTCAACGAAGCTTTTGTCACCAAAGATTTGTTCTTGGTATTTCGGAGTGATCTTAATCTCAAGGTTTTGACTCTCATCTTTAAGGGTGTCTTTAATACCGATAAGGAATTCAAGAATTCTGATTTGTGACGAAAGTTCAGCTTTCGTCACTCTATCAGTAGTGAGATAACCTGTTTTTTTATCGTAGAAAACAGAGATGTATGATCCCATTACCCCATTCATAATTTTTTGAATTGAGATAAAAGATTCTGTGTCTTCTAGGACAGCGACAAGCTCAGGATTATTGATTTTTTTATTAATCTTTTCAATTCCATTATCAGGGATATTGATTTGACCAAGTATTTCAAGAATCTTGTTCCGGGCTCCGTTTTTACTAAGTGTAGCTATCATGTCTTTTTTTGTCTTTGTGCTTATTTTTTTTGTGGCTTTACCAAGTGCGATAAAGACCTTCAAAAAATATAATACATTAAAAATAAAATTTGGCAAGTAATTATAATAACTGATATACTCTACTAATGGAAAAAAGACAAAAAATAGTTTCTTGGAATATTAATGGAATACGAGCATGGCATAAAAAAGGTGCTTCTAATTGGTTCTTTTCTAATAAGCCAGATATTTTGTGTCTACAAGAAACAAAAGCTGAGCCAGAACAATTACCTGAGGAAATATTGGAGCCTGAAGGATACTACTCATATTTTAATTGGTCCAAAAAACGTAAGGGTTACAGTGGTGTTGCTATATATACCAAAAAAGAACCAATAAAGGTTGTTTCAGACCTTGGTATTAAGGCCCTAGATCAAGAAGGAAGGCTTTTAACTGCCTATTTCGATGATTGGGTCGTTATTAATGGTTACTTCCCTAATGGAGGAGGTGGAGAGGAAAGACTAAAATACAAACTAAAATATTACAGAGCTTTTTTAAAGTATGTGAATAAGATTCGTGAAAAAGGTTATAAAATAATTTTTTGTGGAGATATTAATACTGCTCATACTACTATTGATTTAGCTAGGCCAAAGAGCAATGAAAAAAGTACAGGATTTTTACCAATTGAAAGAAAGTGGATAGATGGATTAATTTCTAATAACTATATTGATACTTGGAGATTTATGAAACCTGATACTGTTGATAGGTATAGTTACTGGGATATGAAAACAAGATCTAGGGATAGAAATGTTGGATGGAGGATAGATTACTTTTTTATAGATAACTCGTTGAAAAACAACCTTATAAGCGCCGAAATACATGATAGTATTTTGGGATCAGACCACTGCCCTATTTCTATAGATATTAGAATATAAGACATTATTATAAAGGACATGACTTATCCACAGGTATGTCCTTTACATGTCCTTTATAGTGGAATATACTTTAATAGAAGGAGGTTATGGTAGATAAACCACTGTTCTTTTAAGCACATTAAATAGTAAGATTTTTAGAAGATAAACTATAATCAATGAAAAGAGGGTAGCTCCTACAAAGCTAGATAAGTAACTATTCATAATTTAGTTATATATTTTCCAAACATCTTACAGGCAAAACATAATAGCAAGGCAAAGCAAAAGACGATTTTTTATAACCCGGGAACAAACATCTATTTTCCCCGGGTTTTTTTATACCTGACCCTTTTTTATGTACATACTACGTGTCAACGGTACACAAAAAATAACAAATCCTCCTGTCATTTTTCTGTATAATTGTATCTATTACGTATCAACAGTACAATATAGTTTCATATGAAACACTAAAAGTGTTATACATGAAACATTTATATCTTAAACTTTTTGTTTATATCTTTTAGTTGATCAATTTCTTTCTCTTCCTGCTTACTTTTTCCACTTTTTCCTAGTTCTTGTAGTGTTTTGTCGTCTAAACTAAGTAATTCTTCTGTTTTTGTATGTAAATAGTCATAATCATTCTTTTTTGGGTCATCCAATACTTCTTCTAGTAATGCGTGTAACACCCAACCTATCTTTGGACCTGGTTTCACATGGAACTTTTCAAGCATAATATCTCCATTCATCTTAAGCATTGATACTGAAATAGGGTCTGATATAACCTGTTCTATCATAGCTTCAAATTTTCTAAGTCTATAAGGCTCTTCTTTAGGTCTTCCTGAACCTATTCTGTCACATTTTCTTATATTAATAAGATCCCAAATATCCTCTTTACCAACGTTTGCAACAAGTCTACGAACTGCAGAGAGAGTTACTTCCTCTGTATCTGAGAAGAACATATGCCATCTAACAAGTTTCACTGCTTTTTTTACTGTTTCACGTGAAAACTTTAAATCGTTCAATACTTCTTCTGTCATTCTTGCACCGATAACTTCATGTCCAAAAAAGGTTGTTTTACCTGTTTTATCAACTCTTTTGCTTCTTGGTTTACCAATATCATGAAACAAGGCCGCTAACCTTATTTCTAGTGAGTAATCTTTATTAGCAGCATGTTCCAAAGAGTGTAATAGATGTTCCCATACATCATATTTATGTGCTTTCTTGTTTTGTTCCACACCAAAGGTTTCACGTAGAACAGGTGAGAGATAGTCTGTTATATCTAGTTTTTGTGCTAAACTTAATCCCATAACAGGATCGTTAGACATTATAATTTTTCTAAATTCTTCCCCAATTCTTTCACGTGAAACGTTTTTTAGCAGAGGTGATAGGGTAGAGACGGCAGATATTATTTCAGAAGATATTGTAAATGAAAGCTCAGATGCAAATCTTACAGCTCTTATTATACGCAAGGAATCTTCCTTAAAGCGCTCAGAGGCTTCACCTACAGTATTTATTAGTCCCTTATCTATATCCTTCTGTCCTTCAAATAGATCTATCACTTCATCGTTTAGAGGGTTATATGCTATAGCATTAATTGTAAAGTCTCTTCTTTTTAAATCCTCATCAATAGTCTTAGAAAAACTCACTTCATCAGGATGTCTATTGTCTGAATAGGTGGTCTCTGTTCTATATGGAGTTATTTCAACTACTGAGTATTTAGGATCTTCAGCACGTGTTTTAACACCAACTGTTCCAAAGCTATTCTCATAGAATGAATCAGGGAAGATGCTTTGTATTTCTTCAGGAATAGCATTTGTTGTTATATCCCAGTCTTTAGGAGAATTCTTTAAGATTAGATCTCTAACACAACCACCAACAAGATATCCCTCAAAACCAGATGAATGTAGGGATTCTAATATTTCTAATACTTCCTTTGGAATAGATTCTTTCATCCTGGAATAGTACCACAGAGGGTTCACAAATTCAAAAAAAAAGAGTATGATTACCAGATCGAATACATGTACCTGTAGCTTAACGGATAGAGCACTGGTCTTCGGAACCAGGGGTTGGGGGTTCGAATCCCTCCAGGTACACAGATAAAAGACAGGGGAGTATGAAGTGGTGTCTTATTGATGTTTTATGTTTAAAAGACTGTTTTAGGGTTATAAACAATAAGAATGTCTTTAAATAACTGTTTGTTGCAAAATATAGCTATTTTATACATCACATGTGGATAACTAGGTGGATAACCCCCTTTTATGGGGATAACTTTTATTTATGCATGTCCTTTATTTAGATCTAATAGACAACACTTTATGCATGTTAAATAACTATTATATAGAAGCCATAAATAGATTGAATATTAATTAAATATATGTTATCTTTCTATTGTATCGGAGTGTGGTGTAACGGCTAACATGCTCGCTTTGGGAGTGAGTGACTCCGGGTTCGAATCCCGGCACTCCGACAATCATTCCCTAGGAGACAATTAAATATTGACTAGTTTATTATAAGGTGGTATAATATATATAGTCGTACATTAACATCTGTTGAAATATTCTCAGGTGTTTTTGTTTCTAAAACAAAAACCAAAAAAAGACCAAAATGAAAACAATTAAAGATATTGTAGTGCATTCTCGTGCACACCTCGAAGAGTTCTTAATCACTTATCTTTTTGCCAGATTTGGCAAGAAGGCAGGATACAAGATCATCAAAAACTTTTCCTTTAAGGAAAATTATATTGGAGCGTTTGGAAACTGCAACAGGACTCTAGAGTCTTGGGCTGATTCAGGAATACTCCCCGTAGGAACTCTGGGTGGTGCTCTTGATGAGCACGCACAAGGTTCTGGAAACAGAAAAGAAGAGGGAAGTGCGGTTGCTCTTGCCTCAAAAATTCTTTTCAAAAACAAACCTCTGTCTGGAGTTAGAAAGATTATTGAATTCTCTTCTGATGAAGATAAGAAGGCTGGAATGGGAGAGTACAATCTTGCGTATGTCGTTAAAATTATTCAGGCAACTGAAGGAATGACAAATGAAAGGTTGTACAAGTGGCTCAGTTTCTTTTTTGATGCTGAGCACGACATCTCCTGGAAAAGGTTTCGTGTAGAACAAAATAGCAATCTCATCAAGGGATTGTTTGAGCGATACAAAACTGAAAATCCTAAAGTAAACATGGCGAAATTTCGTCGTTTTATGACAGACCGTAATGATCCTGCAAAACTCGATAACTACAACATCTCTGTTGTGGTGAATAAGCTAGCCGCTTGGGGTGTACCTTTCGAGGAGATATATCCTTGGGTGAAGTTGTTCTTCGATGCAGAAATGTACCGACAAGATGTATTGTGGCCAAAGACTCAATCTTTAGCAGCAAAAAATCTTGAAATGATCACCTCTTCTAATGGTCCAAAAGTTGCTTTCTTTGAAAGTGATGAGGAAGTAGCACATATGGCAGCAAGAGTGGTTGCAAAACCAGATCTTGTAATCATTAAGCGCTCATCTGGACACGTTCAGATGTTTGCTTCCTCAAAAGGATACGGAAAGCCCGCCATTGTAATGATGGATAAGGTTGTCAGAGCTTTGCGAGTTGCAGAAGGATCAAAAGGATCTGATGCAGAACTTGTATCAGAAAATTTTGAGGGAAGTCCTTGGTACTACCATGTGATTGCTCAGTCCGTATTCAACGGATCTCATTCAGCTCCCATGGTTCCAACAACAGAGTTATCTGTTGAAGATATTAAATCGTTGGTTAGCTCCAACATCTACTATCGCCCAGGACAATCAAAACCCGAGAGTACATTCAAGGTGGCTCCTGCTTTTAAAGGAGTAAAAGTGGACAAGAAAGGAAAAATTAAAAAAATTTCCTGAAGTCCACAAGAACCGTGTCGGAAGAAGTTTTACTTCTTCCTTCACGGTTCTTTTTTGTTACAATACATTATATGACATTTATAAAAAATACAGAGGATTTTACCTGTGAAAATTGTGGAGATAAAATAACAGGAAATGGTTATACAAATCATTGTCCTGCCTGTTTATACAGCAAACACGTAGATGTAGACCCAGGAGACAGAAAATCTGATTGTGGAGGTATTATGACTCCAGTAGAGATAGAATTAGAGGGTAAGGAGTATTCAATTGTTCATCAGTGTGATGTCTGTGGGTATAGCAAAAAGAATAAAATTAGTCCACAAGATGACTTTGATAAGATTTTAGATATAGCAAAAAATAGGGTAGAGGGTGAAATGGGTACTATCTAGTAAAAGTACTTAATGATAATCCATTTTCTTCTAAATCTCTTTTAATATAGTTTAGAGATATAGCATTAAGTATGTTTCCTCCAGACTCATGCTCATTTGTTGTTGAAATAATACCAATTAGCTTACCCTCATCAATAACTGCTCCTCCAGATGACCCCTGCATAGCTACAGGACTAACTCCTGAAGAGAAAATATCCTTACTTGATTTATCAAAGGTGAAAATATCAGTTATATATGATGTACCTGTTACAAGAGGAAGATTTGTGTCTGTGCTATATACTCCCGTGTGCTTACCGGGGTAACCAAGCATGAAAATATCATTACCTACACTTAGAACATTA
>Ga0136601_1000317_pt1 | contig 21841 bp, 30 predicted proteins | sample AntRauMFilla2699_FD_181020 | JGI IMG/M metagenome (GOLD analysis project Ga0136601, IMG submission 181020) | Saline lake microbial communities from Rauer Islands, Antarctica - Metagenome Filla 2 #699 | ecosystem: Environmental > Aquatic > Non-marine Saline and Alkaline > Saline | place...
CGAACCTTTTTCTTTCCTTCTTGTAAACGTCGCCCCATACTTCCAGCAACCTGATATCCAATAAGCAATAATGCGTTATTCTTATCGGGCAAAAATTTCTTTTCATGTGCAGTAATTCTTCCCCCTTCACTCATTCCAGAACTTGCGATAATAATTTTTGGACCGTGATGTTTATCAATTGAACGCGACTCTTGCTGTCGCATGGTTACTTTTAGTTTTGGGAAATCAAAAATATCATCACCTGCTTTAATTTCCTGCTGCACATCTTCATTAAAATATTTTGTTGAACGAGCATACACATCGGTAACTTTAATACCTAACGGTGAATCAAAGTATACTGGCACACTCTGCACTTCCCCATCTTCTATTAAATCATTTAGTTCTTTCAAAAATACTTGTGTTTTTTCTAAAGAAAACACAGGAACCATAAGTGTTCCACCTCGTTTTACAACTTTATTTATCACTTCTTTGATTTTAGATTTCCTTTCACTTCTATGTTCATGATTTCTGTCTCCATACACACTTTCAGTAATCATATAATCAGCATCAAACACTTTTTCAGTATCTTTAAGTAATGGCGTGGGTGTATTTCCCAAATCTCCAGTAAATACGATTTTCTTTTTAGAGTGAGTGTCTGTAAGCTCAGCAATTACTGAACCAAGAATATGCCCTGCATCCTTACAAAAAAGCGAGAAGCTTCCTAGTTTCATTTCTTCATGATATTCAATAGTTTTCCAATTCTCAAAAGCTTGTACAGCATGATGACTTTCATATAACTTTGGCTTGTTAAAACGCTTTTCTTCGTAACTCATTATTTTCACCGCATCCTCAAGCATAAACTCAGCGATGTCACGTGTTGGTGGGGTAGATATAATTGTTCCCGTAAAACCCTCTTTAATAAGTTTTCCTATTCTTCCAATATGATCAATGTGTGCGTGTGTAACAACTAAGAAATCTATTTCGCTAGCACTGTATGCAAAAACTTTTTGATTTGGGTCTGTATCTTTCTCAAATCTACCTTGCTGCAAACCACAATCAACTAACACTTTTGTGTCACTATTTTCTAAAAGAAAATTAGCTCCCGTCACACTCCCAACTCCCCCATAAAATGTAACTGCAAGTTTTGTAGTTGTCTCAGACATATAATTATATTACTTATTTTCTAAATACCGTTTACCTACACCAAATGCACAAATTGCTCCAACAGTATCCATTACAATATCTAATACTGTATCTAGCATATCAGTAGAAATATCAGTAAATTGCATAAATAATTCCCACAATTCCCACACAACTCCAATCAGTAACGCTCCTGTAATAACAGAGAAAAAGAGTAGTTTTTTACTTACTTCATGATGAGTAATCATTCCAAGGCTTAAAATAACAAAAAAGACTCCTAATCCTGCAGTCAAGCCGCCTAAAAAGTGCATTACGATATCGAACCACTCTGTAGTCCAATAAAGTGATGTTTTTAAGGCGAAAAAATGCAATATTGCCGTAATAAGTGCCGCAAAGAAAAATTCTTTTAGCAACGGTTTATTGATAATCATAAATTAATTGTAGCATGTGAATGCGCCAATGGTTGTAATATGTAAGAGTATTTTTATACATTTTTATTGACATAACGTCAATAAAAATGTATAATATGTACATAGAATAATTAATTATTAGCGTTCAACAGCATTATGAAACACTTTAGTAAAACAATCACAACTCTTGGAATTATATTTTTATTTGCAGGGGCATCAATACAGCCACTTCATGCAAATGAATCAACTTCACTAACTGCAACCTGTTCCCCTTCGGAAGAGTCGGTGATGGTTGGAGAAAATGTTACATGGACAGCAGACGCAGAGGGTGGTACTGGAAACTACACATACTTATGGAACGATGGATCTTCAAATGAAACGCTAACTGAGTCTTTCATTGCTCCAGGTGATAAAACACAAACACTCATAGTGACAGACAACAACAGCTTTTCTACTGCAGTAAACTGCTCTGTAACAATTACCAATTCAGAAGGTGACGAAGCCGAAATGACTAATGGTGTAGATGCACAATGTCGAGTTTCAGATACAACTATTTCTGAAGGTGACCTAGTAACTTTTGAAGCTGATGTGGATGGCGGAGACGGACAATACACATACGACTGGGATTGGGATATTGATGGTGATGATGAAACAGAACGAATCCGTTTTAATATAGAAGGAAATTACGAAGTCCGTTTAACAGTACGAGATGGAAACGGAAGCGTTGATGTTGATGTGTGTCCGATTGTACGCGTTGATGAAGAAGATGAAGACACCAACAATAGCGATGAATTAGACCTGCGGTGTCGAGTTTCAGATACTCGTGTGCGTGAAGGAGATATTGTGGAATATGAAGTAGAAATCGATGGAGGAAATGGGCCGTATGACATTGAATGGCTTGGAGACATTGATGGTGATGATGAAACAGAACGAGTTCGTTATGAACGAGATGGACGAATGGAGGTCGACGTTGAAGTTATTGACGACGATGGTGAGCGAGAGCGAATTTCTTGTCCTGATGTCAGAGTAGATGAATATAACTATTCAAATACTGGAATAAATTCTTCTTCAAACACAGGAACATCTGTTTTTACTAATAATGGAATTAGTGGACGCGGAAACACCGGCAGTGGAAGCTCTGGGCATCTAGCCTCAGCAGGAAACATATTTTCACTTTTTGGTGGTAATGCATCAAACAACAACCAAATCCAAACTTATAACGGAGGAGGTGGTAACAACATTGTTACATCAGCAAATTTTGGACAAAATGCAGGAGTTAATTCTGTACTACTATCACAAGTTCCGTATACAGGACCAGCAGAAGTACTTAAAGTACTAGGAATCATTGTGTTACTTGCTGGAGTAAGTTTTGCAGGTGCGTACAAATTACGTAACAAACGAGGAGTAACTGTTGTTTCAAATAGAATTGAAAACTTTAAGAAGATAAACAAAGAAGCTGTGAGTATTTCGTAAGACATACGAATTTACTAGCAAACTAATAATAGGCACCATATCACTAGTGGTGTCTTTTTTAGTTTATACTTATTTATATGAAATATTTTACAGCTACTTTAATTCTAGTTTTACTCATATTCCTAGGAATAATCTTATTCAAAAAACCAAGTAACACACTCTCTTGGGAAGATGACCAAACAATACTCCCCACTATAAAACTAACAAATAACGCTGTGACATTCGAAAATATTAGAGATTTTTCGTACACATCAGAATTTGAATATACTAAAGCATATAAAGATAAAACCTTCCCTGTAACAAACTTACAGTCTGTAGATTATATCGTTGTCCCATTTGGTTCAATTGGAGGTGCACATACATTTTTAAGTTTTGGTTTTTTGAATGAAGCAGGAGAAATAGAGTATGTAGCAATTTCAGTTGAAATTAGAAAAGAAAAACAAGAAACATTTTCAGCATTAAAAGGACTAATGAGAGAGTATGAAATTATGTACGTTGTTGCAAGCGAAGAAGATGCAATACAACTTCGAACAAACCACAGGAATAACGATGTGTATCTCTATCCAACTAATGGTGCACAATCTACTCAAATTGCACTTCTGAAAGATATTGCAAAACGTATCAATACACTTTATGAAACACCAGAATTTTATAATACCGTTACAAATAACTGCACAACAAACATTGCGCAACACATAAATAACATTAACGATAAGGAGTTTCAGGTTCCATGGAACATAAGTTTGTTATTACCAGAAAAATCTGATGTATATGCAAATGAAAGAAACTTCTTAAACATAGACAAAACACTTTCGACAGAAAATATGCGAGAAAAATATTTTATAAGCGACAAGGCGAAAGAGGCTTCAGATACTCCATTTTCCGAAAAAATTCGTAGTTAATAGTAAATAGAAAACCTCACAAATTAATGTGAGGTTTTCTAGATGGCCGGCGATATACCCCTAGCGGATAGCCAGGTGGGTCGCTGCAAAATGTGAGCCAAGGCTCCATCTAATATAAGCTTACCCTTGTAAAAAATATCTAAGTTATATCGTCAGCCAATATCTATATATTACTCCTGAGTAGTGCTTGAGTCAAAATATTTCTTTAATAAGATTTTACTTATTCTTTATTCCCATCAACATTCACATCATATAAGATTTGTTCTTGAACAAGTTGGTAATTAATAACCTCCCCTTCAGAGAACCACAGCTTCACTTCTTCTTTCGCCTCTTCAATTGACCCAGATCGATGCACAACGTTGCGTACAGCTCGATTTTCGCTGTTTGAAGCAGCATATGAGTCGATAACGAAGTCCCCTCTTATTGTTCCAACGTCTGAAGTTAAAGGTTCTGTTGAACCAGTAATCTTTTCGCCAATTGCAACAGCATTCATACCTTGCCAAGCCATCGCAACAACTGGGCTTGCAGTCATATAAATATTCAACCTATCTAATATTTTTTGTCCTGCTTCAAGTGGATTTTCAGTTGGTGAAACTTCACCCTTATCAGTAAAAGACTTAATTGCTTTCTTTCCAACATTTTCCAACCAACTACCATCCAATGTATAAAATTTCGTAACGAATGCTTCAGTTGGTTGCATTAATTTTAGTGCCACTAACTTTAAACCAGTTTGCTCAAAACGTGTGATGATATCGCCAATAAGTGAGCGCTGCACTCCATCAGGTTTAATAACTACCAATGTTTGTTCTTGTGAATAATGCATGTGCATCATTATATTTTAGTAATGATTTCTGCACCAGCATCTGTAATAACAACTGTGTGTTCAAATTGCGCAGAAAGAGAACCATCTGCAGTTTTATACGTATAACCATCTCTATCTAAGATTATTTTTGAGGTACCAGTACTTGCCATTGGTTCTATTGCCAATACCATTCCCTCTTGAATAATATCCCCTGTTCCTTTTCGCCCTTCATTCGGAACATATGGAGGTTCGTGTACATCATACCCAACACCGTGCCCAGCCAAACCTTCTACTACAAAAAAACCATTTGAAGTAAGATGTTTTTCAATAACTGAACTTACATCTCCAACTCTATTTCCGGGTCGAGCTTCTTTAATTCCTCGAGAAAGTGCTTCACTTGTTACAGTTAAAAGCTTTCGTACATCTTTAGAAATTTCACCAACAGGAAATGTTCGTGCATGGTCGGTAAATAATTTTTTATGCACTAAACCTGCATCAAGAGTCACAATATCTCCTTCTTTTAGGATATGAGGATCTTCATTGGGGATTCCATGGACAATCTCATCATTTACACAAATACACAATGCTGCAGGAAAGGGTCGATCTGCACCTGATGGTGTGTAGTCGAGAAATGCTGGTCGGTCACCTTCAACCTCCATCATTAATTTATGCCCAAACGAATTCAGCTCATCAATTGAAACTCCAGGAGCAATCAACTTTGAAGTTTCATCAAGAATATACGCAAGTCTTTTTCCTCCCTCGCGCAAAGTAGCTATTTCATCTTGTGATTTAATCGTTATTTTCATATAAATTTGATAGTAGCTTTTTTAGTATTATAAATACAGTTGACACTTCTATATATAATTGTAATATCAAAAATGATGAGTTCCCCACAACCTATATACGTACACACACAATCTGAGACCTTTATGCTTAACCTCTGGAAAGAGGTTCCGAGCTATACGAGATATATTAAGCCAGGCATCTTAGGAGATCCTTTTGATATCGCCAAAAATGTATCAGTGGCTTTTTCAAGACAGCTTGGTTTTCACCTCACACCGATGTCGATTGATGAAATCAAAAGCGGTGTCGACATCCCGTCGAACTTTACCGCTCAAGATTTCAGTTCCGGTGTAATTACTGGACTCTCTCGTGATTCTGAAAACTTAGGAGATAAAGAAACACTCGCAACGTTCGACAAACTCTTTACTAGCAACCCTATGATTGTCATATCAAAACCATTCAGAAAGTGGATTCGTGATCTATCCAATTAAAAAACCGCCTAAGCGGTTATTTTCTTTTATTAACTTCGGCCTAAATTATTAGTATTCACGCATTGATAGCTGTGCATCAATTTTCTTAATTAAATCAATAACAACTGAAACTGCAATAAGTAGTGAGGTTCCTCCAAGTGCAACCGCTTCAATCCCAGAAATTTCACGGGCGATAATGGGTAAAATTGCAATTAGCCCTAAGAATGTTGCTCCTACAAGTGTTACTCGAGAAATTACATTTCCAACATATTTAGCTGTCGACTCTCCTGGTCGTACACCTGGAATAAATGCTCCAGATTGCTGTAGATTCTTTGCAACAGAGTCTGGGTCGAATGTTACTGCTGTATAGAAGTACGTAAACAAGAATACCAAGATGAAATATGCCACTCCGTAAGCAAGTCCGTTATTAATGAACTGGTTTAATCCAGAGATAGCAGACTGCACTATTTCGTTTTGTACACCACCTAAGAAGTTAACCAGCATTTGTGGTAACAACATAATTGATAGTGCAAATATAATTGGAATTACTCCCGCCTGATTTAGTCGTAATGGTAAATATGTTGAAGGTCCTGTAGATGTCTTCGTTGTATTATTACTTCCTCTTGCCTGCTTTGCATATGTAATTGGAATTGGACGTTCTGCTTCTGTAATCAGTACAACCGCAAAAGTAATAATAAGTGACATAACAACAAATAACACGTATGTACTAATCTGGCTCGCATCGTAGTTTACTAAAATCTGTTGTACAGCATTAGGTAACCCTGCAACAATTCCTGCAAAAATAATTAATGACATTCCATTTCCGATACCAAACTCAGAGACCAGTTCACCAATCCACATAAGTAGTATTGAGCCAGCAATAATTATTACAAGATTACTTAGCATCTGAAATTGCGTCATGTTTTCTAAAATCCCCTGCTGCTGTAACAACAACATGAATCCATAACCTTGAATAGCGGCTAGTGGCACAGTAAGCATTCGAGAGTATTGCGCAAATTTTCGTCGCCCTGCTTCTCCCTCTTCATGATAAAGCGCTTTTAGTTTCTCAGACATCATGGTTAACAATTGCATAATAATGCTACCAGTAATGTATGGACCAACACCAAGCATAACAATAGAAAGTCCAGAAAGACCTCCTCCTGAGAAAATATTAATGAAGCTTAGAAACTGACTACCATTAAAAAATTCTTCTAATGCAATTCGGTCAACTCCTGGAATTGGGATTGCAGCCAGTAACCTAAAAATTAGCAGAGCTCCAAGCACAAACAAAACACGATTACGCAGCTTTGCGTCTTGTGCAATCATTTTTAGTTTTTGTATGAAAGAAGCAAACATAATGCTTATTTTACGCTACCACCGGCTTTTTCTATTTTTGCTTTTGCTGTTTCAGAAAGCTGACAACCTTCTACCGCAAATTTCTTAGTTAGATCTCCATCTGAAAGAATTTTCACGAGCGGAGTTTTTCCTCCATCTCGTTTTACTAATTTCATCTCAACCACTGCTTCTGGTGTAATAGTTGCACCATCTTCAAATGCTTCAGATAATTTTGCAATTGAAACAGTATGAGCAACAGCTTGTGCACTTGTATTTAAATTCTTACCTCGACCTCGAATCTTAGGGAACTTTTTAATAGTATCTCGCATATCTGGTCGAATTCCATGTCCTCCGTGAGCTTTCTGCCCTTTTGTTCCTCGTCCAGCAGTTTTTCCACGAGTTCCACCACGACCAACCTTAATTGACGTTTTACGTGGAGTATTTCTTTTTATTTGGTGCATTTGCATAAATCTTTTTGTTACTGTTACTCAGCTTTGTTTACTGTTCGCTTAACAGTCTTAACTTTTGGCGCATGATACGCTCTTGGACTATTAAGAGATTCTAAAGCTTTCACTGTTGCTCGTGAGATGTTTAGTTTGTTTTTTGATCCAGAAATGATTTTTCCGACCACATCATTGATTCCTGCCAACTCCAATAAATCTCGAACTGCAGAACCTGCAACTGTTCCTCGACCTGGCGATGGCTGTAGCATAACTACTGCACTTGAGTACTTAGCTTGAATCTCGTGAGGAATAGAGTTTGTATCTGTCATCTTGATGGTAACAAGATTCTTTTTAGCATTTTTAACAGATTTTTCAATTGCCAGTGCAGTATCTGTTGCTTTACCTATACCTACTCCAATTTTCCCTTTTCCATCTCCAATTACCATAGTAACGCTAAAGCTGAATCGTCGTCCTCCAGATGAAACTCGAGTAACACGTCGAATGGCAAGAATCCGCTGGTCAAATTCTGATCGTGGGGCTTGTCGTCGAGATGGTCGACGATTCTTCTTGAACTCACGTCGTTGCGGTCGCTCTGTTGAAGTCTCAGCTTTCTTTGGAGCTTCTGCTGTTGCAGGCGTTGCTGGTGCATCCTTTACTTCAGTTGTTGTTTCTTTTTGTTCTTTAACGTCGGTCATAATAATTAGTTTATACAGTTATTCCTGATTCACGCACCCCTTCAGCCACAGCTTTTACAGCTCCAGCGTAAATGAATCCTCCTCGGTCGAATACTACAGATTCTACTTTTAGATTTTTAAGTGCCTCACCAATAGTTTTTCCTGCCTCTTGAGCTCGTTCAACTGGTGTTTTTGCTTTACTAGATTTTGTATCAGTAGATGCAATTGTTGTAGCAGTTTCATCATTAATTACTTGCACATATAAAAATTTATTAGACCGAAAAACAGCAAGACGTGGTCGCGCTTCAGTTCCAGCAATCTTTGCTCGAACTCGTCTGTGTCGTACTATTCTTTTGTCATTTTTAGTCATAGTCATATTACGTGCTTACTGATTACTATACTGCCTTCTTACCTTCTTTACGTCGAACAACTTCATCATGATATCGAATACCTTTACCTTTGTATGGTTCTGGTTTTTTCTTTGATCGTATGACTGCAGCAAATTGCCCAACTTTTTCTTTACTCGTTCCTACAATAGTGATTACGTTCTTTTCTGCAGTACACTCTAGCCCTTCTGGGACTGTAAGTTCTACTGGATGCGAGAATCCAATATTAAGTACAAGCTTATTCCCCTGCAGGTCAGATTTGAAACCAACACCTTCTACAATAAGCTTTTTCTCATATGGAGTATTTACTCCTTGAATCATACTTGTAATTAGAGAAGCGTAAGTTCCCCACAATGAACGATGTTCAACAGAAGTACCTTTTGGTGCAACCTTAACCTCACCATCAGTAACTGTAATATCTACAACAGGCTTGAACGGAAGCTGAAGTTCACCTTTTGGACCTTTTACTGTAACAAGACCATCAGTTACAGCTACATCTGTATTGCTTGGTATTGCTATTAGTTTTTTTCCTATTCGACTCATAATAAATAATATATATAAATAAAAATTACCAAATTTCAAATAATGCTTCGCCACCAACATTAGCTTTTCGAGCTTGTCGGTCTGTCATAATTCCTGATGGTGTTGAAAGGATAAGTGTTCCATATCCGTTCTTCACAGCAAAAATATTTTTTGAACTTTTGTATACCCGCTTTGATTGTTTCGAAACTCGCTTTAAACCATTTATTCTTGGTGCTCCAGACTCATCATGTCCCAACATAACTGTCAGACTTTTTGCAATACCTTTTCCTGATTGATCAACATCAACAATGAAACCTTCTCGCTTCAAACTATCTGCAATAGAAGCTAAGAAGTTAGTGTGTGAAAACTTAACAGATTCAATTCCTTGAGTCTGTGCATTTTTAATACCGTTAATGAAGTTTGATACTTTATCTTCTACCATGATGATTTTTTAATTCCAGGAATCTTTCCTTCGTTAGCGAGCTCACGGAAACAAATACGACACATATCGAAATCTCGCATGTATCCATGCTTTCGTCCGCACTTGAAACACCGTCGTACAACACGACTTTTAAACTTTGGTGTCTTTTTTGCTCGATTGATTACTGATGTTTTTGCCATAAATATATCCGCTAAAAAGCGTTTCGCTATACTAGCAAGGGAGTGTGCTAGTGTCAATCTTTTTCATAATTACTGTTAGTAGTCTACCTTTTTTGTGTGGCGAGAGTTTTTAAAATTTATTTTAATTACCAATAACTATATAAATAAACTGTAACAAAAGAAAAGTGCTAAATTGATATTTCAATTTAGCATAGAGCAACAGTTAGACAATTAACCACGCAACTGTCACAGATATCCAAGAAACTTCGTTTGATACGTCAGAAATTAAAAGCCATTTCTTAGCATCACTCACACCCTCCTCTTTAAGTGAAATAAATAACGGAATCAGCCGCATTGCAATTGAGACATGCCCCACAACAATAGCAACCCAAGATAGACCATTATTACCATCAGCCAAAATTAGTATAGCCCAGAAAAACTGAGGGATGGACTTAAGGAATATTGAGTTCCAAGCCTTAAAAGCTGGATTAGTTCTCATCGATATTTTTCTAACTTTTACCCAAATACATGTTACGGCAAAACCTAAACATGCAAATGTGGCGATTATCATATCCATAAACATCCATTGGTAGTTCCTGGAAACTATCACCACACCAATTAGCAGAATTCCACACAATGACCATGTAGCCAATTGCCATATTTGTTGGGTAATCAGTCGTCCCGGATTATTCTTTCTTGATGCAATGGCAAGAAAGAAGTTCAGAGACATGCTGGAAGTAAATGCAACGTATTGCATCACAGAAACCCCTTGTGTAGTTGTGAGTGTTTTTATGGCCTGTGAGCCACAAAAAAGGATAGCAGTAACCACTCCGATAACTGCCATCGTGTCGGTATATAAAGTACGTGTATGGTTCAAAATGACCTCCTTCTATTTGTTTGAATTTGTAAGACTATACAACAAATTATAATAATTTCAATAGTTACATTGTCATTCAACAAAAAACCTCAGCATTAAGTGAGGTTTTTTACTTCTATTAAATTATTTAAAACTATTTCTTCTTAAAAGTCTTCTTTTTCTTAGGCTCATCAACTTTCTTTAATGGAAATCCTAAATGTCGCAAATATGCTCGTGTTTCATCTCCAGAAGTTGAAGTAGTAACAATAATAATTGACATACCAAAAGCGTCACGGAGATCTTGATCAGCAACCTCAGGGAAAATAGAGTTATCTTTGATTCCGATAGTATAGTTACCCATTGCATCTACAGTAGTTTTTAGTCCTCGGAAGTCACGTGTTCGAGGTAATGCTGTATTGACCAATCGATCAACAAAATCTTTCATTCGTTTTCCACGAAGTGTGGTTTGGAATCCAGCCAACTGCCCTTCTCTAACCTTAAATGAAGCAATAGATTTTTTAGCAATACGCTCTGCAGCTTTTTGTCCTGTAATTTTAGCTAAATTTTGTTGAATAACTTCAATTTTTCGCTTATCTGCACGTGTCTTACCAACACCAACAGAAATAATTACTTTATCAAGTTTTGGTGCTTGCATAACATTACTGTATGAAAACTCTTCTTTCATTGTTTCGTATACGCTTTTTTGTTTTTCTATAATTGATTCCATAATTTTATTCGTTACTTATTCTAGCTATACTGTTTGACCAGATTTCTTAGCAATACGTACTTTTTTACCGTCTTTCATTTCGTAACCAATCCGGGTTGGCTTTTTTGTTTTTGGATCGATAAGTGCAACATTAGAAACGTGCATTGGCATTGCTTTCTCAACAACTTCACCTGCTTGACCTTTTTGTTGCGGTTTTACGTGCTTCTTTACAGTGTTTAACCCTTCAACAATCACTTTGTCAGTTTCACGAAAAGTGGTAATTACTTTACCTTCTTTCCCCTTATCTTTTCCAGAGATGATTATTACGTTGTCGTTCTTTTTAATTTTCATAATAGTGTATTGAAATATATTAAATAACCTCAGGGGCCATTGAGACAATTTTTTGGTACCCTTTTTCTCCTAATTCTCTAGGTACAGGGCCGAAAACACGGTTTGCAACTGGCTCACCTTTTTCTTTATTAATTATGATTACTGAATTTTCATCAAAACGAATATAAGAACCATCTTTACGACGAAATGCTTTCTTTTGTCGTACAACTACAGCACGAAGAATATCTTTCTTCTTTACTTGTTTTCGAGGCTCCGCTTTCTGAACTGAAAGTACAACAAGATCACCAATTTCAGCATATCGTTTTTTAGAATGACCAAGCACCTTAAATACACGACCAATTTTTGCTCCTGAGTTATCTGTAACTGTTACTATTGATTGTGGTTGTACCATATATCTATTTGTTATCTGAGTTAGTTGTTCGAGAAACTACAAAGTGCTTTCCCTTAGAAAGAGGCTTGGTCTCTTGAATTGCAACTTTATCTCCAGTTTTGTACACATTTTCTTCATCATGTGCTTTATATCGCTTTTGTTCTTTGATGAATTTTTGGTATTTTGGATGCTTAAAGTATCGCTGCACTTCTACCACTACAGTTTTGTCCATTTTATCTGACACCACAACACCACTCAGTTCTTTACCGTTTAGTGTTACCTCTTCTTTTGTTGTTGTTTCTTTTGCCATAATTATTTAGTAACTCGGTTATGTAGTTCAGTTAAAATCTGAGCAATTTCTTTTCGTAACATCTTAGGTTCGTGTGGCTTCTGTGATTTAGAACCAACTGTGCCAAACCGAATATCACGAAGTGCCATTCGCTTCTTTTGAAGATCTTTCTGAAGATCTTTCTCGCTTTTCTTTTCTAGTGATTTAACTGCCATGATAATTTAAGTTTTCCTACATTACTACAATTGGTCTCTTGCCACAACCTTTGTTTTTAAAGGAAGTTTAGTTCCAGCTTTACGAAGTGCTTCTCGAGCAACTTCTTCTGTAACTCCTTCAACCTCAAACAATACTCGTCCAGGAAACACTTCAAATTCATATCCTTCTGGGTTACCTTTTCCTTTTCCCATCTTTACCTCTGAAGGTTTTTTAGTGAATGGTCGATCTGGAAAAATTCTAATCCAAGAACGCGCTGTTTTTCCCATATGACGTGTCATTGCACGTCGAGCAGCCTCAATTTGATTAGAACGAACTCGAGCCTGTGTTGTAGCCTTAAGTCCAAACTCTCCAAATGCAACGGTTACGCCACGCGTATCAGCTCGTAGCCGTTTTTCGTCGTTCATTCGGCCTGTTTGCCATTTTCGATGTTTTACTTTCTTTGGGAATAACATAATAGTAGTAGGTTACTGGATTATTTTTTTGTGTCAAACACGTCACCTCGATAAATCCAAACTTTGATACCAAGATCTCCTTGAGGAATCTTTGCTCGAATTCTTGCAAAGTCGATATCTGCACGGAATGTTGATAAAGGAATTCGACCTTTTTTGACCTGTTCATTTCGTGCCATATCTGCACCGTTTAGTCGTCCTCCAATTTTAATTCGAACACCCTGAACATCACGATTAGCCATAACTTTATCGACTGTTTGCTTTAATACTCTTCGGAATGGCATTCGTTTTTCTAAAGCCTCTTTCACCATAAGTCCAACAAGTTGTGCATTAGATTCAGGTGATCGAACTTCCTCAACATCAAGTTTTACTTGAATTGAATCATCATCTATACCCTGTTTTTTCATAAACTTAGCTAGTTTCTTTCGAATTTTTTCAGCTTGTTCACCAGAACGTCCAATAACAAGACCTGGTCGAGATGTTCGCACAATAATTCGTAGCAATGAATCGTTTCGCTCCATAATGATTTCAGAAACATACATTGTTGCAAGCTCCTTAAGAAGATGTTCTCGGATAAGAGTATCTGCTTTTAAATAATCACGGTATTTTTTATTATCACCAAACCAACGTGACTGCCAGTCTCGTAAGATTCCTAATCGGTGTGCGTATGGATGAACGTTATGTGACATATATCTATTTTTTATCTTTGTTATCTGCTACCTCTTTTTTAGCTGTAGTAGTTGCTTTTTTCTTAGCCGGAGCTTTCTTTTCCTCTACTGCTTTAGCTACAGGCTTTTTAGATTCTTTTTTAGCATCATCAGAAGTACTTTCTACAGGTGCTGTAATATCGACTAAAACAATCTCAACATGACATGTTCGTTTCTTAATTGGGTGTGCCATTCCTCGAGCTTTTGGAATAAATCGCTTCATTGAAAATCCATCATTAACACGAATCTCTTTGATTATTAGATTTTCAGCTTTTAAACCACTATTGTGCTCAGCATTTGCAACAGCAGATTCGATAAGTTTTTGTACTGGCAATGAAGCTCGTTTTGGAGTAAACGTAAGTTCAGTAATAGCAGCAAGTGCTTTTTTACCACGTACCTGATCGGCGACTAGCCGTACTTTTCGCGGAGATTGTCTATAATTTTTTAGTGTTGCTGTTACCATGCTAGTTATTTATATTATTTAGTTGCTTTAGCAGCTTTAGCAGCAGCGATTTCAGTTTCACGCTTTGCAATATCAAGCTCTTTCTGCATTTTTCCTCCATGTCGTCGGAATGTTTTTGTTGGTGAAAATTCACCTAGCCGATGACCAACCATCTCTTCAGTAACTAGTACATCGATGAAGTCTCGTCCGTTGTGAACTTGAAAAGTAAAACCAACCATATCTGGAGATATTTGACTGTTTCGTGCCCAAGTCTTAATAGGGGCAGTATCAGCTGCTTTCTTTCCCTCAACCTTAGAGAGTAGTTTTTCGTCGACGTATGGTCCTTTTTTTATTGATCGTGCCATTTGTTTGTTTTCTATATAAAAGTAAAGCTCAGACGAGCTTCGTTGTGGGACAATGCTAGCATAATGTGGATTGAAGTCAAGAAATAAGTTCTGAAGCGGTAAGTATATGAGGCGGTGTCAAAGACTTTCTTTATTCCCCTCCCCTAATTCGTTATACTACGGGAACTATGCAAACAAAAAAATGGAAAAATGAATGGGATTTATCAGTTTTATATAAATCAGTTAACGACTCACAGATTGAAAAAGATGTAGATGAATTAGAAAGAAAAATAAAATCTTTTGTAAAAAAATACAGTAAAGACAGTTCGTACCTAAAAAACGCTTCTTCACTTAAAAAACTTTTAGATGACGAAAAGATGCTTGATGAACTCCCTGGAGCAAATAAGCCAATGCGATACTTACAACTACTAGAAGTGTCGGGAAAACGTTCAGACAAGGCAGACAAGCTTCAGAAAAAAATTGAGTCGCGCTTTCAGAAGCTATCAATTCTTACGCAGCCACTTTTTTTAGAGCTAGGAAAAATTGATAAAAAGATACAGAAAAAATTTTTAGCAGCAAAAGAATTAGAATCATATAGATATTTCTTAGAACAATTCTTTCTTAATGCAAAGCATCAACTTACTGAAGCTGAAGAAAAAATTCTTACCTTAAAAAGCCAAACTTCTTCAGGTATGTGGGTAGACGGTGTTGAGAAAACACTTAATAAAAAAGTTGTTGAACATAATGGCAAGAAAATATCTCTTGGTGAGGCACTGTATGAAATACCAAAACTATCATCTACAAAAAGACGAAAGCTACATGCAGACATGATGGAAGTAACAATGGAAGTAGCTGATTATGCAGAAGGTGAGTTAAATGCTTTTTGTATTAATAAAAAAATTAATGATGAGCTACGTGGGTTTAAAAAACCTTATCACACAACATTTAAAAGCCACGAAACACGAGAGCAAGACATACTGCCCTTCACAGAACTAATCACAAAGAACTTTAAGATTGCTCATAAGTTTTATAAAATTAAAAAAAGAATGCTTGGTATTTCAAGTTTTCAGTATCAAGACAGGGCTGCAAAAATTGGGAATGTCACTAAACGATTCACTTTTGATGATTCTTCAAGACTGCTACATGAAGAATTTGGAAAAATTGACCCTAAGTATGCTGCGACACTTTCTAGTTTTCTTGAAAATGGGCAAATTGATGCACATCCAAAAAAAGGGAAACGTGGGGGTGCATTCCAGTGGGCAGGTACAAATGTTCCTACAGCAGTTTTCTTAAACCACGTAGACACGTTTGACTCACTTACAACCTATGCTCACGAAATGGGACATGCATTTCACTCAAGCATAAGTAAGGAAAGCCAACCGTTACACTACCAAGGATATTCAACAGCGGTTGCAGAAACAGCAAGTACGTTTTTTGAAAACTTTGCATTTGAAAAAGTTTTCAACTCACTAACAGAGAAAGAAAAGATTGTAGCACTTCATGACAAAATAGAGCGCCAAGTTTCAACAATTTTTAGACAAATTGCAGCATTTAATTTTGAAAAAGAAATGCATGAAAAGATTCGTTCGGAGGGATACTTGTCTCATGAAGAATTTGCAGCATTATTAAATAAACACATGAAATCATACATTGGACCTGTGCTCGACCAAAAAGAAATTGATGGGTACTCATTCATTAGCTGGCCACACTTCCGTTCACCATTTTATGTATATAGTTATGCATATGGAGAATTAATTAGCACCGCGTTATATGAAAAATACAAAGAAGATACATCTTACCTCAATAAAATTGAAGCCATATTTGAAGCAGGTTCTTCTCTCCCTCCACATAAAATATTTAAGAAAGCTGGAATCGATACAACTAAAACTGAATTCTTTGAATTAGGGTTAAAGAAAATAGCGAAGGACATTGCACTGCTAGATAAACTCACAAAATAATCTCGTTTACAAAAACAAAAAACCACTTCACAAACGAAGTGGTTTTTTATTTCTCTACTTCATATTCACTATCTTCCAACTTTTTTCGTGCTTCTTCGCGAGGATCCTTCATATCATCAGTTTCATCAATAATCTCCCCCACCAGTTCCTCAAGCACATCTTCCAGTGTCACGATACCAGACGTTTCACCAAACTCATTCTTAACGATTGCCAAGTGTGAACGGCGCTTCTGAAAAAGTGGCAATAAGTGATCGACTCTAATATCTTCATCAACAAAGAAAACTGGCTTTACATAATCTGAAAGTTTTTTCGTGTGCTGATCTTTAGCAAGTGCAGTGAGTAGTTCAATTTTGTACACAATCCCCACAACATCATCATTATCTTCTCCATACACAGGAATTCGAGAAAATGCCTCTCCATATAACTCTTGCTTAATATCACCCAAGATTTCATTAACATTTTTCGCGTACATCATTGAGCGAGGTGTCATAATGTCACGTGCAGAAATATCATTTAATGAAAATACATTTTCAATCATTTCTCGTTCATCTTGCTCAATAGAGCCTTCGAGATGCCCTAAGTGACTCATCATCTGAATTTCCTCCTCAGAAACAATAGTATTTGTATTTACCAAATGTTTAGTAATTTGCTCAAAAAGCCATACAACAGGAAGTAGTACTTTGGTCATATACAGTAAGAATGGAGCACAAAAAAGTGCAACTTGGTCTGAATAGTTCTCTCCTAATGTTTTAGGGATTATTTCTCCAAAAATAATTATAGATACTGTTAATAGAGCAGAAATTAAACCAAGTGCTGCAGAACCAAATATAGAAGCCGCAACGACCCCAACATAAATACTTCCGACAATATTAAAAATATTGTTAAAAATAACAATTACAGTAATTGGTCGACTCATCCTCTCTTTAATTATAAAAAGCGAGGCAGACCCTCGCTTTTTCTCCTCTCGCAGTAATGCAACTTTACTAGTAGATATGGCGAAAAGTGCAGCCTCTAATCCGGAGAAGAAAGCTGAACCAAGTATAACAATTAGGATTAGTGTGATAAATAATGTCATCTATCTGTGTGATAGCTATAGAATAGCAATACTCTATCGCTTTGTCTTTCGTCGAGCGACAATCATGTCGTTTGAGTACTTCTTCTTTCGTCGAGTTTTTACACCATATGCAAGCTTTCCTTGTCGTGTTTTAGGTCCACGTCGTAGTGAAATACCTTGCTTACCTTCTCCTCCTCCATGAGGGTGATCTACAGGGTTCATAACAGATCCTCTAACAGTAGGTCGAATTCCCATATGTCGCTTTCGACCAGCTTTACCAACATTTCGAAGTTTGTGCTCTCCGTTTGAAACTTCTCCAATTGTTGCCCATACATTTGATGGAACTTTTCTAATCTCACCTGAAGGCATTTTTAGTTGTGCTTTTTTTGCATCTGCATCTTGTGCAACAACTTCTGCATAGTTACCTGCTGAACGTGCAATTTTTGCACCTCCTTCAAACTTAAGTTCGATTCCGTACACCATTGTTCCAACTGGAATATTTGAAATCACTGTTCGGTTTCCAGTTTTAATTTTTGCAGTTGCAGATGTTTCCACTTTATCTCCAACTTTTAGTTTTTGCGGAACAACTGTATATCGACGTTCTCCATCTTCATAAACTAAGATTCCAATAAACGCTGATCGGTTTGGATCATATTCTACAGACTCCAATTTTGCAGGAATATCTTTCTTTGTGTACGTAAAATCAATTTCTCGATACAGTCGTTTATGACCTCCACCTTTATGTCGAGTAGTAATTCGTCCTGCATTGTTTCGCCCAACATGCCGCTTTCGACCTTTTGTTAGTGCCTTATGTGGCTCTGTTTTAGTAAGTACACCTTTGTACGTTACAAATGTGGTCCCTCGTTGACCATTTCCTACTGGTTTTAATCGTTTCATATGTTTGTTTGAGTTAGCAGCGAGCAAACGCACGCTATACAACCTCGTTATGTTTAATAAGTGAGGGTGATACTACAAGATAATGGGTGGTTTTGCAATAGGATAAAGAAAAACTCGAACTAAAAAGTATGAGTGCGTGTTGTAGTACGGTAATAGATTTTTTTGTTGTGACTAAGAAAAGTTCCAGTCACAACACTAATAGACCATTCTTTTGTTTCAAGCTTCTCATCTTGCATATTACAGATTGTAACAAGATGTATTTCATCGTTATGTGAAACAGGAAAAAAAACAGGCTCACCACGTTGAAATGTGTGTTTTTCGATTTCGAATATTGCAAATACATCCTTAATGTGAAATGTTCGCAAAACAAAGTTTTTAAGCAATTTATCTGTTTCAGATTCCTGCTTCATAAGCGACATACAACCATATAATAATGACGATGTTGCTTTGCGTGGTAATACTTGCCCAAACACTTCTATAAACGAGTTATCAGGAGATGCAGGAAACATTGCAGCGACAGCTGACTTTGTGTGTAGGGTGTTCATAATTTAAGATGAGATTACCACAGTAAAAACAAAAAGCCACCAAATCTTGGTGGCTTTTTGTTTTGTCTTATTTAAAAGCTGGTTTACGCAAATTCAATTACATCTCCCTTCTTCAAATAAACATATGCTTTCTTTCCCTCAATCTTCTTTCCAGTTGTTACACCTCCTCGTTTCCGACGAGTTACAATCTTTGAAGGAATCTTTGCTGTAGAAATTTTCACAGGTTTTACTTTGTACAGTTCTTCAATTGCACCCTTAACATCACTTTTTGTTGCCTTGGTTGCAATATTAAACACATATACATTTTTTTCTGCAGAAAGTGCAGATTTCTCTGTAATACGTGGTGAACGCAGTACCCAAGATAAATCTTTAGCCAATACAACTGTCTGCTTCGTATCTTTTTTAGCTACAGATGTATCTGCTTTTACAGCTTTTTTCTCCTCCTTTGCTTCTTTTGTTTTTTTGAAAATTGCCATAATACTTATTTAATACGTGCTTCAAGTTGTGTAATAGTTTCTTGAGGATTCTCGATTACAATATATTTGTATCGAAGAATATCAATCGGGTTAACATTTCGGAATTCATCAACTTTTACATTACTGAAGTTTGAGAAACTTCTCACTGTGTTCACATCGTGTGTATCAGTGGTTATGTAAGCAGCATTTCGCTTCTTATCGAATAGCATTGCCTCTCCTGAAGCTTTTGCAACGTTTTGCAACGCATCTTTAGCTTGCGCTGTTTTAGGAGTCTCAAATGCCAATTCATCAATAAAGATAACTTCTCCGTCACGTAATTTCTGAGAAAGAATAGTAAGCAGTGCTTTATTTCGCATTTTCTTATTAACTTTCTTCGAGAAATCTTTTTCGTTACGAGGACCGAATGTAATTCCTCCACCAACCCAAATTGGTGATCGACGTGATCCATGTCGTGCTCGACCTGTTCCTTTTTGTTTCCAAGGTTTCTTACCTCCTCCACGTACTTCACTTCGATCTTTCGTGTGAGCATTTCCTTGTCGAGTATTACTCATCATTGATGTAACTACTTGATGAACTAAGTCACCATTCCATTTCACATCAAAAAGTGCCTCAGGTACTTTCACTGATCCCACTTCTTTTCCTGCTGTGCTGTAAATTTTTTGTTCCATAGTTCTATTTTCCTTGTAGTTCAACTAATGTTCCTCGTCGACCTGGGAGTGCTCCTTTTACGTAGACCTCCCCTTTATCTACATCTACATGCACAATGGTCACGGTTGGTAGTGTTACTCGATCACTTCCCATTCGTCCTGCCATTCGCATTCCTTTTCTAACCTCTTGTGGACCTGTTGCTCCAATAGACCCTGGTGAACGTTCACCATGTTTTTGTCCGTGAGTTCGAGGACCTCCTGCGAAACCATGTCGTTTTACAACTCCTTGGAATCCTTTACCTTTCGATACGGCTGATGCTCGAACTTTTTCTCCAGCTTCAAAAACTGAAGCATCGAACACATCACCAACATTGACTGCTTCAACCTGCTCTCCATTAACTCGACACTCTTTAAGCACCTTATATGCTTTCTTAGCGTGTCCAAGTTCGGCTTTAGTTCGCCGTGACTCCTTCTGATCACCATACCCTACTTGAACAGCGTCATAGCCGTCTGCTTCAAGCGTTTTTACCTGAGTAACTGTGATTGGGCCTGTCTTAATGATAGTTACAGGGAAAACACGTCCTTGTTCATCGAAGATTTGCGTCATGTTCTGTTTTTCTCCTAAAATGAATTTCATATTTCTCGTGTTTTATAAATGTATCGGTAAATTACCCTTAAATCATCTTTACGTCAACATTTACCCCAGATGGTAGTGAGAGGTTTGTTAATGCTTCAATAACTTTTGCTTCTGGTTCAAGAATATCTATTAATCGTTTATGGACTCGCATCTCAAATTGTTCTCGCGCATCTTCATAAATGAAGGTCGAACGATTAACAGTATATTTCTTAATTTCTGTTGGTAATGGTACTGGTCCGCTTACATTTGCATCTAAACGAAGCGCAGTATCAATAATTTGTTTTACAGATGAATCAAGAATCTTATGGTCGTATGCTCGAACTCGAATTCGAAGTTTTGGCACACTTGCTGATTCTGTCTTCTTGTCTGTTTTTTTTGTTTCAGCCATGTGTATCATAAGATACCGAGTATTCCTTCACACCAAAAACGGTATGAGTAGGTCTCCTCTGCTCTTATGTATTAGGTTTTATAAAGATTTTCTCTGTACTTTAAAAAGTTGAATTACTCAACGATTTTTGTAACAACTCCAGCTCCAACTGTTCGTCCTCCCTCTCGAATAGCGAACCGAGTTTGATCTTCTAGAGCTACTGCAGCTGAAAGCTTAACTTTGAACGTTACAGTATCTCCTGGCATTACCATCTCTACTCCTTCAGCTAATGTTACTTCTCCAGTAACATCAGTAGTTCGAATGTAGAACTGTGGTTTGTAACCTGTGAAGAATGGTGTATGTCGTCCTCCTTCTTCTTTCTTAAGAATATATACCTCTGCCTCAAAGTCTGTATGTGGTGTTACAGAACCTGGTACAGCAAGTACTTGTCCTCGGTGAACATCCTCTTTCTTTGTTCCTCGTAAAAGAATTCCAGCATTATCTCCAGCCATTCCTTCTTGTAATTGCTTATTGAACATTTCTACTCCAGTAACAGTTGTAGATGTAGTTGGGTGTAATCCAACAATTTCAATTGTTTCTCCAACCTTAAC
>Ga0136601_1000320_pt1 | contig 21721 bp, 24 predicted proteins | sample AntRauMFilla2699_FD_181020 | JGI IMG/M metagenome (GOLD analysis project Ga0136601, IMG submission 181020) | Saline lake microbial communities from Rauer Islands, Antarctica - Metagenome Filla 2 #699 | ecosystem: Environmental > Aquatic > Non-marine Saline and Alkaline > Saline | place...
GATATGATTTTTCTTATCTCCAATTTGGAGACACCCAACATTCCGTGGTAGCTCAATGGTAGAGCAAACGACTGTTAATCGTTAGGTTACAGGTTCGAATCCTGTCCGCGGAGCCAATCAGGACTATCAGCTAGTTCTAGTACCAAATTGAAGGGAGAAACCATTGTAAACTCTAGTTCTTTTGCTTTTACAACAGGGTTCTGAAGTAGCATTCTTAGAAATGCTCTTTTTTCACTTGGTTCAGAACAGTTTTCAAATATTTGTTTAGCCCTTCTTGCTACAGATATGACTGTAGATACTGTCGTTTGGTATTCATAGTCTGCTGATGTATGCTCTTCCATTTCTATATTTAGTAACTGAAGCTTGTCATTGAATTGTTGATGTTTTTTGTCATAGATGTCCTTAGTAATACTCTGTTCTACTAGAAGGTCTATTAGATTATTATCCATTCTTTTTATTCTGTCGTATTCTGACCTAATTCTGGATACTTGCTGTTTATGATATTCAACTTCGGCTTCAGTAGTTTTTCTTAATTCTGAAACTAAATCATTCTGAACATCTTCAGTAATAGTTTCAAATTTGTCTAAAACCTTATAAATTGGCTTTAATAGTCTTTCTTCGTTTACATATTCTCTTTTACAATTACCTTTTGCATTGGTGCAAGAACCTACAACATACTTACCATCTTTTTTTGTTTCAAAAGAAATAGCACACCCACAATGCTTACATTTTAATAATCCATCTCCTAAGATGTATTCTATCTTTGAACCTGCCTTAGAGGGCGTTTTTCGGCGTTTTGAGAGTATATCCTGACACTTATCAAACAAATCTTTAGTTATTAAAATTGGATATTTATGAGGATAAGAACCATATTTTTTAGACATAGCTACTCCATAATAAAAAGTGTTTTTTAGAATATTTTCAATAATACTTCTTGATAAAACCAAATCATTTTTACTTCTTAAACCTAGTTCAGTAATTTTATCCCTGAGAGTAGTGATTGAATAATTTCCTGTTGCATATAATTCAAATATTTTTTTAACCAGAGGACCTTTTAGTGGGTCAATGATTATATCCTTTCTTAATCTTCTGACTTCATCTAATGATATGTTTATGTATCCAAGTGGCGCAGGTCCCATCCATTCTCCATTTCTTCTTTTCTTTTCAAAAGACCTTTTAACAGTATCCCCAATTGCATCTGAATAATATTTGGCTAGACCAAGATTTATACTAAATCTGAAATTTTCAGTCGCTGACATTTGGTCATTGATTATTTGATTATCAGAAACGAAGTGAAGTTCAATTCTTCCTGAAGTAGCCATATTGAACAAAGTTGAAACTCTTCGGTCAAAAACACTTCTTGAAAGTCTGTCTACTTTATCAAAACATACTGCAACTTTTTCTTTTCTAGAAAACTCTTCTACAAAATCTAGTAATTTATCAAACTCGTCTCTTTTATCTTTATAGGCACTTTCAGCAAAACTATATTTTTTTATTACTTTCAGTTCTCTTTTATCACAATATTCTTGTATTCTAAATAGTTGAGCTTCTGGGGAGTTCTCTTTTTGTTCTTCTGTTGATACTCTTGCTACTGGTATTGCTTTCATAAAATAAAATTAGTAATTACACCCTTATTGAATAAGGTATCTTTATTTTCAAATCTTTTTTTAGTAACCCTTATTGCTTCTTTTGAAGCATCAATACCTATCCATCTTCTATCTATTTCATCTGCAACATATAAAAGACCTCCAGAACCACAGAAACAATCTAGAACTAAGTCTCCTTTATTTGATGATGTCTCAATAATCCTCTTAAGTAACTCTAAATTTTTCTCGGTTGGATATACAGGATTTGGTTTATCTTTATACTCCCATATGTCCTGAACCCTTTTTTTATCATAGTCATCAGCAAAGATTTTTTTTCTAGGTACACCATTTTTAGACCATTCAATCAGTCCATCATTTTGAAGCTCATCTAATACTTTTGGTGAATATCTCCAATGTCTTCCTTTTGGTGGCATTACCCCCATCCATTCTTTACCCGTGTCACCGTTCTCAGTTTCTCCAGGAGCGTGCAGTGGATTTGTTGTATATTTACGACCATCTTCGTCGGTTTTATTAAATAATCTTGCAATTTCTCCTTCTGCTCTTCCTTCCATTGGTTGATTCCAAGTAAAATCTTTTCCTTTTGAATAAAAAAGGATTAAGTCTTTTATATTGCCATAACCTTTTCTTTTAAAATTTTTAGGATTACATTTAATCCTAGTTATATCATTACGAAAATTATCTGGACCAAAAACCTCATCCATAATTATTTTTACATAGTGTCCAACCTTATAATCTATATGTAAATATATAGATGACTTATCAGACATAAGCTCCCGAATTAAAATAAGTCTTTGTCTTAAGAATTCAAGAAACTCGGGACCCTTTAGATTATCTGTGTACGCCACTCTATCTTTTTTACTTGAACTTATTGTAGAGGGACGAATATCGTCAATTCTAAAAACCGTATTAGTTGAAAATGGCGGGTCAATATAAACCAAATCAATAGTTCCTGCTAAATTATGTTCGTCAATTAGCGACTTCATTATTTCAAAATTATCACCCTGAAACAGAAGTCTACTCATCTCATTCTTTATCTTTAATTTTTTAGAGTCCCCAGAAAGAACCCTTGCTGATTTTAAGGTTAGAATATCTTTTTCTTTAATCTTATTTTTATAAGAAAGTTTCATAAACTATATTTGATACAGAAATTCTTTTAACAATAAAGCAGACATAATGTTATAACCCTCGTTCTCTCTAATAAATTTAGACATTTTATTATTTCCTTCAATATAAGGGACTCCGTCCAAAACAGCCACGGTTATAGCATTAACATCGTTATCCTTAACTAAAGCAATGGCGTCGTTAAATTGTGCGTTTTGATGACCCCCAAAATCAGTAAGAAACTTAGCTTCCGCTACTACATATTTACCGCTCATTTTCGCAACCATATCCAAACCTTTATTGTTTTTATAATTTAAGTGTTCCCTTGCGAAAGACATTAGTCCGTCATCACTCAAATCAAGGATTAGGTCTTTATCACTTTTAATAAACTCGTCAACATTTGTAGTCATATCAAAACCTAAACTCCCTTTTCTTATCCAGTTTCTAAACATAGGTCCAATCTGCCTGTTGGTCTCTTTAGGTTGTGAACATTTTTCATATATCTCATCTAGCCCCATAGTAAACAACGAACTTGTTAAACGCTGAACTGTTTTAGGATTTCTTTCAATAGATTTTTTGTCTCTTTTTAGATAAGCAACATACGAGTCCTTTATAGGAAACAAATCAAGACTTAATAAACCCTTCAATAATTCATCACTATTTTTTTCATTGAAAGATTTTTCAACAGCTGTCCATTTATCCGTATCAATATCTCTTAATCTTTCTGGTATTGTTGGATACACCTTAAACAATTCATCAAGGTAGTTTCTTTGATTTGCAAATTCTATGCTTAATTTAGTCCACACATTCATAATTATATTTTATTAACTTCAAATTCTTTTAAAAAAGAATTAAAATCTTTCTCAAGAATTCTATATTCTTTTCCGAACTTGTATGCTTTTAATTTACTAGCTTTTATATAGCGATAGATAGTCATTATATTTACATCTAACTTTTCAGCTAAATCTTCTGCTTTATAAAATTCTTTTGTATTTTTCATATTTTTACTTAATTATTATACTTGACAATGCTTTACAGGGCAATCCGCTTATCCCATAGTATACATCAACGCTTTCTTGAATAATTCTTTTTTATCTTCAAAACTTGCTTCTGGATATTCCTTAAGTTTATTTTGATAGAGCTCTGCTATAGCTTCCCATATTATTAGCTCACTTTCTGGATTTAAGTCTCTCTGAAAACTACTCACAGCTTCTTCAACCGACATTTTCTCAACTTCCTTTAAAATTTCTTTATATTTTAGAACTCTCTTTATAAATCCTTCGGGTAATTGTTCGTGTTTTAAGGGACCTTGTTTAATATCAGAAACTTTCATCTTCTTTCTTTTGGCTTTTGATAAATCAATGCCTTTTTCTAGCATCACTTTATAATAATCAACACTAATTTTTGCAATTTTTTCTGTGAATTTATCTTCTGGACTAATCTGTTTTTTATTTGTTTTCATCTTTTTTATATTTATACGGTTTATAATTTAGCAATTTCTTATCAATTTGTTTTACCCAATTTCTGAGTTTATTTTTTGTTATAAGTTCACCTGCAACTCTGACATCTTTCGCAATACGATACCAAGTCCTGTCGTGTGCCTTCTTTGTAACAATCGTGCGTAATTCCCTCATACCATTTCCATCTCTGGAAAGAGCATAAAGTCCTAAATAGTAGACAGCTTGTTTTGTTCCAATTTTGCTCTCAGACATTAACAAAATCTGTAATATCTCTTTGAAACTTAGTGATATTGAGAAGAGTCCGATGTTTCTTTCCTTAATTAACTTTTTCCAGTAATCAATCACTATTTTCTGGCTCATTTGAGAATTAAAAACATCTTTAAAAGTTGGATTTTCTTTATAACCTAAACCTTTTAGAGTTTTATTCATCCTCTGTTTGCGATTTAATCTAATTTCTATTCTTAGAATTTCTTGGAGTTCTCTTGGATTGCTATGATCTTTAATTTCCGAAAAAAGTGTTTTTTGATAAAGAGTTTGTTCCTTATCAATAGCTCTTTTTTTATCTTTACCCAAATCAGCAACCTTGTCATAAATAACCATCTGATGTGCATTACAATGAGCATAAAGACTTTGTCCGTCATTGATATACCTTGTCCTAGTAAAATCAAAACTTTTTCTTAAGTCGGCTTTATTAAGTTCTGAAATTACATAATTCACTGTAAATCCATCTTCAATATCTATATTTTTTGAGAAGTGAACAGAACTAACCGAAGCATTTTCAAGTAATGATTTTGAAGCTATAACTCCCATATCTTTTAATCTTTCCTGCAAGACTTCAATAACCTTAGGAAAATCTTTGTCTTCAAGCTCATCAAGGTTATTTAAATAAAGTAATTTTGGTGCAGAAAACTCCATTCTTACATTTGCATCCTGTCCAAACCTTCTATTGTATCCAGTAAGTCTTGGGAAATAGTTACCTGTTTCCTTTTCGGATTTACTGGGATTTCTTACATATTTTTCATATTGATTAGTCTTAGAATAAAGGTCCCAGCTGGATACTCCAGACAAGAAGCGTAATTTATCCTTCGGGACCAAGAGACAAACTGTATCAATCATTTTTTTGTAGCTTTAACTTATAAAGTGCAGGATTTTGTTTTTTATCTTGTTCAATAAGCCAAGCAAAAACACCGACTAGATTTCTCTTTTCTTCAATAGCAAAATCTTGAAAGTTAATTTTGTTTTTCTTATTTTTACTTTGGTTTATATCCTGCATAAAAATATCCCGAAGGATGCCTTCAGGATATTACTTATTCAATATTGGATATACTTACATCAAAAAAACAGGAAACTAAATGTCCCTAATATCTTTCGGTTCTCTTTTTAGCTTTATAGATTTAGCAAATCTTGATGCAGTCTTCTTTACTGCATCAGATGTCATATCAATATCATAATCTTCCTTTAAGATAGCGGACACAATACTTTCTTTATAAACTCCAGAATGATTAAAATCTGTTTTACCTTTATACTTCTCTAATAGTTCTTTTTTAGATAATTTATTTAACTCGTAAACAATTCTATTCTTTTCATCATCACTCTCTTTTATTACAGAAGGTTTAACATCATATTGTTTATAAAATGAATTTTTCTCTATCATATGACTCTTCAAGTCATCCCAATTTTCTTCAATAAATTGAATGGTCATTTCTTTAGTTGCATATGGTTTTATAATCACAAATACACTATCAAAATAAAAAGATAACATTCTATTAGTTTCTTTATTAAAAACATAGTTCTCAGAGTAAGGTCCTTCGTTTTTCCCTTCCATATGGTTTCTTTCAGGAGAAAAATGATTTATCCCTAAATATTTACAATGATGACAAGCTATTTTACTTTTGATGTATTGGTCAATTCCAGCCCTACTCATAAAAAAATACTTTTCTACATAGTGAAAAATAATATGGTCATCTAACAAATCAACACCCCAGACTTTTTGCATTAGTTTCTCAACTTCAGGAAATAGTTTTGAAAGATACTTATTTTCATCAAATAAGGGTGATTTAGTAAATAAAAAGTGATGGCTATCAATATGCTTAGATACGAAATACACCATTGAAAGTATACTTAATCCTTCCTTCTCACTAATTGTTTCAAATTCTTTTATAACTTCTTCTCTATTTTTTTCACTAACAGAAACCTTATTTTTCATCTCATATTGCTCCACAAATGCAAAAAAAGCTAAGGACTGTTTTTGTAGTTTAGTTAATTTTTCAACCAAAAATACAGCGAGTTCAGGTGTTGAACTAAAACCTTCTTCTGGAATTTTCAGTTTTTTTCTAGTTTCTTTTACTAAATCAATAAAACCTTCTTTTTGAGTTAATCTGTCGGCAAGTATTTGATACTTCTTTTTAAAATAGTCAGTGTCGTATTTCTTCATACTTATTACTTTACAATAGTTTACAGTGCTTTTCAATGATGATATTATTTCTTTATGTCAAATCCGTTTACAATTCGTATCTATGTTCCTGAAGGAGACTCCGAAGGGGTTCGTATTATTGATAGGCAAACATCTCCTTCAAAATTTATTGCTTTCCCAAGAACTAAATGGGACCAAATCAAAAACCGACCAGAATTAACAGGCGCTGGTATTTATATTCTTACAGGTTATTCTAATCCAGAAGACGAACTACCTACCGTATATGTAGGTCAAGCAGATACAATTTCAACAAGAATAAATCAACACATAAAGAGTAAGGATTTTTGGGATAAAGCTATTATTTTTGTATCGGATACAATAAATTCAACACACGCCAAGTGGTTGGAATATTCTCTTATTAAAAGAGTAAACGAAGCAAACAGAAGTATTGTTGAAAATGGTAACAGTCCGCAAGAGCCAACTATATCAGAAGCAGAAAGAGCAGAAATGCAGGTCTTTCTTGCTGAAATATACCAAACATTACCCTTAGCAGGTTTAAGAGCTTTTGAGATACCTAAAGCAGTCTCAAAACCAGTTGAGCAAACTCCTAAAAATGAAAAAGATACCATTGTTGTTCCTGCAAAAAAAGAAGGTTTTGAAAGAGTTTTTATTGGAGAAAACTCTTGGTATGCAATCAGAATTGGAGGTGGTAGTTTAGATAAAATAAAATACATAGCATCTTACCAAGCCCAACCAATATCAGCCATAACACATTATGCTCCAATAGAAAGAATTGAACCTTACGGAGAAGAAGGAAAATATAAAGTAGTATTTTCTGAACCTGCTAAAAAACTAGATAAGGAAATTCCTTACGGTGAAGCTCCTATGGGTTATATGCAAGGTATTAGATATACAAATTTTGATAAGTTAAAAGACGCTAAAGAAGTCAAAGATTTATTTTAGTTATGATAATAATAAAAGAAAACATACCAAATAACATAATCGGAGAAATTTTTATAACGATAATGTCGGGGGTCGTAGTTTTTATAATAAGCCAATATTTCTTAGAGATAATTATCAAACCTTATTCAAAATATAAAAATATAAAATACAGGATACTAAATAATTTAAAATTTTATTCAAGAATAATAACCAATCCCTTAGAATTTGAATACTTTGAAGAAAGCCCTGTTCTAAAAACTAATTTCTCAGAAGAAAAAAGACGAAAATACCAAGACAAAGTAAACGATTATATTAAAATATCAGATGATATAAGAATGCTTTCTTGTGAGTTAGACGAATTTTATTATTCAATTCCAAAATGGTATAGAAAAGTATTTATAAAAGATGAAGTTGATAAAGCTAGTTCAAATCTAATAGGATTATCAAATTCTTTATTTAAAAACCCAGCTTCAGGTTTTGATGTAATACTTCATAATTCAAACAAATTAGAAGATATTAAAAAGCAATTGAGATTAGATTAGTTCTGAAGTGCTAAACTTGGAAACATATCTAAAATACCACTAAACTGTAATTCACTCTTTATTTTCTTCCAATTAACAGTTCTGAACTTGTCCAGTACGGGGAGCACTGTAGGATGACTAGTGTAGAAAGTAGACTTATAGCCCTCTGTTGAGCCATTATTTACCGGTTCGAAAGTCTCATTTACTACTGGTGTCCATTCCTTAAGAAATTCAAAGGCTAAAGTATATTCTGGCTTTATTTCTTGGTCTTTTATTAATAAGTTCGAAAATATTTTACTTAATAACAATCTTTTATCTTTTGTGGTTGCTTTTGGACTGTTATATATTTCTGAGGCCTTAGAAGCAAGTTCATGAATAGCATATCCTGCTTCATAATATTTTGTATTATCTTCATCTAATTTTTGTAGTGCTTTAAGAGCGTTCTCTTTATCCTTAGTGTATTCAGTAAATTTCTTTTCATAAAAATCAGATGTAATTTTTCCATCAATTTTATCTTCGTAGATAGCTTCAATACGATGTTGAGACTTTTCAATCTGACTGTTTAATTCTTTTTGAGTACTTTCATGATGTTCAGATTCATTACTATGACTTTCTTTTATGGCTTTTTCTAAAATACTTAATACTTTTTTTGTCTTAGGTGCTACATCATTAAACAACGGAGAAAGAAACTCTTCAGTTTTTTCTTGTCTCCACCATTCTGTTTGTTCACATTCTTTATAATGATTACAGTGACCATACCAATTCCCTTTCTGGTTTTCCCAAGCAATAGTACCTCCACACTCTCCACAAGCTATTTTTGACTTAAATACAGGCAAGTGTTTCCTGTATAGTGGTGATTTAGTTTTTCTACTTATCTTATTTTGAACAGTTATAAAAAGATCTTCATTAACAATAGCCTTTTGCTTTCCTTGAGATACTTTATTATTCCATCTAATCATTCCATAATAAAATGGATCAGTAAGTAAGACATGCATTCTGGACCTACCTACTTTTTTTCCAGCGCTATTTCTTAAACCTTTTTCATACATAACATCAGATAAAGCAGATAGTGAATAATTTCCAGATGAATATAACTCAAACATTTCAAGTATAAATGAACCTTTTCCACCATCAATGATATGAGTCTTATGACCCTTCTCACCAATAGTTACATAACCAAGTGGTGGTCTAGTTGGCAACCAACCCTGTGATATTTTTTCTTTTTGACCTTTCTTAACTTCTTCAGAAAGATTGTTAGTATAAAATCTAGCAATTGCTACTTTCATATCCCATACTAAATTTTCATGAGCTTTTGTATTTGTATTAAGAATAAAAGATTCTTTTAAAAAGTGTACTTCCCTATCCTCGTCTTTATATTCTTCTATCCAATCTTGAACCAATGAAGCATCTTTTAAATTTCTAGTAAGTCGGTCAATTTTTTCACAACAGATGATAGATATTTTATTTTTGTTAGCATACGAAAACATCTCCATAAATAGTTTTCGGACCATTTTACCACTGGCAGATTCTGAAACTTTAAATACCTTTACTGTTTTAAATCCTTTCTTTTCAGAATATTCACTTAGAAGTTTTTCCTGTGCATCTAAGGAATATCCTGTCTCTTCTTGTTCCTTACTAGAAACTCTACAAAAAAGAATGCTTTTCATGTTTTTAGGTTAACTTATAAACAAAAGTGGAGTAGTAATAGAACTTAATCGCCAGACCAAGAACATTACTACCCCGCTTCTATATACAAATATTATTTATTTTTTCTTGGTCTGGCATTGTGATTATAGCACTTTAAGGTCCATTTTTCGAGATATGTTCTATTTTTGCAAGAGTATCAAAATAGATAACTAAATCATTTAGTATTACTGAAGCATCCTCAGAAGATAGGTTTTTACCATATTCCTCCTTTATTGCTTCTTGAAATTCTTTTGTGGTTTCTTTGGATATCATATTATCTAATAATGTTTCAGTTTTTCCATTTTCTTTTTTATCTTTTTAGAAAAAGCAGTTAGAACCTTATTTCTTATTATTAGGTTTTTGTCCTCCTTTTTGAGGTATCTTCTATATCTTTTTGTGGGTTCACCGCCATGAAAGTATTTCTTTATACTGAGTAGATTAATGTCCACTCCAAACATCTTACCTACACCTCCCAAGTTCTGGCTTCTGTATGTTAGATTCATGCATTTTCTACATCCCCATTTCTTATTGTTTCTGTATATAATTCTTACTCTACGATTACACCTAGACCCTTTTTTATATCCAGGGCATAAGAACCAATATCTGTATCCACCTAAATAGCAGTTAGTTATATCTATGTCTACATTGTGCTCTCTAGAATCGTCAGATGTTTTAATTTGGATTGCCTTTTCGTTGCTGGTAAAGAAGTTGGAGGTGAAGGTAACATCTTTCATATCTAGCTTTATTAGGTTGTTTAGGACTTTTTTAGTCATGTTTTGCCGAAATCAATAGGGATAGACCTAAAAGTTACGTAGACTTACCGTAGTATCGTCATTTACTATCATTGATTGATCAAATTTATCAGTTTTTTTAATTTTAATTATTCGTGATTCACTAGTTGTAGAGTTCTCTATCCTCACTCCTTTTTCTTCAAAAGTGGTCTTCAACGTGTTTAAGGCTCTAGATAGAATGTTTGGTGCTTTAGGCCAAAACTTATCCCGTCTTGTTTGTTCGCTAACATTATTTGTTAGCTCTATAAGAAGATCACTAGAGGTTCCTTCCCAACTACCCCAGTTTCTTGAGTTCATAAAAGACATAAGAGCTATAGCAATAATATTGTCGTTCATTACAGTCTCTTTTTGTATATTGATATTTTCTCTGTATACATCAATAAATTCGTCCTTATCATGTCCTAGTGCTATTGATATTGCCGAACCCCATATTGCAAAATCTGCCATTCTTGGAACATCTTCAAGCTTAATATTTTCTTTTATTTCTAATGCTTTTGATAATGTGTCAAATATTCCTCCTAAGATTCTTGGTAGGTCTTTTTGGAATTCATCCATTAATTCAGATTCTTGCTTTCTATTTGAAGAACTTATTCTTTCAAGTTCAATCAATATGCTTCTGTCTAGGAGATCAGGTTTGGTTGTTACAAGATTTATTCCATTTACTCCTATGCATTTTTTTAGTTGATATATTATATCTTCATCATTCTCAAATAATTCTCTTTTAATAAAACCACTTCCTGTTATTGCCTTACATAAGGTATCTGAAGCTGATTTGGACATATACGATATGTTGTCGAAAAATATGAATGTATGATGAGCTAATACCTGAACTAGTTCTTTATGATTAGTTGGCATACTCGCAACCTCAATCAATGAAGGATCAATAATTAATCTAAAAATCTTTGCAAGAGTTGATTTAGCTGAACCTTGGGGGCCAAAAATTGCCAACATTGGATGAGAAAAATCTGGAATAAAACAACTAATTAAATAGACTGAAAGTAGGTTTCTTTGATTTTGATCAGTAATATTTATGTACTTAAAAATTAAATTTACATCATTGTTTTCTGTAGAGGGATTAACTTGTTCTTTATTATGAGAATATCTTTTGAAGATAATAGGGTTCTCATCTACTATTTCCCAGCCTGTTTTAGATATTTTTATAGATTTACGCGTATCATTAATCAAGTCGTACCATAAAAAGTCATCTTTCCATGCAATTCTATTAAATAGTTCATGATTATTACCTTCAAAATATGCTAAACCTTCAAGTACGTTAACTGCATTTTTTATTGATTCTGAATTAGCACTGCTTTGATATTTATTCCAAAATTCCCTAGCAAGCCATCTTTTAAAAGCCTTACCTTTTAATGAAATAATTTCATTTTTAATACGTATATAACCATTATCATTTTCACTATGGAAAAGAGTTACATCTTCTTTTTCTTTAACAATTTCTATTAGCTTATCTGCTTGTGTTGATCTTGTTTTTTCAACTTGAACAGTATTACTATCCACAAGAAATTTTGCAGATTTTTTAAAGTCTCCGTTATGATTCAGGATTGTGTATACGTGAAATTTTGAGTAACCTCTGTTTGCTTCGAATGGATGTGCAGAGGATGAAAAAACATAAAACATTGATGTTTCATTGTAGTTTGTTGTGGCAGAAATTCCTCCGTTATTATTTTTTCCAGGTCTCCTCCAGTGATTTTTAGAATCTTCTATCCATCCAAATGGTTCCAGTATCTCATTCCATGAAGTATTTTTACTAAAAATGTCTCCAGGTCTACTACCATTAAAACTATTTGTGTTTGTTGACTCATAACGTGTTATAGGTTCTTCCGTGATTTCATTAAAAGTTCTTAATATATCCAAAAACTCTTCATGTATTTCATCAGCAATCTTAGGTATATTAGTTATATCTCCACTAATAATTGAGTACCCATCAGAAGGTGGTATTAAAGCGTATGATCCCTGACCTCTAACCTCAGATGTAGTTTCAAATTTGTCTCCAATCAACCTCATTGATAATTTTGTTGTTGGTTGAGGATTATAAGTTAAGTACCTAACATGTGTACCGTTATTTATTGTCTTAGAGATTACACATTTATCAATTATATATCTCTGATCATCTGATAGTTTTTTGTAAAATAAATCAAATAACCCCTCGTAATGTTTTTCATCAAAATCTAGAGTGACTAAATTCATTGATACTGCACCATTTGCGAGTGCCCAATTTTTAATACCTAATCCTAACCACTTCTTGACTTCTGAAGTAGATGGTCTTTTATCTAATAAAGTATGCTTCTTTCCTAAAATATAATGTGGAGTTTTTTTACCATTTGTTATTGGTATTAGTGACAGTCCAGAGTTCACTAATTTTAATAATATATCGTTATTAGTCATATTTTTTTGTTAAAGAAAGCAAAAAGGTATACTCAGCTTGGATCTGAATACACCTTTTTGCCTCCAAGCTTTACCTCTGCTTTTATCTGTTTAATAAAAAAGAACTCCTACAATCATTATGTAGAAGTTCATATTTTTCACACCTGAAAACTTTTAGACTAAAAGTAGTTCACAGAAATTAGATATCTCATATCAATAGTATCCCTATTTTTTCTTATTTTATTTTCATTTCTAAGAGTTTTTTTATATGCCCCCTCATTTATTCTAATATTATATTTTTCTTTTAAATATCTGCACGCCAATATATCTTTCTCATTAGTAATAATTTTTTCGTACTGATTATTTTCATTACGTAGCAAACACTTCAACATACCTTTACTTATTTGACCAACTAACCATATTTTTTCATTACGATCAAAAAGCTGTGACTCTGGTACTACACCACCCTTTCCATATAATTCTTTTTGTAGAACTTTAATATTTCTATTTTTATCATTAATAAAATCCTTCAACTGATCCCCTGTAGTCTCACTACCAATTTTAATATAGATACCTCTGTCTAATATTTTAGCTTCACCCTGGCTAATAATAGTACATGCGTAGTTACCGACATTATACGGATTAATTTTATTCAAAGTTTCATCAAATGCCTCACCAAAAAATAATAATTCTTTTAGAGCTATGCCAAAGCCATTTTTTAAAAGAGAGTGTTTATGTTTATAAAATTCCATGTAATATAAAAACTTTCCATAATTAGTTTTTTTCATTTCTAAATCTAATTTTTTAAAATCTTTATGTTTTTTTAGAATTGGTTTTATTTCATTAATAGATTTAGATACCCATTTTAAATATTCTTTATCTTTCTCTCCAGTAAACCCTTTTTGAGGTATATTAATTAAAATCCTAATTGTCTCAAGTACAGAAAAATCAATCTGTTTTAATACAGTGTTCCAGTATGTTTTGATTCTTTTTTTTCTATTTATTTCATTCATTAATCCTATGACGATACTACGATACCTTTGTTATAAATTCTATCTTCTCTTAAAAAACCACAAGATCAGAAGTAGGATGAAAATACTGAAAGAAAATTGCCAATATTTTAGAATAAACTGCAATACTGTTATTGAGGCATTTTTTACAACATCCACAGGACTATTCTTCAGTTTAGGAGCTGAATTTTGGTCTACTACTAATTCGTTACTGTCAGAAGACGTTATAGTCTCGTTATCTTCCCAATTTGCATCAACATCGTCCTTAGAATATTCAATACCTGCAACTTCACCTTCTGATTCAATTGATCCGTTATTGCCACTATTATTATTTAATACAGTAATTTCAGTATTGTTCGTATTTTGAGTAACTCCAGAATCAGTTAAAACCACTTTTGTTTTTGCATTTTCTAGTTTCTGGTTCGCACTCTCGACAATTTTATTAATTTTTTTAACAGTATTGTTGTATACGTTGGAACTAACTTCTGTAATGTATTCGATATCAATATTACGATTAATTTCAATTTTTATTGAAGTTTCCTTTTTTATCAAGTTATCCGGATTTATTTCCTCGTCTCCATTCATTAAAGAATCAATAATTATTTTTATTTCAAAATCACCAATCTCAGATACCCAATTACTTTCAAGCTTAATAACTCTTCCATCTCGAACATCAAAATCTACAGTTTCAATCTTGTCATCATTAATCCAAAAAGTAGCTTTTCCAGATAGGTCATAATTCTCACTATTTTGGAATGAACTATAAATAGTTACGTCTTGATCTTGATCAATACTTAAACTAGAAAACCAAACGTCAGATAAAATACCTGCATTAATTTTTGAATCAGCAGCTAAAGCTACATTATTAAAAGAAAAGATTCCCGCGAGAAAAAACAGACCTAGAACAAAGTTATTTTTATTTAACAATAGTTTCTCCATTTTGATTTAAATAATATTCTGTAGAGGTAAATTCTAAATCTTTTAATTCACTTTTCTCCATAAATTTATTAATTAGGATTAAAAGTAGTATTAAAGCACATAAAATAAGAGCATTTCTAATTAAATGTTTGTGTTGGATCTTGAATTTTATAAAAATTGTTAGAAGTAGAGCAATAACAACTAATACTAATAAACCAATAAAGATTATGTTTGTTAAGTCATGATTGTTATATAAAAGGTATGAGAAGAAATCTCTCACTGGATCAGCAGCAAAATCAATTGCCCCTATAACACTCGCTTGATTATTAATAGTTGGTTCAGTGTATGGATTAGCATAAACTTGAGCTACATATATACTATCTCGACCGTTAAATTTACCTTTTGCTACACCTGTTCCTATTTCTGAATAAGTAGCTTTTATAATATTAGCTTTGTGAGTCGGTGAATTCATCCAAGCAAGAGTAATATCTTCTGATTCAGAAAAATTAACTGCTAGATTTTCTCCAGCGTATTGGTATTTATATTCAACATCTTGTAGCCAATTCCAAGCTCTTTTTCCTTCTGGATTTACGTGTGAAAAATAACTTTTAGAAGCCATGTCATCAGCCTTCATTTGTGCAGCAGTATCTAGTAATTCATTTTCAGTTAATAAATCAAGTGATGCACTAAGTCTTTCTTCGTTAGTTAGTTCAATAAGAGCACCTGGCAAAACCGCAGACAATAATGAGCTACTAGGTGTATTTCTCAAAATATCAGGAATATTTAGGGTAAAAATAAATGCTAGAACAACAAGAATACTAAACAAGAAACTAATCTTATTTCCAAAAAAATGTGGTGCAAAATTATTATCAGAATGAGGTATAAAAAGCTTCTTTAATGCTTTTTTAGATCTTTTTTTCATAGAAAACATTATATAATAAAAAACTCCGCTTGTAAACGAAGTTTTTTATACTTTAAAGTTTAAGTAGTTTGAATTTATTTATTTAATACTGCTCTTGTAAGTGGACCAACATAACCTGTAACATATCCGATTTCTGGATGTGCTGTTTGGTATGCCTTTACCGCTGCAAGAGTGATTGGACCAAAGTATCCTGTTGATGTGTGGAATGTAAAGAATCCTTCTGCACGAAGTCTTTCTTGTAATTCTACAACTTCATTACTGTTCATTCCTAAACTTAGATTTGAGTTAAAAGCGAATGTTGATTCACCTAGAACTAGACCTGCGTTTTGTCCTCCAGTTAAATCTTGGATCAATTGATCAAGATCAGCTGCTGAGATAGATGGAGTTGTTCTAGTAGAACTTCTTCTAGAACCACCACTTGATGAACTTCCTCCTCCGTATCTAAAGTAGCTGATTTATTTGATTCGTCATCAGAAATAATATGAATTTTATTTAAATTTTTTCTAGCTTCATTGTCTAGATGTTGTTTAGTTCTTCCATAAGCTCTAATGGTTTAACCTACATAAAGCTCTTTTCCATTTTCAATTAAATAAACAATAGGCCAATCACTTCCGTATTTGTAATCACGCATTTGTTCAACACCAGACGAATTAAATGAAAATGTTTTAATTTCTGACATTTTATAGTTCTGTATACTTATCAGCTTTACCTTTTGCCTTTGCAATTGGATACTTTTCTTCATTCTTATCCATTTTTTTATCTAAAGCTTTAACTAAATCAATTTTGTAATAGTTAGCAAGCATTATCACCCAATAGAAAACATCGGCTAGTTCAATTGATTCCAATCTCTATCGTTTGTAAATTTCTTTATTCTTTTAAGAAGTGTTTCGAATTCAGGACTATTCATAATTTAAATCATATCAAAAAAATTTATACCTCCCAAGTAGTTAGTGCAAAAACTCAAAAAACACTTCTTAGTTATTTTTACCCTAATACACTATTAACCCAATACGTAAATGGTGCCATACCTCCCCCTTATAAAATAAAGTAGTCTATGACGATACTACGATAGTTTTACTAAACTAATGATAGTAGATGTTTAATTTCTTTAAGAGTAATCTCTATATCCCCTACTGCCTCCCTCCAATTCATGGTTCGAAACCCGTCCTGCCAAGCGAGCAAATTAAATAACCTTATTTATAAGGTTATTTTTTATTGACCTTTTCCTTGTTTCGAACTTTGATATACTTTTTATAATAAATTAACAATATGAACTTAAAAACTTTTTTTATAATAGGTCCTAATGGTATTGGTAAAACAACAACATTTAATCTTCTAAAGAAGATACTTCATTCGGATAATTATTCAATTCATGATTTTGATGAAAGAGGTGTTCCTGATAATGCTGATGACGTATGGAGAAAATCTGAAACCAAATACTGGATCAGTGTTGGAAATAAGAACAAAGAATGTAATAAAAACACCATTATATGTGGTTTTGCAAAACCTGAGGAAATCGAGAGTATCTCAACAGAACTCATGGTGATTCTTTTAGATGGGAATAAGGAAACAATCTCGAATAGAATTAGTAGTAGGTATTCAACAAATGAATCCATACTGGAACTAGAGAGAGCAACTGGTAAGTCTGTAAATAAATTTATTGCTGATAATATTTGTTATTCAAATATCTTGAGAGAAAAGTGTATCGAATATAATTACAAAATAGTTAGTGTAGATAATAAAAAACCTGAAGCAGTTTCTAGTGAAGTTTTGAAAATAATCAAATCTAATTAATCCCCCTATTTATTTCATATAATGCAAGAGTTGTTGCGCAAGCCAAGTTTAATGATGATGCAACACCATTCATAGGTATTGTTAGCAACTCATCTGAAACTTCTTTTAGAAAATTACTCAACCCGCTTGTCTCATTACCCATCATTAAAATAGTATGTTTTGGAAAACTATATCCAATCAAAGAACCTTCTCCATTAGCGGATGTGCCCAAAACCTTAACACCATCTTTCTTTTTAACTTCCTCGAGCCATTCTGCAAACTCATTATTAGATTCAAAGTTATATACTGGTGTAGCAAAACAACTACCAATACTTGCTCGAATAGTCTGTGGATCATATAAATCAGTAGCATGTCCTAGTATCAATATAGAGTTCACACCAATAGCATCAGCTGATCTAATAATTGAACCCAAATTACCTGGATTCTTAGGTCTATCTAAAACAAGAAATACCGATCTATTATCACTTAATTTTGGAATGATCTGTTCTTTAATTCCACCAACAAGCAATAACTCACTAGGATCATCTCTATCACTTAATTGCACATATAAGTCCTCTGACAACTCATATACATCAGAATCTTTTGAGCTTGATATGATTTCTTCCGCCCAATTAGAAAGCTGAGAACCTTCCTTGTAGATCAAGGATTTAACTTCTCCATTATTCTCAATAAATGTATTTATTGGCTTTACACCCTCCATTATAAAAGATTTATACTGGTTTCTTTTCTCTCGACTTCTTTTAAGAGATTCAAATATTTGAAATTGAGCATTTGATTTTGTAATTTTTTGTATTTTCATAAAGTATAATTATCATATACAACAAAGTATCTATTGTAAATTGATTTAACTAAACTACTATTTTAATGAGCCCACTCAACTTTTCCAGATTATATTCATGATCTGAATATACGTTAACCCAATCAAAAGTTCGAAAAGCGTACCTCCAAGCGAGCCGACTAAAATAGTCTTATAAATAAGGCTATTTTTTTATATTTTAGAATAATTTAACAAAAAAAATCGCAACCTTTGAACAGTTGCGATTTGTGTACTAATTAAAAGGATGGAGGAATCTGTTTATTTCTTTAAACACAATCTTCTCACTCCTCTGCCCTAGACTATACGGTATGGTATATATTCGATCCATACCTAAAGGCTCTAAACCATATCCAAAAGATAAAGGAACCAATCCAGGTATAACAACTCTTACTATATATCTATGTTCTGGCAACAAGATATCAATCCCCCATTTAGTAGCGTCAACTACATAAATATCAAGATTATTATCAAGAACACTCTGTACAACGTCAGATGATTCATTATGCTGTGAGCAAAACTTGTCATATGAGATTGATTTACTTCTTTTATCAAAAATAAATTGAGTATGTTTTTGATACTTTTCTTGTCGATGTAATTCTTCATGCTGTCTTAAAGAATCTACCTCACATGGATCAATAGAGTCTGATTTATTCTTAGAATTAAGAAAATGCATTACAGAATCTTCAGCCTCAGATAAGGCAGAAGATATCATACATTCAATATCATAAGAAGACCCTAATCCAATAGTTATATAATTCCCTAACTTATCTTGAACTGCAATTAAAATTACAGGGGACAAATCAAGACTAATATCTTTCACAACCACATTAAAACCACAGTCATTAATTGATTTAATTCGTGTGATGATATTTTCTGGAAGTGTTTCTATATCAAGATTATGTCGATCAAGTTTATTTAACCAATAAATCATAAACGAATCTCTTTCTATGATTTCATATACAGCATGCTTGATAGCTTTTGCTTTATTAACGTGAGCTGCACATCCTGTAGATGTTGTAAAACAATACCTTTGGTGCTTAGGTGAATATGGATAAAAAACATGGTCAGCTAGAATAAGAGTTTTTCCTCCTCTTCTAACATCATCAGCTTCTACCCATTCATACGCAGATTTAGAATTAAATCTTTCTAAGTTAAAATATTCATCAAGATATTGTTCATCATGGAAAGATATTATTTCCTCAGGATATACTGCTGAAGTAATCGATTCATAATCACTAAATGTAGTAATTCTATTTACTTCTGGTGACCAGACACCCCATTCAGCAATTTCTGAAACAAGCTTTTTGCAAGCGTTTTCCAAATCTAAACCTTTTCCTGAAGACCAAATATCTGACCCTGTTCTACCATATATTATTTCGTACGGTAATTTAAATAAATTAGAAACATCCTCGTTTGGTAAAATAGTTTCTATTTTCTTTAAAACTGAAGATTCTGAAACAGGATTAGCATCCAAACTGTTTATAATTACACCTTCATCAATAAGATAATCTAGTAGTGAAACAGTGTTTTCTTTTCCCCATCCCTTCGAAAGAATTTTAGTAACTTCTTCCAAAGTATTTTTTCCTGAACATGTACTCTCTAATTTTTTTACCGTATTAATTTTCATACCCTCAAATGTTATAGTTTTTTTAAGGGTTTTTATTTCCAAACCTTCTCGGCACTCATTCCAGATAGAAATGAACCTAGGTATATATTGTTTATCTTTCATGGTTTTATTCCTCTCTTTTTTTGTTAAAATACAATCTATATGAAAAGTATCACCAACCACATACTAAAGCAAGAATTGTCAAATAACGTTTCTGTTTCTTATACATATACTGATTTTATTAAATCAGATGATAAACATAAAATTATTACTGAAATGCTCAGTCAAATTAAACAAACCCCAAATTTTAGTTTATGTGAATATAAAAATGAAGAAAAATTAATATCAGATTTAAAGCGTAAAGTTTTTGGTGAATCAGATACTAAAAAATTAACAAGTATTATTCCTCACAAAAATGAAATTTCAGATATCATGACGGATACTCTTGAAAAATCTTTCAAGACAATAGCTATACGAGGAAAGATCCAAATTTATGTCCTACCTTTTTGTAATGAGTTAGCGAGTAATGATCTAGAAGGTGTTAACGCTTTCCCCTTAGAAGGTAATGTTCTTTATTTATTTATAGATATAAACAATCCTCTCTGGAAAAAATCCCTAAAAGAAACAATCCCCCACGAATACGCTCATTTAACCTATACATCAAACTTTAATTGGAATTCAATCTTAGACGGAATAGTTAATGAAGGATTAGCAGAGCATTTTCGAGAAAAAGTGGTCGGCGGAGACATAGCACCTTGGTCAAAAGCTATTGATAAAAAAACGGCAATAAAACATTTAAAGGAATTACCAGAATCAACAATTAATAAATTTATAGATGAAAGTAACGTAGATTTATACGTATCGTATTTCTTTGGCACGGGAGAATTACAAGAATGGTATGGATACAGCTTAGGATATTGGCTCATAGAAGAAGTAGTTTCTAAAACTAATTTAGATTTAGCTGAGTTATTTAAATTATCACCAAAGGATATATTTGATTTGTTTACAAAAAAATAGTCTTACTTGAGTTATCAAGTAAGACTATGACAAAGATTCTAATCGATAGAATCAATGCTTACATTTACAGCTGTTACCACCACAATTTCCAGATTGTGGCTGTGCACCCAAAGGTGCTTTTACTGTAATTTTTGTGAATAATGTTATTTTCTTCATTATTATTTTATTTCTCCTTTCTAATCCTTTATCTGATTGCTAAAAATGCAACAAGGTCTTTAAAGATAGTAATATTATTAATATATTTAGTCAAACTCCATTAAACAAGTTCGAACGGTTTTTATTGCGCGGAGCCCTTCAAAATCTTTCTTATTGAATAAAGCAGCAACTTTCAAAAAACACTTCCTAGTCATTTTTACCCTAATACTTAATTAACTTAATAAGAAAATTGTGCCATACCACCCCCCCTTTTTTTTATAAAATAAAGGTCTATGACGATACTACGATAGTTTTACAATAAATTTGATTTGCTTCATTATATATAATTTAAAAGAAAAACTACCATTGCGTTAGATCAGTAACAGTTTTAGTCAGCGCTATTATAATACTTACGGTATTTTACTAAACTAATGATAGTAGATACTTAATTTCCTTCATGGTTGTATCTATATCACCTACTGCTTCCCTCCATTTCATAGTTCGAAACCCGTCCCGCCAGGCGAGCATAATAGGATTACTTGCTAATTCTAGTACTAAAATAGAAGAAAACCTTGCGTAAAAGTATAAGTGATATATAA
>Ga0136601_1000321_pt1 | contig 21625 bp, 20 predicted proteins | sample AntRauMFilla2699_FD_181020 | JGI IMG/M metagenome (GOLD analysis project Ga0136601, IMG submission 181020) | Saline lake microbial communities from Rauer Islands, Antarctica - Metagenome Filla 2 #699 | ecosystem: Environmental > Aquatic > Non-marine Saline and Alkaline > Saline | place...
GTTCCAATGTGCGTGTTAAGGGAATTCGTGATTATGCCTATTTGGTAATTCGAAAACATGGCTCTCCACTGCACTTTCGAGAAGTAACCAAAGAAATTAAGGATCTCTTTGGAAAAAAAGCACACGAGGCCACCACTCATAACGAACTTATAAAAGATGATCGATTCGTTTTAGTTGGACGTGGATTATATGCACTTAAGGAATGGGGGTATATGACTGGAGTCGTACGCGAAGTTATTGAAAAAATAATCGAGCGTGATGGTCCATTAACACGGGACGAGATTGTTGATAAAGTACTTAAGGAGAGATATGTAAAGCCAAATACAGTTATCGTCAATCTTCAGAATGAAGATAACTTTAAAAAAACCTCTGATGGGCGATATACACTTGTGTAAAGTGTAGAAAATTTATTACACATAAACCACCAGCAATTTTCTGGTGGTTTTGTTATCATGGGTGTAATCACATATGTTTGAATATTATTCACAATATTTATCGGTTGAATTTTATCAAGGGTTTATTGATATTGTTCAGAGGTACGGTCCGGTAGTTATGGATTGGTTTCCATTGTGGGGACCAGTGATATTCGGTTACTTTTTTTATCAGATGTGGATGTCTTATGTACGCCGAGATCATATTTTTAATGAGGAGAAAGTATTACTTGAGGTAGTTTTACCAAAAGAGCAAAACAAGTCTCCGAAAGCCATGGAACTGGTTTTGCATGCCTTTCATCAAACAAGTATACCTAAAAAACTTGTTGGTAAATTTTGGGAAGGTCGTGTAAAAGCTTGGTTTTCTTTAGAATTAGTATCCATCGAGGGTGAGATACATATGTTTATCTGGACGCCAAAATTTTTTCAGGAAATCATAGAGCACAATATTTATTCTCAGTATCCTCAAATTGAACTAACTGAAGTTCCTGATTACACCAACTTTATCAAATTTGATACAGATTCATTTGATTTATGGGGATCTGAATTTACTCTAATAAAAGATGACCCATATCCTTTAAAGACTTATGTCGATTATGAATTCACTGGAGGTAAAGATGAAGAGAATCAAGTCGATCCAATGACTCCTGTTTTAGAGTTCCTGGGATCAGTTCGTAGTGGTGAGCAAATATGGATTCAAATATTAATTCAGGCACATGAAGAAAAAAAGAAAAAAGGCTCGATATTTAAGACGATAAAATGGCAGGATGAAGGTGAGGAACTTATCGATAAATTAATGAAACGTGATAGCAAAACAAAGCTTCCTGAATCAGCGAAGGAAACATCCGTCTCCCCATCACTTAATGAAGAAGAACAGAATACCATAAAAGCAATAGAGCGTAATATATCTAAATTAGGATTTGATTGTGGAATACGTGGTGTTTATATAGCCGAAGAAGGAAAATTTAGACCGGTGAATATCGTTGGATTAATAGGAGCTTTTAAACAATTTAATGCTAAAGGCAGGAATGGTTTTAAGCCATCTGGTGGAATGACAAAATTTAGTTACTCATGGCAGGATTACAAAAATATTCGTAAGAATTTAACACAAAAAATATTATTTGATGCGTATCGAAGGCGTGGATACTTCCACCCTCCTTTCAAGCGCTCATCCTACGTGCTTAGTGCTGAGGAAGTAGCTACATTGTTTCATTTTCCTGGTCAAGTATCTCAGACTCCAACATTTAAACGCATCGAATCAAAAAAGTCTCAACCGCCGTCTGATCTTCCAATTTAAATTTGTATGAAATTAAGTAAATTACAATCCACGTTATTTTGGAGTGTTACAGCTCTCCTGTTTTTCGGCACTCCTATTTTTCTATGGTTAGTTCCGCCACCACTCTTCTCTTCAGCGACAGTTAATATTTATCGTGGTTTATCAATATCTGATGCAGCTGAAGTTTTAACTGATGCAGGAGTTATATACACACCTGAACTTGTAGTCATTCCTTTTCTTGCGAGCGGTAATCATCTTGTCGCTGGGACGTACAAGTTCGATAAACCAATTAATGCTTCCACAGTTGTGAATCGATTAGCTGAAGGGGATTTTCAAGCTCCTCAAGGTGAAATTCTAATCCCTGAAGGATTTACTAATGAGCAAATAGCTGATCGGTTAACTAAAATACTGGATCCAGAAACATTCTCTCGTGATGAATTTATTGACATAGCGTATTCCCAGCAGGGCTACTTGTATCCAGATACATATAATTTTCATGCTAACGCAACCTCAAATGAAATTATTTCGGTAATGCGCAGTAATTTCGAAGATAAAGTAGAGCCGTTAGCTGATGAAATTAAATCATTTCAATTTTCTTGGTCAGACGTATTGAGAATGGCAACTCTTGTTGAGCTTGAAGCAGCAGATTATGAAATACGTCGAAAAATAGCTGGTGTTTTATGGAATCGCATTGAGAACGGAATGCCACTTCAGGTCGACGCTGCCTTCATGCCGCTTATTGGTAAGAACACATACGAACTCACAATTTCTGATTTGCAGCTTGATTCACCATATAACCTGTATACTAATACAGGTCTCCCTCCGCGACCTATTGCAAATCCAAGTATTGAATCAATACGCGCTACAATTGATCCAGTAATAACTGATGATATATATTATTTAAGTGACAGAGACGGAAATTTTTACTTTGCTGAGACATTAATCGGTCATGCTGAGAATCGTCGAAATTATATGGGGACAGAAAATAATTAAATGCTATAATAATTACCACTATGGTTATAACAAACAATGGACAAGATTGCTTTAAACTACAATATGGAGAGACAGTGATGGCCACAAATCCACCAAGTGAAGATTCAGAACTCAGAACATTGCGTTTCGGGGCTGATATAGTACTTGAGTCGATCAGACACCAAGACTATAACGGAGGGGAATTAATGACTGCTGGTGACAAGGAGCCAGTTGTGCTACATGGACCTGGAGAGTATGAAATCGGTGGTATGTCAATTAACGGCATTGCTGGACAATCGGATTATGATGGAGGCTCTCGTATAAATACTATCTATGTGTTCAGATTTCAGGATATGGATATTTGTTTCCTTGGTCCAATAGGGAGCAGGGAATTACCGGCCGGAGCTCAGGAGATGATGGAGGAAATTGATATTCTTTTTGTGCCGATCGGTGGTGGTGATACTTTAACTCCAGCTGATGCATACAAGTTAGCTATGCAGATTGAACCAAAGATTGTTATACCAACGCATTTTTCAAGTGCAGATGATGAATGTATTCAAAAATTTATTTCGGAAGGTGATGCGGATGAAGCTGTTCCAACAGATAAACTTACAATTAGCCCCCGTGATTTAGCTGGAAAAGAGGTCGATATTGAGATTATTGTGCCAGAAAATAATTAAGTTACCACTTATATGTCAGGCTTACTGGAACAATTACGTAGCAAGAAGCCAGAAACTCGCAAGCGTTTTGCTTTTGGAATTTCTACTTCAGTGACAGGGGTTATATTTATCATGTGGTTGACTGTGTTTAATCATGGTCTTCTTAGTTTAGATTCGGATATACAAGACATCAGTACCTCTAATTCACAAACCGCTTCACCTTTATCAGCTTTTAGCGATAATGCAGCCTCTGCATTTCGTCAACTACGTAGTGGGTTTAGCTCATCGGAAACAGTAACGACCACAACGGTGTCGGAAACTTTAGATGAATCAAGGATATCAGGTAGTAGTACAAATAATTCTCTTGATACATACTGGCCTAACCGCTCATCAGAGGAGAATTACAATCCCACATCAACTTCATTTAATGAGTCTACAGAGTTTGGTGCAAATCATAATGAAAGTAAGGAACCCTTCACATCTCGTAATTATAATCCTAATCAGGAAGGTGAGTGGTTTTCACAGTAGTACTTTCTCTCTTCTGGTATAAATAAATATTCAATTTGAAGTATATTTTATAGATGTAGCCTACAATTTTAACATGCATTAATATAGTGTTTTGCAAATAAGGGAGTGCAAACTTATGTTATAATAAAACTCACATATGGCCGACGATAGCGATACGAATAAACAAAATAATGATGAAAAATCTACTCATCCGGTTGGTGATAAAATAATTGTTCAGCCGATAACGAGTGAAATGAAGGATGCGTACATTGATTACGCGATGTCTGTTATTACAGCTCGTGCGTTACCTGATGTTCGTGACGGATTGAAGCCAGTACACCGGAGAATTCTCTTTGCGATGAATAAGATGGGATTGACCAGTGGTGCAAAGTTCCGTAAGTCAGCTGCAATTGTTGGTGAAGTACTTGGAAAGTATCATCCGCACGGAGACTCCGCTGTATACGATTCGTTAGTTAAAATGGCGCAAATATTTAGTACCCGTTATCCACTGGCAATAGGGCAGGGTAACTTTGGTTCTATTGATGGTGACGCTGCCGCTGCTATGCGATATACGGAAGCTAAGATGTCATCGATAGCCGAAGATCTTTTGGCGGATATTAATAAAGACACGGTTGATTTTCGTGAAAACTATGATGGGACAGTAGAGGAGCCGATTGTGCTCCCGGCTGCAGTGCCTGGCTTATTATTAAATGGAACGCTAGGGATTGCTGTTGGAATGGCTACAAATATTCCACCACACAATCTTAATGAACTTGTCAACGCTGTAATTCACCTTATTGACAATGAAGAGGCTACAGTTAAGGATTTGATGAACTTTGTGAAAGGGCCAGATTTCCCAACTGGCGCTGTTATTTTTGGTGAGAATGATATACGTGACGCATATGCTGATGGTCGTGGAAGCGTGGTTATGCGAGGTGAGGCCGAAATTGTTGAGCAAACGAGTCAGTCTCATAGCATTATTATCTCTTCATTACCGTTTCGAATAAATAAAGCACGTTTAATTGAAAAGATAGCTGACCTTGTAAAAGACGACACACTTGAAGGTGTTCGTGATATTCGTGATGAATCAACTTCTGATATTAGGGTCGTTATCGATCTTAAACGAAATGCACATCCTCAGAAGGTTCTAAACTCGGTATATAAGAACACTCGACTTGAATCAAAATTTCATCTCAATATGGTTGCACTGGTTGATGGTGTACCACAAACACTATCATTGAAAGCAATTCTTGAGGAATTTATCACACACCGAATATCTGTAGTGACGCGACGTTCAGAATTTGAGCTTGGTAAAGCTAAGGCACGTGAACATATTCTACTTGGTCTTAAAAAAGCCCTTGATCACATAGATGAAATTATTACATTAATTCGCCAATCAGCTGATAAGGAAACGGCACATCAAGAGCTTAAGAATCAGTTTGATTTCTCTGATCGACAGGCTGAAGCAATTTTAAAGATGCGTCTTCAGCGCCTTGCTGGCCTTGAAAGACAAAAGATTGTCGATGAGCTAAATGAAGTACAGTCATTCATTGCTGAGCTTGAAGAGCTACTTTCAAGCAAGGAAAACATCAAAGATAAAGTGAAAGAGGAACTTCAATCAGTATCTGTCGAACATGGTGATGAACGCAGAACTCGTGTAGTAAAACATAAGATTGACGATATTTCTGATGAAGATCTAATTGCAGATGAGGATAGTATTTTAGTATTTACACATGATGGATACGTAAAGCGCACAAATCCCTCTAGTTATAAGCGTCAAAAGCGCGGTGGAGTTGGAGTTGTTGATATCAATACAAAGGAGGATGATTTTGTTACTACAGTACTTTCCACAACAACACACAGTGACTTGCTTTTCTTTACAGATCAAGGAAAGGTGTATCAGACAAAAATGTATGATCTACCAGAGGGACAACGAGCTACTCGTGGAAAGTCAATTGTTAATTTCCTTGAGCTTGAGTCTGATGAGATCGTAACCTCAATTCTGGCAGTGCCAAAGGATAAAAAAAGCGAGGATGTAACGCTTTCGATGGTGACGAAGAATGGAAGAGTAAAGCGCGTCACTGCTGATAGTTTTCATGATGTACGCAGCAGTGGGATAATTGCAATATCTCTCGAGGATGATGATCAGCTTGTTTCAGCCTCTTTCGCTGATGATGATGATGAAATCATGATAGTAACCCGTGAAGGCAGAGCAATTCGATTCAAGGCTTCTGAAGTGAGAACTATGGGTCGTACTGCTAAGGGTGTGACAGGTATCAAGCTTGACGGTAAAGAGGATTCTGTTGTAACTGGTCTTGTGATTGGTAAACATAACACCGACGGTGGTGTATTTGTAATCACTGAAAATGGTTACGGTAAGAAAACTTCAATCGAAGAATACTCACTTCAAGGACGAGGTGGTAAGGGAGTAAAAACAGCTAACTTATCAAAAGCGACCGGTAAACTTGTAACAGCAGCAATTCTAACCGATGATGATGAGGAGGTGGTGGCAATGAGTCGTCATGCACAGGTAATTCGTTTTGATGCAGCAGATGTGTCAGAGTTATCTAGAAATACGAAGGGTGTGAGAATTATGAAATTACATGATGACGATATTGTTGCTTCCTTAATGAGTCTATAGTAAGAGTCTTCATATTAAGTTCAGGTGTGAGGTATACTGTATATATGTCATTTGCAGATCCACAAACTAATCTTGATAAGTTTGGAGTTGAACCAGGCATGGAGGTGGCTGATTTAGGTGCTGGACCAGGTCACTATGCTCTAGCAGCTGGGAGAATGGTGGGTAATAAGGGGCATGTTTGTGCTGTTGAAATACAAAAGGAACTAGTGGAAAAAGTAAAGAATGAGGCTGACCGCGAAGGACTTCACCATGTCGATGTTGTTTGGAGTGATCTGGAAAAACCAGGGGGAAGCATGCTTGATGATAATACTGTTGATGTAGTAATTCTATCTAATATTTTATTTCAAATACAGGAAAAAGAAATATTGCTGAAAGAGACAAAACGTATACTACGATCAGGGGGCAGAGCATTAGTAATTGATTGGTGTGATTCTTTCGGTGGACTCGGGCCACCAAAGGGTCAATTAGTTAGCGCCGATAGTATTATCGATACTGCTAAAAAAAATGATTTATTAATCTCAGGGGATATACCAGTTGGTGCTCATCATTGGGGAATAATCATACAGAAACCATAGTATGGATAACACCTTTCAAATAATTTTCATTGGAGTTTTCATTGTTACTGCGTTAGTAGGAGTGGCCATCTTTGCAACAGGTAGTCTCAGCGGTGGAGGTGATGATCAGCTAAATGTGTCTTTTACAATTTGGGGAGAATGGGAATCAGATACCTTTGATAAGGTTCTTGAAACGTCTGGATTATCTGATAGGAATGGGATTACTATAAATTATGAGTCAATTGCGTCTAATCAACTTGAAAATCGTCTGATTAACGCATTGGCGCGCGATAATGGCCCAGATGTGTTGCTGATGCCTCATACACAAATCATAAATTTCTCTGATCTTATAACAGTTATCGGTACTGATTTCTATAGTCTGCGTCAATTCAGAGATACGTTTATTGACGGTGGTGAGATATTCAGCACCAGTGAAGGAATATTAGCCCTACCCGTTGCTGTTGATCCGTTGGTTATGTATTGGAATCGAGATATATTTGCTAACGCAAACATACTTACGCCACCACGTAACTGGGATGATGTATCAGATTCCGTGAAGCGAATCACTGTTTTAGGAAATAACCAGAGAATACATACTGCAGGAATTTCATTGGGTACATATAGAAATGTTTCATTTTACAAAGAAATTATCTCAACGTTATTGTTGCAGACGGGAAATAATATTGTGGGTAAAAATTCCGAAGATAGGTACACCTCTTTACTCGGTAATAGTTTCGGATCAACTGAATCAGCGGTTGGCATGTACACACAGTATGCCAATCCTTCAAGTGACTTCTATTCATGGAACAACACATTTGAATCAGATTTTAGTGCTTTCACGTCAGGTAATTTAGGTCTTTACTTAGCGCCCGCGAGCTCAATATCTCGTATCCGTTCTCAAAACCCAAACTTAAATTTTGATGTGAGTCTCGTCCCTCGATTGGAAGGGGGTGTAAATCAATCATACGGAGAGATTTATGGTTTTGCTATTATGAATCAGGCTCAAAACAAGCAGATAATACTTGAGGCATTAAAATTGCTCACTGACTACTCAATGGCTGAATCAATTATTTCAGAAACGAACATGTCTCCAGTTCGCCGAGACATACTATCTGAAAGTGTCAGGGATCCGTATAAGCAAGTATTCATCAATGCAGCTTTTTCTTCTCGAGGATGGCTTGACCCAAACCCGGATAAAACAGCTGAAATATTTGCTAATATTATAAACAATGTAAACTCCGGTCAATTAACTACACTTCAGGCAATCAAGAACGCAGATAATGCTCTTGAAAGTATTATGCAATCAGTCAATAATTAGATTATGAATAACGCACTCACTAGGTACAATGCTTATATTAAACTGACATCAATCTCTGTATTTATTACTATATCAGGTTTCTTCTACCCACTGCAGGCCGAAGCTCAGGGTCTCGTTGGTTGTTCTGGAGCAGATGATTGTGACTGGGATGCCTTCGTTGGGATGATAACAGGATTAATCGGATGGCTCATTATAATTGCAACCAGTGTTGCGGCTCTTCTGTTTATGTATGCCGGATTTCTGTACCTGACATCTGGTGGTGATGATTCTAAAGTGAAGCAGGCCAAGGCAATCTTTATCAATACTGCTATCGGTTTTGCTATTATGCTGATAGCGGTTCTTCTGGTTGAGACGATTGTTGATTTCCTTACAAGCGAGACCTGGCGTGATAATAATGCTGGCTTACTTCCAATTTAATAATATGAATTACGTTACGATGATATACACTAAAATTATTCTTATCTCGGCAGTATTTGTACCGTACTTTGCTCATGCTGATGAACATGCGCAGATAGAAAATCCTCTTAATAGTGCGACATTACAAGAGTTTCTTGGGGAGCTCGTGAACGCTCTGGTTTATCTGTCTATACCTGTAATTGTTTTTTTTATTATCTATGCCGGTTTTTTGTTTGTAACTGCAGGAGGCGATCCGGGAAAAATTGAGTCAGCTCAAAAAACAGCTCTGTATACAGTGATTGGAGCAGCAATAATTTTAGGCGCACAACTTATTGCCAGTATCCTTGAAGGGACAGCAACTAACTTTGATATTTAATTATGTACAATCACCTGAAAATTATAGGATTTACTTCAGTATATGTACTGGTCCCGTTGGTGACACATGCTCAGCCTGCTGATTTTAAAAGTACTATAGGGAATATAACAAACGTACTTTTATCAACTATTCCGGTTTTAGTCGGTGCGGCATTACTATTATTTATGTGGGGTTTGGTAGAGTACGTACTTTCAGCAGCTGGTGACGCGAAAAAGGAAAGTAAACAACGTATGTTATGGGGTATTATTGGGTTATTTATTGTAACCAGTATATGGGGAATCGTTAGCATAGTTGGTGGTAGCTTCGGTATATAATGATTTCCATTATCCACAATTTAAAATTGCCTTTAGCTATATATAGCGTAAAATTAAGATATGAGAGGAATTAATGCTAGAAATATAGGTATATATAAAGTGGCGGCAATTATTTTGATAACCATATTACTTGCTCCATCTTCTTCGCGTGCGTTTACTCATACGGGCCCAGGTGGTGGAGTCGGAAGTGGTGGTGGAAGTGCCAGTAGTGAGGGTATTAGTGGACTCATTACGCAATTTGGCAATATTATAAATCAGCTAATTCCCTTGGTGGCCAGCTTGGTGCTTCTGGCTTTTTTCTGGGGGTTGGCTAAGTATATTTTTAATGCTGGTAGTGAAGAGGAGCAGGAAAAAGGAAAGCGAATCATGGTGGCCGGCATTATTGCCTTATTTCTCGTGGCTAGTGTAGGGGGAATAATAGACTTCATTGCCAAATCACTAGATATCGATACAGGTACCACTATATCCCCACCGAGAATTAGCGAGCAATTAAATACCTCTCTTGACGATCCGGATATGGTGTATAATGGAAGAGAGGACGTTGGATAAAATACAGAATGTTGCTCTCTCGTTCAACAAATGTTATCAATTAATCTTTTTTAGTACGTACCATGAATAAATTAACAAAGAAATTACTAGCACTCACTCCAATTGCTGCATTACTTCTTATTCCATCTATTGCATCTGCACAATTAGGTGATATTGGAAATTTAGTTGATGAAACTCAGTCATTAGTGAATAACTTAATTCCACTAGTAGCTGCTCTCGCCTTGCTGGCCTTCTTTTTTGGCCTGGCAAAGTATGTGTTTCAGGCTGATGACGATGAAGCGAAAGATAAAGGGAAGCAGATAATGATTGCAGGTATTGTGTCGCTGTTTTTAATCGCAGCCATTGGGGGTATTATCGAGTTTATTGCTGATGCATTTGGGTTTGGGACAAATGAGACCATAGATCCAACCAGGATTAACACAAGACCTAACTAGAATCCGATCGAGCCTTTAATTACCTAAGATGTGTAATTTGAAGACACTAGTAATAGAGTATTAAATATGTCAGAAACGGCAGAACAACTAGTTGAAGTGCTATCAAGTGAAATCCTTAATCCATTGATAGCTCTACTGCTAGCCATTGCCCTAGTTTACTTTATCGTTGGGGTAGTTCAGTTTATCGCCAATGCAGAAAACGATTCAGCCCGTGAAAAAGGCAAGCAGCACATAGTAAACTCAATTATTGGTTTAGTTATCATGGTTGGTGTGTGGGGAATACTTCAGCTAATTATCGCCAGCCTTGGAATTGATACTCCTGATGGGTATGATCAGCTATCAATCTTATTGTGGTAATATATTGATATAGTAATTATAAAAACCCCGTATTACCGGGGTTTTTATAATGGTTGCTTGATTAAGTATGTATCTAGCCATTGATGCGACCGCTACTAATAAATACATCTTCTCGACTTTGTTTGTGCCGGGGGCGGGAGTTGAACCCGCACGCTGTAAAGCACATGGTCCTAAACCATGCGTGTCTACCAGTTCCACCACCCCGGCGTTACCCTTACCCTATATTTTAACAAACATCAGCGATAAATACCATACATGCTAAGCATGTAATTCATGATATGGATTGTTTTAGTCTGATGTACCGCTTCTTTCCTTTATTGTCCTACATACTGCACTGTCTCTAATGATTCAGGATGATTTAATTGTCCGTCCGGTAGGATTCGAACCTACGACCGTCTCCTTAAAAGGGAGCTGCTCTACCAGGCTGAGCTACGGACGGATATTTGAATACACAATCAAAATATTACCATACATAAGCATTATTTATAAGTGCAGTATGTTTGAAATAACCATCTAATTTGGTAAAGAGGCACAAAGTTACAACTATTGGCGGATTTTGGGATGAACGAGTGCGGTTTGACCGCTACACCTTGGGCGATTTTGTCTTCCAGCCGGAGGTTCGCCATCAGGGCAATTTTATATGCGTCGCGGACTCTGTAGAGAAGGCTTGGTAATAAATATTTGAGCAAGAATATGGTAAAGTAATAGTTGCAACCAGTAGTCTGATATAGACCATTCAAAGAGTCGTCTTAGTTCAGTTGAGGTTTATATCTCTACTGGTTGCAACTAAGGCGGCTCTTTGAGTTTATCAGCTAACAACTAAATATTTATGAGTGAAAACACATTCTTCCTCTACGCCCGCAAGTCGACCGATCAGGAAGACAAGCAGATTTTGAGTATCGAATCCCAGCTCACTGAGTTGCGCTCGTTTGCAGATAAAGAAGGTCTGCAAATTGCCGAGGAATTTGTGGAAAAAGAAAGTGCCCAGACACCCGGACGAAAGGTTTTTGAGAACATGTGTGCAAAAATTGAAAGTAGTGAAGTCAGCGGAATTATTGCCTGGCACCCCGACAGACTCGCGCGCAACTCAGTTGATGGTGGGAAGATTATGCATTTACTTGATACTGGTCGACTGGCTCAGTTGAAATTCCCATCGTTTTGGTTTGAAGATACACCCCAAGGTAAGTTTATGCTCAACATCGCCTTCTCACAGAGTCAGTACTACGTAGATAGTTTAAGTGAGAACACCAAACGAGGCTTACGCCAGAAAGTCCGGCGCGGTGAGTATCCGGGCAAAGCACCGCTGGGATATCTAAATGATGTGAAGACAAAAACAATTGTGGTAGACCCAAAAGTTGCGCCGTTGATTGAGAAATGTTTTGAAAAATATAACGATGGAGCGACACAAAAAGAATTAGCAGACTTTCTGGCGAACCACGGGGTGAAGTCGCGAAATGAAAACACCCTACACCGCGACCGCATATCGAGTATCCTTAAGAATCCGTTTTATATTGGTCTTTTTGAGTATAAAGACGAAACCCACGAGGGAAAGCACGAGCCAGTGATAAAAGCGCAGCTCTTTGAAGAGGTGCAAAATGTTCTTAAGAAGAAATCTGGCGTGCGGAAATCTAAAACCAACAATCCACAAGCGCTTTGTGGGCTTTTGAAGTGCGCAGAATGTGGCTGTTCGATCACCGCGGAAGTGCAGAAAGGTCATGTGTATTATCGCTGTACGAAAAAGCGCGGTGCCTGCTCGCAGAAATATCTACGCGAAGAAGCGCTTGCGGAGCAGTTGTCTAAACTAATCAAAGAGCGTGCGCTCAAGCCTGCGTGGGCAGATAAAATGTTGGAACGGTTGGAGAAAGAGAAACAAGACGCCACACGAGACGTGGCCGCAACTCGTCGAGAAAAGAAAAGTGATTTATCTGCTGTATCACAAAAATTAGAAAAGCTGTTGAATTTATACTTAGATAGCGAGTTAGAGCGAGGTGCTTACACGGACAAAAAGCAGAAACTCTTACAGAACAAAAAGAAACTTAAGGAATCAATCGAAACACTCGACGAGTCCCGTCCACGCTGGCTCGAACGATTTGGTAGCTGGATACGCACGGCTCAAAAGAGCCGTGAAATTGCCACTGATGGTACGCTTGAACAACTCAAGACGCAAGCCAAAGAAATCTTTGGCTCGAACCTTCGGCTGGCAGACAAAATCGCCCAAGGTGTAGCGGTCAAACCGCACTCGTTCATCCCAAAATCCGCCAATAGTTGTAACTTTGTGCCCGGGGCGGGGATCGAACCCGCATGCCAGTTGGCACGGATTTTAAGTCCGCTGTGTATACCTGATTCCACCACCCGGGCCTGTAATCGCAATCCTGTAATAATTCTTCCTCAAACGAAGTATAAGAATCTTGCATATTTTCAGATAAATTTCCTACAACGCCTCTGTGCTGTAAGTATAGGTATCTATCCTCTTCAGTAATACTGTTTTCCAGAGGGAGTTATTTATTATTTCACTACTCCTTCTGGAGGCCTGGATCGGATTCGCACCGACGAATAGCGGTTTTGCAGACCGCCGCGTTAACTAGCTTCGCCACCAGGCCGTCACCTACTGTAGTATACGTACCTACTGTAGAAATAACAATACTCCTTTACGTTCTGTCCTGATCAAGTACTTCCTCGACTCGAGCTTTCGACTCAGCTTGATCATCGTAGTATATGCGTAACTTTGGAACGTAGCGCAAGGTCAGTTCCTTACCAATTTTTCGGCGCAGGCCAGGAAGTGCTTCCAGGGCCTTCTCCATAGCAATATCACTTTTCGCGGATGGTAATATACTGATGTAAATATCCGCATAATTGAGATCGGGTGACATCTCAACTTTTGTTACCGTAGTCAGTGTATTGGCGGGAGGTTGACTAGAGAAAAAAGTACCGGCTTTCTCTCTTATTGATTCAGCTATCTGTATTTGGCGTTTCTCAGTAGCCATAATTTATTTCTCTACGAGCTCAAAACACTCAATTATATCTCCAGGAGCAATTGTGACGTTGCTTTCAACATTCGCACCGAATTCCTGTCCTTTTTCAATTTTTTCTGTATCAACTCGCTGTTGTTGCAACTCAATAATCTTCCCCTGAGAAATCTCAGTTTCATTACGGATAACTGAGACATCAGATGCGTTTGTTATCTCTCCTTCAATTACTTTTCCTCCAATCACCTGCATCTCTCTCTTGCTCGAGAATGTTTTCTTGATTTTTGCGCGCCCTCTTACTTCCCGTGTTGTAATTGTTGGAGTGCGCTCTACGACGGCTGTTTCTAACCACTCAGTAATATCGTAGATAATGGAAGAGGTTTTTATTGCTACATTAAGGCGCTCCGCAACTTTTTGAGCTGCAGGAGATATTTTTACATTGAATCCAACTATAATACCTGACTGAGTATTACTGGCTGCAACTCGAACGTTATCCTCGGTTATGTCGCCAACACCAGTATGTACAACGTCTAGCTCTGCTCGTTCGCTATCCAGTTTCTCTATTTCGTGAGCTATCGCTGTAGCTGTTCCACTAACATCAGTCTTGATTAAGATAGGGATGGTGAAGTTGGTACTTTCATTTCTTCCTGAAGTAGCAACATCACCAGACTCATTCCATGTTTTAGCAGCATCACGGGCATTACTCTTTTTTTCAAAAGATTCGAATGGACTTCCTACTGGAGGTTGATTATTAAATCCTACTACTCGAACAGGAGAGGAAGGGGTTGCTTCCTTAATTGATTCACTTTTAAAATCCTCAAATATACGCACAGGAGAAATACAGCCAGCTGCATGAACATGCATTCCGCTTTCAAGACTGCCGTTCGTTAAAAGAAGCGTGGCTTGCGTACCGCGCTGTGCATCCACAGACGATTCAATCACGACCCCGCTAGCCGGTTCAACTGTATTCATGGTTAGTTCTAAAATTTCAGCATTTAGAGCTATTAAATCGAGGAGATCGTCGATATTAGTACCTACTTCTGCTGATATTTCAACATAAGATATGTCACCTCCATGACCTTCCACGTATACTTCATGTTCTATAAGTTGTTGAATCACCTTCTCCGTATCAGCACCAGGTAGATCAACTTTATTAATAGCCACAATGTACGGAATATCCTGATCCTTAATTGTTCGAATTGTTTCAATTGTTTGTTCCTGCACCCCATCATCAGCAGCAACAACAAGAATACCAATATCAGCAACTCCAGCGCCGCGTTTTCGCATAGATACGAAGGCTTCATGACCTGGAGTGTCCAGGAACGTCATACGCGTATCAGCCTCATCACTTTTATGATGGATTTCGTACGCAGATAAGTGTTGTGTGATGCCACCAGCTTCACCTGCGGCTACATTAGTTTTGCGAATGTAGTCGAGTAATGTTGATTTGCCGTGATCTATGTGTCCCATTACAGCAATAACCGGCGGCCTAGTTGTAGTAGTTTTTTCCGTCATGGCTTGTTAGATGGTACCGTAAATGATGCCATAATAAAAGCTTTCTGTTCTATTTAGTACTGTATTTTGCTACAGTGAAGATATGAAAGAGAATTTTAAATCAGTATATCTTGATTACGCAGCAGCTACTCCTACTCGTTTGGAGATTTTGAAGGCTATGAATTCATACTGGCAGGAGGTTTATGCAAATCCACAGTCGGTTCACTCATCCGGTCGCAAGGCGTCGATTGCCATAAAAGAAGCGCGTCAAAAAATTGCCACCGTTCTATCAGTGCAGCCATCAGAGATTGTGTTTACATCAGGAGCTACTGAGGCTAACAGCCTGGCAATTATTGGAGCATTACGAGCAGTCAAAGAAACAATTATAAATCCATCTGTAATCATTAGTGAAATTACTCATGGATCTGTGCGGAATTTGCAGTACTCACATAAAAATGAAGTAAATACTGTATTCGCACCTGTTGATTCTGATGGGAGGTTAGAATGTGATGAAATCCGTGATCTCATCACTGACCAGACTGTATTAGTTTCTTGTAGTCATGCTAATAGCGAGATTGGTACGTTACAGCCAGTTTCTGAGATAGCTAACATTACCAAGGAGTATCGCCGTGATAATGGCAGCAAGTACCCATTACTGCACGTGGATGCTAGTCAAAGCACATTATATACTTCAGTGCGTCCCGAATCTTTAGGGGTTGATTTAATGACACTGAATGGACAAAAAATATATGGTCCAAAAGGTATAGGAGCTTTATGGGTTTCATCAGGGACACCATTGTCGTCACTTTATATTAGTCATCAAGAGCGCCAGATGGGAGATTACCAAGTGTTACGACCGGGAACTCCAGCTACACCACTAATTGTTGGTTTTTCTGAAGCCTTTTTATGGGCGCAAACTCATTGGAATGAGCATGCACTAACCGTTAAATCACTTCGTAATTACCTGAAGAATTCACTGGAACAGGTATTTCTAAATATTAGTATCAATGGTAGCGAGATTTATCATAGTCCACATAACCTAAGTGTTACATTTCCGGATGTCGATCATGATTATTTAGCAGCGCGTTTGGACGCGTATGGTGTAGCTGTTGCTACTACAAGTGCCTGTCAAGCAGGTAAACAGCATGGGTCTGATGTACTAAGGAGGATTAATCAAAATGAAGCAATTCGTTTCTCGCTTGGAGTTGAAACCACTAAATCAGATCTTGATTATGTAGTAAGTACACTAAACAAAATTATGTAATTTTTATATCAATAATGAAGCAAATGTTATACTGAAATTATTATGGATATCGAAAATCTCTCGAAAACAGATATTATACTCATGGCACTTTTGATAAGTTTCGTCACTGCCATAATGACAGCAATTGTTGTGATATTTCTTCTTGAAGATGCCCCTAAGGACATAATTGAAATTCGTGAGCATTTTGTTACTACAGAAGCCACCTCCTCTGCGTCAGCTGCTAGCTCCAGCATAGATCATGGAGAGAATGTCAGTGAATCAAAAGAAATGGAAATAAATACAAATAGAGACGAGATTCTTGACCGTGCTGTCAAAGCAGTGGCTCGGATTACTGCCACGGATGTTCAACCGCAGGCTGGAGTATTAACAGTGCTTGATAATCGGGATATTTTAGTAACGCAAATTGCTAATTACCCCGATGATATACAGGCATTATTTAAGAATGGCGTGGTTACTGGTCTGGAAGACGTAACAGCTGATGGTGATGTATTTTCATTACTTCAAGTTACAACAGCTAGTGATGGTATAAATCCATTACGATTATCAAACAATAATGTGGCATTAGACGACAGTGCTTTTGTTGTACCACTCTCTCAGCGTCCGGAAATCATTTCTGTATCGATTACAGTGATCGAAGGAAGAGAGATTAAAACGACAGCAGGAAAAGTACCGTCAACCAGTATGCTTTTTAATGATACCGGAGGTCTAATTGGTATCTATAACTCACAAAAAGGTTCTTTTCAAAATATTAGTAGCGACAACTTGATGGAGTAAATACATTGAAGTAGTGGCTTGACTGCGCTAATATGGAGACAATCAATGAACAAGTTGCAGATGCATAGCAATCAATAATTTTACATATTATGCCAGAATCAGACGATCAACAACCACCATTTAATCGCTTCACCGCTAAGGCTCGTGAGTCAATTCGACGTGCTCATGAGCTAGCTGTAGAAAGAGACCAAAATCATGTGAATCCGAATCATCTTCTTGCCGCACTTGTAGAGCAACAAGAAAGTATTGTTTATTCAATTTTGGACAAACTTGAAATTGATACGGAATTATTTGCTGATCAAACCTTGCAGCTTTTAGGTGAAGCAGAGGGTGGTGATGTGGCATCTGAATCTCCTGCATATCAAATATATCTGACCCCAGAGCTAGCTAAAACACTCGAGGAATCAACTCGTATTGCGCAGGAACTTGATGATGAGTATGTCTCAACAGAGCACCTTTTTCTTTCAATACTGACGCAGGAATCTGATGCCAGTGATTTACTGGATGAATTTGAAATTACCAAAGAGGCAGTAATGAAGATTCTTGATGAACTCAAAGAAAGTGGTAGTACTTCTGAAAATACTGCCCCGCAAAATAGATCATTAAAAAAATACACACGTAGCCTGACAGAAATGGCTCGCGAGAATGAACTGGATCCAGTGATTGGTCGCGACAAGGAGGTGAATCGAATGATTCAGATCCTGTCCCGACGTACAAAGAATAATCCGATTCTTATTGGCTCAGCTGGTGTTGGAAAGACTGCTGTTGCTGAAGGGTTAGCACAACGAATGGCAAAGGGCGATGTACCAGAATCGCTTAAGGAGAAGGATCTTGTGTCTCTTGATCTTGGATCACTGATTGCTGGAACCAAGTATCGAGGTGAATTTGAGCAGCGTCTGAAAGCTATCATGAAGGAGATTGAAACCTCACAAGGTGATGTCATTCTTTTCATTGATGAAATCCACACAATTGTCGGTGCGGGAGCTGCTGAGGGTGCGATGGATGCATCAAACATGCTTAAACCGGCTCTGGCACGGGGTAAATTACGCGCTATTGGTGCTACAACCCTGAATGAGTACCAGAAGCACATAGAGAAGGATCCCGCTCTTACACGGCGATTCCAGCCGGTACATATCGAGGAACCATCAATAGATGACGCTGTAGCAATTCTTCGTGGTCTCAAGGAGAAGTACGAGTTATTTCATGGAGTGAAAATTCTTGATGAAGCAGTTGTGGCTGCGGCCGAGTTATCAAGTCGATACATTGCCGATCGATTTCTTCCTGATAAGGCGGTCGACCTAATTGATGAGGCCTGTTCAGCGCTTCGCATGGAACTTGAGAACAAACCGAAGAAACTAGAAGAAGCACATCGTAAAATAATGCGGCTTGAGATTGAGAAGCAGGCACTTTCAAAAGAAGTAGATGAAAGTGAAGGTGATCCTAATAAGGATGTGGTGGATCGAATTGATGATATTGATCGAGATATCGCTGAACTCAAAGAGACTACTTCCGAACTAGAGCTCAAATGGAAAAATGAAAAGGAAGCAATTGACTCTATTAAGGAAATAAAGCAGAAGATGGATAAACTCAGAGTTGAGGCTGAGAATACAGAGGCTGTGGCTGATCTCGGTCGTGCGGCAGAAATTCGTTATGGTGAAATACCACGTCTTCAAAAAGCGCTTGAAAGTAAGCAGAAGCGATTGAAGGAATTACAATCTCATCGTCAGATTCTAAAAGAAGAAGTTGGCGAACGTGATGTTGCGGAAGTTGTGGCTGGATGGACCAGTATTCCTGTTAATCGTATGCTGGAAGCTGAAGCACAAAAATTATCACGAATGGAAGAGACATTACAGGAACGTGTAGTAGGACAAGATGAAGCGGTGAGGAAAATATCAGATGCAGTAAAACGTTCAAGGGTTGGTATTGCTGATCCGGACAAGCCAATTGGATCCTTTATCTTTCTTGGTCCAACTGGTGTAGGAAAGACAGAGCTTACTAAAACCTTAGCTGAGTTTATGTTTGCTGACGAAGAGGCGTTGATTCGTGTTGATATGTCAGAGTATATGGAGCGACACTCTGTATCTAAAATGGTTGGTGCACCAGCTGGATACGTTGGTCATGAAGAGTCAGGGAACCTTACCGAGAAGGTTAGGCATCGCCCATACTCTGTCGTGCTGTTTGATGAAATAGAGAAGGCACATCCTGATGTTTTTAATATCCTGCTACAAGTCCTGGATAACGGTCATCTAACTGACTCAAAGGGTCGTAAGGTAAACTTTAAGAATACGATCATTGTATTAACATCAAATGTTGGTGCACAGCATATTGATAAAATGAAAACTTTAGGATTCAGTCACGGTGACGCAACTGATGAGTATGAACAAGCAAAAGATAAAGTTAGAGATGAATTGAAAGATGAGTTCCGTCCTGAGTTTCTTAACCGACTAGACGATATAATTATATTTAATGTTCTATCTCGGAAGGCAGTTCGAAAAATTGTAACCATACAGATGGAGCGGGTTTTGAAGCGTCTGGAGCGAAAGGATCTTACGCTAGATATTACTGAACCAGTATACGACTACCTTGCAAAGAAGGGCTATAATCCCCAGTATGGAGCTCGTCCTTTGAAGCGAGTGATTCAGCAAGAAGTTTTAACACCTATTGCAAACTTAATGGTTGATCGTGGTGTATTTGAAGGTGGAAAGATTTCGGTTAATATGCGTGACGGAGAGATAAATCTTCAGGTTACCAAGAAGGGAGATGCTCAAAAGTTTGATGAGGTTATCACGGATCCATCAGAATTTGATGCTGAACCAGCTGGAACAAGTGCATAGTAATGTATTGCAGAATATCTTTTATCTTGGTATTCTTGTTTCGTAACGCGTCGGTACCGAAGCGGTCAAACGGGGCAGACTGTAAATCTGCTGGCATTATGCCTACGTAGGTTCAAGTCCTACCCGGCGCACACTACTAACAAAGCCTGGCCTTTAGGTCGGGCTTTGTTAGTAAAAGTATGTGGTAGGACTTGAACTTTTCTATCCCCGTGGAGGAAAGCAGTGAACGAAGTGAGCGTTGAAAACCGAGTGGTTTTCAAAGTCTGGGGGTCGGGGATAGAAATAGTGTTTATGTGAAAGTCCTACCCGGCGTACACATGAAATAAAGCCCCATTGAGGGCTTTTATTTTTTCTGGTCTAATCCTATCGCATAAAGTGGGTAATTTGCTATACTGTTTCTGTACGGGTCCATAGTTTCAATTGGCAAAACGGAGGTCTCCAAAACCTCAGTTCGGGGTTCAAATCCCTGTGGGCCCGCAGCGAGCAAAGCGAGTGAGGAGTCCAAGAACGCTCCGTTTGGAGCGTTCTTCAGGATTTGAAAGACGAAAGTGTGTTCCTGTTAGCGTAGCGAGCCCGACGCACGAGTCCGGCCAGGATCCTCACAATATTTTCAAGCACAAGGTCTGAAGAAAATATTGATGAGAGCTGACGGCAAATCCCTGTGGGCCCGCCTAGAATACGAAGGCGATGGTGCTATTATATATCCATGAAAATATACGTAATAGGAAGTAACAGTGCGATGCATGAAATAGTGAAAGCGAAGAATGATCTTTGTGATCTTGGTCTAAAGGGAGCGATTAGCGAGGATTACGAGAAGCTTGTACGTGGTGAAATGGATGATTTGCTAAGCAAAATCAATAATGGTGAGCATGCGCAGGTAAAAATAGATAGAGATTACCATCGATATAACTTCAAAAATATTAAAAACAGCGACGGGGTCTTGGTAGTTAACAAGCCTAAAGATGGAATGAAGAATTATATCGGTGGTAACACGCTTATGGAAATGGGGCAAGCATATGTATTAGAAAAGAGTGTGTTTGTTCTTCATGATCTACCAGAATATACTTCATATATTGATGAAATAAAATCACTGGAACCAATTTGTCTTCATGGTGATTTAACTAATATTAAAAATTATGTAACATAGCAATCTTAACCAGCTACGTACTTTTTAGATAAAATTTTTCAGTAATCCATTTAAATTTTCACGACTCTGTTGTGGATTAAACCAGTTGATTCGTTCGTCCTTCCTGAACCAGGTTCGCTGACGGCGGGCATACTGCCAGTCACTCTGGACGATACGTTTAAATACAGCTTTTTTATCTATCTTTCCATCAATAAAATCGGCTAGATGCCCATACTCTAGCCCCAGCTCTCGCATTCGCTCCAGTGATAAACCCTTTTCATACAAACTTTCTGCTTCCTCTATAATACCGTTTTCAAAGCGCTGATTCGTACGCCGGATAATGCGATGCTTCAGCTCCTCGTCCGGTAGATCTAGCCCGATCT